>Ga0194037_1002524_pt1 | contig 12036 bp, 5 predicted proteins | sample JunL306m_MetaG_FD_148653 | JGI IMG/M metagenome (GOLD analysis project Ga0194037, IMG submission 148653) | Anoxic zone freshwater microbial communities from boreal shield lake in IISD Experimental Lakes Area, Ontario, Canada - Jun2016-L304-6m | ecosystem: Environmental > Aquatic > Freshwater >...
GAGAACGACCACATTGGCCCGGGTTGGTGCTTGTTTGTGCATAACACCCTACCGAGTGGCAGGGATTTCAGATCAGCACCAGCCCATTTTTTCAGCCTCAGTTAAGCCATCCTGTGGGATGGCTGTGAACGGATTATTAGAGAGTTATGAATATTGATCCGCTAACCCGCTGGGTGAGCCTGAAGTCTGATAGAGCACAGTCATCTTCTCCGTGTAATCCGTGCAATCCGTGTAATCCGTGTAATCCGTGTAATCCGTGTAATCCGTGTAATCCGTGTAATCCGTGGTAAAACGAACCGTCCAGCCGTTTTTCATTTTCCTATTTAGGCTAAAAGGTGAACCCGTTAGCTGATGTCTCGATGGAATTCTTTCAGTGAAATCAGTGGTTGAAAAGGCAGGGATTGGTTTTTTTAGAGCACGGTGGCATGCTCCTTGAAATCCGTGGTAAAAAGAGCCGCTTTGCCGGTTTTTCATTTGCCCTTGCAGGATCACGCTAATCGCGGGTGCTAACAAACGCTAGCCTGGCTGTCGGCTAGGTTGGTTAGACGAGCTTGCCGATCGGGGCGCGCGCCCGGGCAGAGCAACCTGATTGACGGGCACCCCAGGGAGGTGAGGAGGCACCGCGCCGCGGCGCAGTCACTCTTCGCGGCCGCAGCAGTTTTTGAACTTCTTGCCGGAGCCGCACGGGCAGGGGGCGTTGCGGCCGGTGGTCTCGATCGAGAAGCTCGGTTTGCGCTTGGGCAGGTTGAGCTTGAGCTTGGTGCCTTCGGGTGAGGGGGCGGAGGCGGGATCGAAATTGCCGGAGCTGCCGGCCACGCCGAGGTTGTCGCGGGTGAGGGCTTGCTCGCCGCCCTGGAGTTGTTGCGGCTGGCTGTGGAGTTGTTTGAGGAACGCCTCGAGGTTGGACGCGGAGCGGAACAGGTTCTGGAGGGCGTCCTGCTTGATCGCGTCCATCAGGGTGACGAACAGGTTGTAGGCCTCGTTCTTGTATTCGATGAGCGGGTCCTTCTGGCCCTGGGCGCGCAGGCCGACGCCTTCGCGCAGGGCGTCCATGTTATAGAGGTGTTCCTGCCACTGCTTGTCGATGGCCACCAGCACCATCCGGCGCTCCTCCTGGTCCAGGACCTCCATCGGCAGCCCGCCGGTGCGGATGTCATAGGCTTCCTTGACCCGGGTGACGAGCCGTTCGGAGATGGCGTCCTCGTTCGGGCTGTCGGCGAAATCCTCGGGGGTGACGCGCACCGGCAGGGTTTCGTTGACCCAGCGCAGCAGGTCGTTGTAGTAGGGCTTCTTGTCGTCCTGGTCGCTGACAAACAGGCGGACCTTGGCCGGGATGGTTTCCTCGATGATCTCGGTGACCAGGTCGCGCGGGACCTCGGTGGTGAGCACCTCGTTGCGGTAGCCATAGACCACCTCGCGCTGCATGTTCATCACGTCGTCGAAATCCAGCACCCGCTTGCGCCAGGTGTAGTTGCGTTGTTCGACGCGCTTCTGGGCGGTTTCCACCGACTTGTTGAGCCACGAGTGCTCGAGCGCCTCGCCCTCCTTCATCCCGAAGCGTTCCATCATGGCGGTCATGCGGTCGGCGGCGGCGAAGTTGCGCATCAGGTCGTCCTCGAACGAGATGAAGAACTGCGAGCGGCCGGGGTCGCCCTGGCGGGCGCAGCGGCCGCGCAGCTGGCGGTCGGTGCGGCGCGATTCGTGGCGTTCGGTGCCGATGACAAACAGTCCTCCGAGTTCGGGCACGCCGGGGGCGAGTTTGATGTCGGTGCCGCGGCCGGCCATGTTGGTGGAGACGGTGACCGAGCCTAACTGGCCGGCCTGCGACACGATCTCGGCCTCCTGCTCGTGGAACTTGGCGTTGAGCACCGAGTGGGGGATTTTGGCGCGCTTGAGCATGCGGGCCAGGGTTTCGGACGACTCGACGGACGCGGTGCCAACCAGGCACGGCTGGCCCTTGGTGTGGGCCTCCTCGATCTTGGCGATGACGGCGTTGAACTTCTCGCGCCGGGTCTTGAACACCTGGTCGTTCTCATCGACCCGGCAGTTGGGCTGGTTGGTGGGGATGGGCAGCACGTCTAGCCGATAGATATCATGGAACTCGGCGGCTTCGGTTTCGGCGGTGCCGGTCATGCCGGCGAGTTTTTGATAGAGGCGGAAGTAGTTCTGGATGGTGATGGTGGCGAAGGTCTGGGTTTCCTTCTCGATTTCCACGCCCTCCTTGGCCTCGACGGCCTGGTGCAGGCCGTCCGACCAGCGGCGGCCGGGCATTTCGCGGCCGGTGTTGTCATCGACGATGATGATCTTGTTGTCCTTGACGACGTATTGCACGTCCTTCTCATAGACGCAGTAGGCCTTGAGCAGCTGGGAGATGTTGTGCATTTTCTCGGCCTGCGAGTCCATCCGGACCTGGAGGGCGTCCTTGGCCTCGGTCTTCTGGTCGACGGTGAGCTCCGGGTTGGTGTCGATGTCGGCGTAGAGGGTGCCGAGGTCGGGCAGGGTGAAGGATTCGGGGTCGCCGGGGGAGAGGTATTCGCGGCCCATTTCCATCAGGTCGGAGTCATGGCCCTTTTCATCGATGACGAAGTAGAGTTCCTCCTTGAGCTCGAAGAGTTCCTTTTTCTGGGCGTCCTGGTGGAAGGCGAGTTCGGCCTTTTCGAGGAGGCGGCGCATTTCAGGCTCCTCCATGAAGCGCATCAGCTGGCGGTTGCGCGGCTGGCCGAGCTTGAGTTTGAAGAGCACACGGCCGGCACCCTCTTTGTCGCCCGCGTCCAACAACTGCTTGGCCTCGGTGGCGGCCTCGTTGCAAAGCTGGGTCTGGCGTTTGACGAGCTGCTCAACGAGCGGCTTGTATTTGTCGAACTGGTGGGACGAGTGGGCCGACGGGCCGGAAATGATCAGCGGGGTGCGGGCCTCGTCGATGAGGATCGAGTCCACTTCGTCGATGATGGCGAGGTAGTGGCCGCGCTGGACCTGTTCGTCCTTGGTGGCGGCCATGCCGTTGTCGCGCAGGTAGTCGAAGCCGAACTCGGCATTGGTGCCGTAGGTGACGTCGCAGGCGTATTCGGCGCGGCGTTCCCACGGCGGCATCTGGTTTTGGATGCAGCCCACGGTGAGCCCGAGGTAGCGGTAGACGGCGCCCATCCATTCGGCGTCGCGGCGGGCGAGGTAATCGTTGACGGTGACGATGTGGACGCCGAGGCCGGTGAGGGCATTGAGGTAAACCGGCAGGGTGGCGACCAGGGTTTTGCCTTCCCCGGTCTGCATTTCGGCGATCATGCCGCGATGCAGCGCGACGCCGCCGATGAGCTGGACGTCGAAATGGACCATCTCCCAGAGGATCGGGTGGTCGCTGACCGAAATGGTGGTGCCGCAGAGTCTGCGGGCGGCGTTTTTCACCACCGCGTAGGCTTCCGGCAGGATCGCTTCCAAAAATTTGGCGCGCGAGCGGGGGAATTCGAGCTCGACGTCGTGGAAGGCCGCCTTGGCGGCCTCGATCGCTTCGGCCGTGGCCTCGACGGTGGCCGGAAGGACCGGGAATTCCTCGCGCAGCGGCGCGAGGCGCAGCTCGAGCGCGTCGGCGGTGAGGCGTAGTTCCTGCGGGTCCATGCGCTCAACCAGCGGCTTGGCCGGGGCCTCGAGCAGGTGATAGCGGGCCAGGTGGCCCTGCCATTGGCGGGTGTGTTCACCGAGCGTGGACTCGGGTTGCTGCTGCAGAGCCTCCTCAAATTTGTTGATACGCGCCACGCTGGGACGGATGCGGCGAATTTCGCGCTGGTTCTTGCTGCCAACGATTTTTTGGAGAATCCACTTGATCATGTGAGAGATGGGGTAGGGCGGAGATCCCGCCGGGGCGCAGGCAATACACTGTCAGGCACGCGCGTGCAAGCACTAGGCACGACGAGCGGAGAAAACTGTCGAGGGTTAAGGCAGCAAATCGCCGTAGGTTCCCGGATCGCTGCCGGGAATTTCAATCGCGCCGCAGGCCTTGGCATAGAATTCCCGGGGTCCCACGCCGCCGATGATGGCGTAGGCGAAACCCAGTTCGCGCAGCCCCTCCAGCGATTTGAGCAACAGGGCCTTGCCCAGACCGAGGCCACGGGCGTCCTCCGCCACCCCCGCCGGGCCGAAAAACCCGCGCTGGGTGGTGTCATGACAGGCAAAGCCGAGGATTTGTTGGTCGCGCGTGGCGATGAAGCAGGCAACCGGCTGGCGGGTCAGGGCCACGGCCACCTCGCTGACCCATTTGGCGGAAAACCGCGCCTGGACGAAAGCGGCCACGGTGTGGGTTTCGAAGGCCCGCGCCCGCCGCAGGGTCACCCCCGTGGCCGCGATCCCCTGATAGAGGGCGGTGGAGTCGGGCAAGTCGTAGAGGCGCACCAGCATGTCGATCATGCGCCGAGTCAAGCGGGTGGCGGGCGCGCAGGGAAGTCTGGAGTCGCGCTGGCGGCAAGAAGCGGAAATTTTCACCGCGAAGCCGCAGAGGTCGCCAAGTGGCGCAAAAGATCGAAAATGAGCAAAAAGCCCTCTCCTTTGCGTGCTTTGCGACTCCGCGGTGAGTCTTGTCCGTTACTTGCCTTCCCACACCCGGTCGCACGTCGCGTCCCGCGCACCGATTCAGAAAATCCGCGCAGGATTTGTCATTGTGCGGCTTGTCAGTTGACCCGCCGGAGGATGTCCCCTAGCCTCGGTGCTTCCCGTATCAATCCTATGAAAGCACCTATTACTGTTTCCGTCACCGGGGCGGCTGGCCAGATCGGCTACGCCCTGCTGTTCCGTATCGCCTCCGGCTTTGTCTTCGGCCCCGACCAGCCCGTCAACCTCCGCCTGATCGAAATCGAACCCGGCATGGCCGCGCTTGCAGGCGTCATGATGGAACTCGATGACTGCGCCTTCCCGCTGCTCAATGAAGTGATCGGCACCGCCGACCTCAACGAAGGCTTCAAGGGCACCAACTGGGCGTTTCTCGTCGGCTCGGTGCCGCGCAAGGCCGGCATGGAACGCGCCGACCTGCTGGGCATCAACGGCAAGATCTTCACCGGCCAAGGCAATGCCATCGCCCGCAACGCCGCCAAGGACGTGCGCGTGCTCGTCGTCGGCAACCCGTGCAACACCAACGCCCTGATCGCCATGAACAACGCCGAGGGTGTGCCGAAAGACCGCTTCTTCGCCATGACCCGCCTCGATGAAAACCGCGCCAAAAGCCAGCTGGCCAAGAAGGCCAGCGTGCATGTGTCCAAGGTCACCAATCTGGCCATCTGGGGCAACCATTCCGCCACCCAATACCCGGATTTCACCAACGCCAAGATCCAAGGCCGTCCGGTCACCGATGTGATTTCCCACGTCGAATGGCTCAAGGGTGACTTCATCGCCACCGTCCAACAGCGCGGTGCCGCCATTATCAAGGCCCGCGGTGCCTCGTCCGCCGCCTCCGCCGCCAACGCCGCCATGGACACCGTGAAAAGCCTCATCACCCCGACTGCCGCCGGCGATTGGTATTCGGTGGCGGTGTGTTCCGACGGGTCCTATGGCATCGAAAAGGGCCTGATGGCATCCTTCCCGATCCGCACCCTGGCCGATGGCACCTGGGAGATCGTCCAGGGCCTGCCCATCGACGCCTTCAGCCAGGCCAAGATCGACGCCACCATCGGCGAACTCAAGGAAGAGCGCGATGCCGTGAAAGACCTGCTGCCGAGCTGATCGGCCGCTACGATTGCTTCCCTGAAAATCCCCGTCACCCCGTGTGGCGGGGATTTTTTTATCGTCAGATCACCTGAAAATGCGCGGCCTTGGCGGCGGGGATGACGCGTTCTGACGAACGCGGCCACGGCCGGAATCGTAGGCGTGCTGGTGACAGCACGCGGGGGCGCGCGTTGTAACGAACGCGGCTATCTTGCTGCGGCCACAACGTCCTCGCAGGTCATGCCGAGTTCCGCCATCACGGTGTCGCCCGGCGCGCTGATGCCGAACCGGTCGATGCCGAGGGCCTTGCCCTGGGTGCCGACGTATTTCCACCACAAGCCGGTGACGCCGGCCTCGATGGAAATGCGGTGGGTGCAGGCGGCGGGCAGCACGCTTTCGCGGTATTCGGCGCTCTGGCGGTCGAAGAGTTCGAAGCAGGGCAGGGACACCACGCGGACGCCCGCGCCGAGAACGTCGGCGGCGGCCATGGCGTGTTGCAGTTCGGAGCCGCTGGCCAGCAGGATGGTGGTGAGCGCGGCGGTTTCCTGGCGGGTGATGTAGCCGCCCTTGCGGGTGCCGTCGCGGCGGGTCGCCACCGTGAGCTGGTTCATCAGCGGGATCGTCTGGCGGGTGAGAATGAGTGCCGTCGGGCCATCGGTGCGGCTCATCGCGGCGACAAAAGCACCGGCGGTTTCCTCGGCGTCGCCGGGGCGGATGACATCGAGGTTGGGGATGACGCGCAGGCCGCTGACGGTTTCCACCGGTTGGTGGGTCGGGCCGTCCTCGCCCACGCCCACCGAGTCGTGCGTGAAGAGATAGGTCACCGGCAGTCCGGCCAGGGCCGCCAGGCGGATCGAGCCGCGCAGGTAATCGGCGAAGACCAGGAAGGTCGCCCCGCTCGGGCGGAACAGTCCGTCGTAGGCGATGCCATTGCAGATGGCACCCATGGCGTGCTCGCGGATGCCGAACCAGATGTTGCGGCCCAGCGGGTTGGCCTTGGAATAGTCGCCGCCGTCCTTGAGGTAGTTCTTGGTCGACCCGAACAGGTCGGCGCTGCCGGTGAGAACTTGCGGCATCGCCTTGGCCACGGCATTGAGGATGGTGCCGCCCGCGGACCGGGTGGCGTCCTTGTATTCGGCGGCAAAGGCCGGAATTTGTTCGCTCAGGTCGGTGGGCGCGGAGGTGGCCAGGCCGGCGGTGAGGTCGTCGGCCAGCGCCGGGTTGGCGGTGGACCAGGCATCGTAGGTCACCTGCCAGGCCTCGAAGGCCGCTTGGGAGGTGGTCTTTTTGGCGGCGAAAAACGCCTGCGTGGCCGGGGAAACGTAGAACAGTTCGTCGGCGGGAAGACCGAGACCCGCGCGGGCGGCGGCACTGAATTTCGCGCCGCCCTCGCCGTGACCCTTGGCGGTGCCGGCCACTTCCGCGATGCCTTTGCCGATGACGGTCTTGCAGATGATGACTTTCGGTCGGCCGTTGTCGGTGGCTTTGGCGGTGGCGATAGCCGCGGCGATGGCCGCCAGGTCGTGGCCGTTGAGGGTGACGGCATCCCAATTCTGCGAGGTGAAATACGCCTCGGCGTTTTCGCTCTGGGTGACGACGGCCATGGCGTCGAGGGTCACATCATTGGAGTCATAGATGAGGATGAGATTGTCCAGGCCGTTGTGGCCGGCAAACGCGATCGACTCCTTGGCCACCCCTTCCTGCAGGCACCCGTCGCCCAGCAGCGCGAACACGTGCTGGTCGAACAGCGTGTGCGCGGCGGTGTTGAAACGCGCGGCGGCACGCTTGCCGGAGAGGGCGAAACCCACGGCATTGCCCACCCCCTGGCCTAACGGACCGGTGGTCGCCTCCACCCCCGGCGTTTCCTGAAATTCCGGGTGGCCCGGGGTGATCGAGTGGAGTTGCCGGAAGTTGGCCACGTCGGCGCGCGAAACCGCGTAGCCCGCAAGGTGCAGCCAGCTGTAGAGAAACATCGAGCCGTGGCCCGCCGACAGGATGAAGCGGTCGCGGTTGAGCCACTTCGGCGCATCCGGCGCGTAGCGCATCGCTTCACCGAAGAGCACCGCGCCGATGTCGGCGCAACCCAGCGGCAGACCCAGATGGCCGGAATTGCAGGCGTGGATGGCGTCGATGGCGAGGCCGCGGGCCTCGTTGGCGGCTTGGGCAAGAATGGCAGTGTTCATGAGTGTGGGGTGCCGCAGCGCGTGGTGGCCGGGGCGGCGCGTAGCGTAGAAATCTCCTCCCGTTTGACAAGCCGCCATTTATTGCCCGTGCGCGAATGGCTGCAGAACAAAAAAAAATCAAGGAGCGGCGGAATCCGTCCGCCGATGCCCGTGGCAAGTCCAGGACGGGTGCGCAGCCGCTTGGCCTGGCCCCCACACGGGCATGGGCGATCGGATATCGCCCCTCCTTGAGCCCGCGGCAGTTTGCCCGCCCATGACCCATCGCCAGCGCGCCTGGCGAGGCGGCGGGAATTGGGAGGATCCAGTGATGTCAGTGGATCTCAGTGCCTTCAGTGGTTTCTTTGATATCTGCTTGGTACCCGACTTTGGAATTCGGGCTAACCGCCTGAAGGCGGTACTACATACATCCCCTGGAAACGTTGCTTCCAGCGTAGGTAGTCCCGCCTTCAGGCGGCCTCTGAAACCACTCAGTCCGTCCCATAGCGCCAATTGGGTCGGTCCCTTTGTAAGTGAATGCGACCTCGGCCGGTAGGCGTGCTGGTGACAGCACGCTGGGGGACGCGTTCTCACGAACGCGGCTACTTCGGATTGTCGCGCTCACGGCTGCAGCAGCATCAGCGGCCAGCGCTCGGGGTGGCCGTCGCACGGCTGACCGGGTTGCGTTGACGTGCTCAGTCCCTTGATGTTCTGCCAGTTGTCGGCGTCGTGATCGTGGGTGTAAAGGCCGCAACCGGAGAGAAATCCGGGCTTGAGCACGATCGGCTCGATATAGCGCTGGGCAAGCGTGACGGTCATGACGAAGCCTTTGTCAGTGCGGCGGTAATCGCAGGAAATTTTGCGCGCGGCTTCCTCTTTGGTCGCCATGTTGACGCCGTCGGCGAGCTGGTGATAGACCTCGCGGAACCGGCGGACCACGCCCGCGCCGGACTGCGCGTCTTTGGGCGGCGCGAAGTCGTAGCGGTAGTCGTCATTGTCATAGGTCATCGCGGAATTGGTCCGGCCGTTGGCACCGGTGTCCAGATAGACCTCGAGCGCGCCGTCGTGTTCCCACAGCCGTTGTTCGGACTGGGGTTTGGCCCAGCGGTCCGGGAAGGCGAGGATCTTGTCGTCCATCACTTCGAGTCGCAGGTAGAGGTTGTTTTTGTCCCAAGCCATCTTGAAGGATGCGTCATGGTCGCCTGGCTTGGGATTGCTCGAGGCACCTTTTCCCAGGCAGCGGTTGGTCATGGCGATGGCCGGGATCGCATCCCAGGCCGGTGGACCATCGGTGTGGGCGACGTAGAAATAATCCATCTTCCATTCGCCGGCGATCGGCTCACCGTTCGCGGGTGCCAGGCGGTAGGCGACGTTCCAGTGGTGCATCGCGCTGGCGGCCGAGCCGTCGCCCGAGGACGGAACCGCGAGGGTGGCTTCGCCCGTGGGCGGCAGGGCGTAGCCGAGTTTGTGGCCGCCCACCTCCAGCACGCCTTTCTGTGCGCGGCCGGTCAGGTTCTTGATCGTGGCGGCGATCGTGCCGTCGAGCCGGGGCTCGAAGGCAACCGCGAGCGAGGACGCGCTGTCGTCGGGCTCGGCTTCCTGCAGGGCTTTGGCGAGTTTCTTCACGTCCTTGGCCTTGATGAACAGCGGCGCGGGTGTTAGAACCAGCTTGGTGTAACCGGCCTGGTCCTTGGCGGCGGAGCGCGGGTTGCCCATGAAGTCGACAAACTCGACGGGCTGGCCGAATTTCACTGCCAGCACCGGGCATTTGCGCAGGCCGTTCTCGACGTCGGCCTGGGTGGTCCAGATCGGCGCGAGGCCGGTGCCGTCGGGCAGGCGGAACGCATATCCGCGGATGCCGGCTGCGGGGCGGATGTCATCGGTGAAGGTGATGTCGCCCATCAGATGGCCGAGCGTGTTGACCGCGCCGCACAGGGCGATCGGGGTGAGGTGCAGGTCCATGAACGGCTCCCCGACCCAGATGTTAGCGCACTGGATGCGAGGCCAGTATTTCATGCAGATGATATACAGCCGCATGGCGGATGCGGCCTGGACGAACTCGCGGTTGCCGAAATCGTAGGTCGGCTTGCCGGACTGATAGACATCGTAACACGGCCCTGCGCCCCATTCGGGCACCAGGGTTTCGGGGACGTTGAAAAACTCCGTGAACAGGATCGGCGTCTCGTCGCCATAGCCGTAGCGCTTGCCCTGCGCGATGAGCCGGGCGGCCTCTTCGTCCAGGTCGGAGGAGGAAAGCGAGCCCTTGTCGATCGAGCCGTAGGGATGCACCGAGAGAGCGTCGTATTTGAAGCCTGCGTCGCGGGCGGCTTTGAGGTAGCCCTCGTACGGCTCAAATCCGCGCAGCAGGCTGTAGCCCGAGGTGCCGCTGGTGGGCGTGCAGCCGATGCCTAACCGGTGCGCCGCGCGCCCGACCGCCGTCTGAAGTTTGGCATAATCGGCGAAGCGCCCGCTGCCCGGATAGCGCGAACTTTCCTCCTCGTTGCCGTAGGCGGTGTAGGGCAGCAGCTCCTTGTCCACCTTGGAGAGGGTCTCGTAGGCCTTTTCCTCGACGTATTTGACCACTTCGGGCGTGATCGCCTCAAGATCGAAGGTGTCACGCTCCTTGGTCCACCACGGCGTTTCCGCGGGCTTGCGGTTGCGGAATAGGTCGCCGGCGATGGACGTCTGCGCGTTGGTGATCTTGTATTTTTTCAACAGGCGCCGTCCCTCGGTGTCGGCATTGATGACGTCGAGTCCGGTCCACGAGGTGCCGCCCCAGCCCCATTCCATATACTTGCGGGCCAGGTCCTCGCCGCGCGAGACGCGGTAGCAGTTGCCCACCAGGGTACCGATGAGTTTTTTGGTCGGCTGGGTGTTGTCCAGCGGCTTCATGATCGAAAACCGATAGAACGCGCAATACGGTTTGACGCCCGCCACGCGGTATTCCGCCTGCACGGCGAACACGCCGGTGCCGAAGCGCGCGGCGGTGACCGGCAACTTGACCACCTGTTTGCCCGCCGTGCCGAGCGCCACGGGCAGCGTGGCGGTGTAGAGGATTTCGCGGAATGGATTGCGGATCGTCACCATCACTTCGCCGTGGGTGTTAGGCTGGCCGGTGAAGACGAACCCGGCATCCATCGGTTCGCCGGGATGCAGGTCGTTGTCCGGGTTGGCCGTGACAAAGTTGCCTTCGACGGGCGCGCAGACAAACTCGGTCGGCTGGTCGCCTTCCTCGAGTTGGAATCCGTCGAGAAGTGTTTCCAGCGCGGGGGAGAGGTTCACTTTCAGGCCGGCGGCGTCCGCCACGAACGTCCGGTGATAACGCGCCCACTCGTCGGTGATCTGGAAACGCGAATCCTTGTTTACGAGATCGCCCCAAGGAGGTGATGGGATGGTACCTCCGCGCGCCGCGTTGGAGAGCGACACGGCGAGGCCTCCCCGCTTGCCTTTTTCCGTTAGGCGGGCATAGAAGCTGAGAGTGTAGGTCTTGCCCTTGTTGAGCGACATGGGCAGCGTGTGGATGCCCGGCGCCTGCATTTGCACCGGATTGAGCTTGAGCGCCGACGGCCCGAAAAGCCCCTCCTGGACCACCTCGTATTTGGGACGGTCGGTCGGGGTGTATTTCGCGCCGCCGCCGATCCACGTCCAGAACCGCAGCCCTTGCTCAAAGCTCGGGTTAACCATCACGTTGCGCGTCGGCGCGAGCGGCACGTGGGTCGCGTCGTCTTTCCAGAAATCGATGCCGCCCACCGGCGGCGGCAGCGTGGCCGACGGGAGTTCGACCTCGCCGAGGTCGATGACGATGCGACCGCGCGTCGGGTCGCCTTTGGAGCCGGTCCGGTAGGAGGCCGAGAAGTGGACGCCCTGGCCTTTGTCCTGCACTGCAACGCTCTCGCTGTTGCCGCCGCTGAGTTCACCCATCTCGAGCTTGAAGCCGTGGACCGGATCGTTGGCATCGAACACGAAGTCGCCCGAGAACGACTGCATTTTAGCGGACTTGTTCGTTAGATCCTCCTGCGGGTGCTGGATCATTTCCGCGCCGCCGATGGTGATCTTTTTGCCCCGGTAGAGGTCGGTGAAACAGGCCCACAGTCCCACGCCGTGTCTGGAACCCGAGTTCCATGCCAACTCGACCTTGCTGTCGCCCAGCGGCTTGAGCGTGTAGGTGAAGACCGCCCGCTGGCCGTCCTCGGTT
>Ga0194037_1002525_pt1 | contig 12034 bp, 10 predicted proteins | sample JunL306m_MetaG_FD_148653 | JGI IMG/M metagenome (GOLD analysis project Ga0194037, IMG submission 148653) | Anoxic zone freshwater microbial communities from boreal shield lake in IISD Experimental Lakes Area, Ontario, Canada - Jun2016-L304-6m | ecosystem: Environmental > Aquatic > Freshwater >...
AATGAGTCATGCGCCGGAATTCCGTATAGATACCGATCTCGACGGAACGAACCTACGTGAACCTGCTCAACTGCCCGGCATAGACGAAGGTAAACCTGATGATGAGGCCGCCGAGGAGGACGAAGATCGCGCTCAGATTCATCTTCATGAGGGCCGCCGGAGTCAGCTCTCCTACGTGATCCTCTTTGATTTCCAGCATCTTCAGCACGAGGGCGACAGGAAAGATGACAAAGAGTATCAGCATGGAGCATCCGTAGAAAAAGTAGTCGTGTTTCCAGCAACTCCTTGCTGTAGAGTTCGATCTTGCCGGACGCCGTCTTGAACTCCGGCTGATGTTCCGGAGTAAGGTACGGCGCGGCGGTGTCGGGGAGGGTCAGGCAGCCGAGCCGCTTCAGGTCGTCATAGGAGATCTCCGCCGTTTGGCACTGGGCCTGGAGCTTCTCCTCAAAACTGGTCCAGGGAAAATACTCGGCCAGGTCGAGCCGCTTGGCCAGTTCCTTGGCGATCCACCATCCCGGTCGGGAGTCATAGAGCGGCTTGATGACCGGTTGCCGGAGCGAGACCGACAACGATGTTCCCTTGCCGACGGCCAGGGCGTCATGGCGTTCCAGGTAGGTGCATTCGGGCAAAATAACGTCGGCCAGCATCGCCGTATCCAGCGGCATGACATCCACGACGACGAGCAGGTCGAGCTTGTTGATCGCTTCGATGCTTAATTGGTCCAGATAGGCCCGGTCATACAGCCCTTCGGTGATGATCACGTTGATCCAGGCCAGGAGCAGCGCCAGGTCCGTGGCCGGTCTGATGGGGAGCCAGTGCTGGGCCTTGGCCGCGGCGATGGAGTAGCGTGGTTCGACCACGATTAGCCGGGACCCCCGGCCGATGGCCTCGGCGAAATCCTGCACCTGGGAGTTGTGCATGTTTTCACCCAGATGGTACCCGATCAGGACCATGACCTTGCTGTTGACCAGATTCACCCGTTCCGGAGAGCCGGGACCTTCCCCGAAGGTCAGTTCATACCCCACGTCCCGTGGTCCGCGGCACTGGGCAAAGGTAGGGGTCCCGTAGGCAAAGAGCAGCGGCAGGAAATGGTCGGTGGGGGTCCCGTGGGTAAAGAGGGCCATGGCTTCCGGACCATACTGCTGCTTGATGCCCTTCATCTTCTCGGCGACGAGCCCCAGCGCCTCATCCCATGACGCTTTTCGGTAGTTCCCCGCGCCCCGCTTGCCGACGTTGATCAGGGGGGTCTTGATCCGGTACTTATCGTAGAGCAGCCCGAGGCCCCCTTGCGCTCGGTCGCAGAGTTTCCCCCGGCTGTTGCCGTGAACCGGGTTCCCGTCCAGCTTGACCACGCGGCCGTTGAGAACCTTGGTGATGGCGCCGCACTTCCAGAAACAGATCTCGCAAAAAGTCGGCACATAGGTCGGCGTGATGAGACCCGCCTCTTCGGCCCAGAGGAGAAACTTTTCCGTACCGGCGGCGGCAGCGGTCAGGCCGGCGCCGGCGATGCCCGACGTCTTGAGAAATGTCCTTCGTGATAGCTTCAAAAAGGGAAAGCTCTACAACTTGAACATTGCGGATGTGCGCCCTGTCCGGACCAACCGCGCAAGTACTTTGATGAACAGGCTCTGAGTGAATTAAAATCTTCGATTGAAAAACATGGAGTCTTGCAACCGGTTCTGATGCGGCAGAGGGCGGATGGCGGTTTGCTGCTGGTTTCCGGAGAGCGGCGGTATCAGGCGGCCAAGCTGGCGGGACTCCGGACTATTCCGGCGGTGTTTACCGACGGCGAGCCGACGGAAATCTCCATCGTGGAAAATTTGTTGCGGGAGAATCTGACCGCTATCGAAGAGGCCGAGGCCATTGACCGGTTGAAGGCACGGCACAACTATCTGCTGAGCGACCTTTCCGCGGCGCTGGGAAAATCGGATTCGACCCTTTCCGAAATTCTCTCGCTTACCAAGCTGCCGGATGAAATAAAGCAGGACATAAATGATTATAAAACAGCATATTACGTCAATACATTTTTACGGAAACAATTTACCCATGCGTAGCATTGGAAGATCACCGGTTGGCCGGTCAATAACGAGTTGACTCAAATAAGTAAAAAGACTTTATGTTGATATATTTTTAATCAGGAGAAATCTTATGCGAATACACTTTAGTTTGATTGCGCTGTCGCTTGTTATGGCCGTTTCCTTTACCGCGCATGATGTCGAGGCTACCTATCCTCCGACGCTTACCGGCGGAAACAGGCCAGTCTGTACCGGAACAACAGCTTCCTTCGTACCGTGGGTTGAAGACCTTGACCTTTGGGAGAGTTTCACCTTTCAACCTCTGAGCCAACCGCTCAACGGCTCTGCAAGCGTTATCAACAATAAGCCGACCTATACCCCAACCGGAACCTATACCGGCATCGACAGCTTTACCTATCAGGCCACGGACCACAGCGGGGGCGCAATCTCCGGGACAGCGGCAGTACGGGTATATTCAACCGCGGATCTGACCAATTGCAAAAAAATTAGTACCGTATATACGAGCGGCGCAACCAGCGGCCAACTCCAGGGGCGCACCAAGGCAAATTTATGCACGTTTTACAGCAGTGACACGACCCGCCTCACGGATACCGGAACCCCGGTCACCATGGACTATTTCATCAACTGGCCATCATCCGGCGCACCGCCCAAGGCAATCGTCGTGCTTATCGGCGGCGGCGACCTTAATATGAGCCTTACGGGCAACACAACAACCGGGGTAGCCGACAGCAGCGGTGGGGGAAATTTCGTCGTCCGCTCCGCTCAATTATTCGCAGACGCCGGGTATCTAGCCGTTGCGATCAACAAACCATCCGACCAGCCGCCCGTCAATTCAAGCGATACAAACGCCGATGCCGATCACTATCGCATTTCAGTCAAGCACGCGGTTGATATACTGGCTCTGTTGAAACACATCAATACGGAAAACCTTGATCTGTTTATCGCGGGAACAAGCCGGGGAACAATCTCGGCAGTCGCTCTTAATCAGATAGCCGCCGGGATTTCGCTTTCCAGCTCATTGACGAGTGACCCCAATGATGCCCATGTTTACATCGGAAAAACAGGCATCGCAAACCTCCAACCGGAATTTGTCGCACACCCGGTTCACGTCCTGTGGCATTCCGGCGACCTCTGTTCCGAAACCACTCCCGCCAATTCCCAAGCGCTGTATGATACCCTTTCACAGATCTCTTCAGTCCCCTCAACCGCCCATAACATCGCAAACGGCGGGGTCAGGGTAACGGTCGCGGGCAGCAATGTCACACCGGATGTCTGCGGTGCTTTTGATTATCACGGCTACCTAGGGATCGAGCCCACAGCGGTCAAGTACATTACCGATTGGCTTGATACGCAGGTCAGCGCGCTATCAGGCAATCACCGTCCCGAGGCGGCCTTTGCCACCATCGCCGCCGCCGGAGCACCGGTACAGCTCAATCTGTCCACACTGACAAGGGATATGGATGGCGATCCCCGCTCATATACGCTTTCCCATACTGACACCAGCCTCGGCGGCACTGTCGGCATAAGCGGATCAACCGTCACCTACACGCCACCGGTAAATGTCACTACCAAGACCGATTACTTTGTCTATGTAGTGACTGATGGCCGTGGCGGGGTAAACGCCGGAGTCGTTACGGTCAAAAATGGCACGCATCAGCTTGTGGCGGCATCTGTCGGCAACGGCACGCTTTCGAGCGCCACACCCGGCGTCTCCTGTAGCGACAACGTCTGTAGCGCTCTTTTGAGCAGCGGATCGACCGCAACCATAACCGCCACCGCTGCCAGCGGGTCCAGCTTTACCAGATGGTCAGGATGCGATCCAAGTAGCAGCGGCAATGATTGTACCGTGACCCTGGATACGGACAAGAGCGTCACCGCCACCTTTGTTCCGACAGAGCAGTTGACGGTCAATGCAAGCGGTTCCGGCTCGGGTACCGTGGCATCGACTGTCGGCGGCATAAACTACAGCTATCAAACAACCGGCAGCGCTTCCGCAACACTGAATTTCTCTACCCCGGTCATTGTAACCGCGACCGCAAGCCCAACGTCAAACGCCTCTTGGTCGGGCGATTGCGATTCCCAAGGAGGCACATCATCTGTTGCCATCTGCACCATAGCAGGCATGAACAGCGCAAAAACCGTTACCGCAAACTTCTCAATCCGAAACGTGAAAAATCTGAACACATCTGTCTATTACGACACCATTCTAAGCGCTTACGCTGTTGCCGAAGTTAATCAAACCATCCTGTTGCACGCCACGGGTTTCACGGGAGATCTGTTGCTGAACAACCCGAACGCCGTAACCCTGAAGGGTGGATATGATGCCGATTATACAACCAATAGCCGCTCTTACACCACCATTAGCGGCAAGGTAACCGTCAATGGTGGGAAGGTTGTTGTCGAAAATATTGCCGTCAAATGAGAAATGACCCCGGAGTGCAGACACTCTGTATCTGGATGGAGTCTCCATGGAACCCAAATTGGCTGCATCGGAATCTGGATATTAAGAAAGTGCATTCCGTACTCAACTCAGTCATAATGGTTTATTATTCAACTCAATACTTGAAAGACACGAATAGGTGAAATTGATTATGCAACCTTATATCAATAACCAAATTCCGATAATTTTCCTTGTCGGCCCCCCTGGAGTGGGGAAGAGCAGTTTGGGAGAAAAAGCTTGTCAAGCCCTTGGTTATCATTTCCTCGATCTCTCTACACCGGCAGTCAATGAACAGTCAATCGCATCTCAAAAGGAGATGTTGACCGCGGCAATGAACACCCCGCATCGCTCCGCGGATCTAGTGGCAATCCCTTGGGCTTGGCAAAGAGATTCGGGCATATTGACCTGGATCAGGCGTTGCGGAGTGTTGTATGGGCGCATCCTCTTGATATGCAGGCTCGCTCAGGGCATTCGGAGCAACTTTTTACCCCCACCCGGAGGATGAAAACCAGAGGCGGTTTCGGACGTAACGGCACGGCGTATTCTGTGATATATTTCTGGACAGATTCATGCTGCGGGGGGAGCCTGAAAAAGCTTGAGCCTTTGTATCGCGAGAATAGAGACAACGGTCTGGCGCTGCTTGCCGTGAACGAGGGGGATATCCGGACGGGCGCGTGGCGGTGGATTTTTCCGCTGGGGGGTGGTAGAATTGGCGCTCATATCGTACCCAAAAAGGAGCAGGGAAATGGGATTGGTTGACCCCCCGCCGCTCTACCCGTTCGATACAACTCTTGCGGAGGTGATAATTAGTATAAAATGTCTCATGCATCACCATATCTCCAAGTACAAGACTAAATTGTCAACGTCGTTGCAACGGACCAACGGAGCGGTAGAGGTAGCAGAGTTGTGCAAAACGCCTCGCCCGGATCAAGTGTTCTGAAGTTTCCCAAATATCCAGCGCCCATCGTTTCCATTGACACCCACGCCGGTGTGAGTCTATAGTGTCGTCTTATGCAGTACCAACGGCGTCCGCGGTAATGGAACTTTGCTAGCCTATGGCTTCCGATAACGGCAAGAACTTTTCAACATCTTCTCTCTGGTTTGGCCGGATGCTCCTGGATATCTTCGGCGGACGTTTTGCCCGCGAAGAGGCGGGCAGAAAGAGCCGCCTGATCTTCCTCATCATCACCGCCTTCATACTCAGTATCCTGGTAACCCCCCATCAACAGCTTATTCCCACCGGTTTTAAAGCCGGGGACATTGCCGGCGTCAGTGTCAGGGCCACTCAAAACTATCTTCTGGAAGACGCGCAGCTTACAAAGAAAAAACGACAAGAGGCAGCAGCAGCCGCCCCCTTGGTGTATGCACTCAATCCGGCCGCGGCAACTGAATTGCTGCAAAGACTCGGTCGAACACTGGAACTGGTGCGGGAGGCCAGGGACTCCGCCGATCTGGAAGTGAAACAGGCGCTTAGGAGGAGGGTTTCCGAGATAACGGGTTTTGAGGTTACAGCGGGTGAGCTTGAGCCGCTGGCCCGCCTTCGCTTTGAGCAGATTACGGGAGAGGTCACGAGGCTCGCCAACCAGACGTATGAGCGGATCATTGTGGCGAATAAGGAGCACTTCTCCAATGACCTGCTCCGTGGGATGATTGTAACCGAAGGAATAAGTGGCGCCGAGCTGCCGCTACGAAAATATCAGAGGTTTCTGGGGGTAGACGAGGCGCGTCTCCTCGTGGAGCAGGAGCAATTGACGGACGGCGGAAACCGGCGCGACCGGGCCGCGCTTACGGGGTTCCTGGCGCGAATGCTGCGGCCGAATCTGCTTCTCAACCGGGATGCCTCCGAAAAAAAGCGTAAGGAGGCTTACGACGGTGTCCCCCCGGTCATGTTCCAGGTCAAACGGGGCGAGATCATCGTGCGTGAAGGGGAGAAAATCCGTGAGGATCAGGCCCGGAAACTGACGATGATCTATCAGAGCCGCACCGCCGTGGAACAGTTCTTCGTGCTGCTCGGCGTCTTTGGACTGACGCTGGTCATGCTGATCTTCCCCTACCGGTTCGCCTGCAAGAACATCCGAAAATTCAACCCCTCCAATAAAGACCTCCTCCTGCTTACCTACATCACCGTCGGTCTGTTTCTGGGACTTCGACTGTTGCTCACGGTTGCCTCGGCCATCGGGGGGATGTTTCCGTATATTCATGTCACCGACTATTACTATCTTTTTCCGTTTGCCCTCGGTGGGATGCTCGTCCGGATTCTCATCAATTCGGAGGTGTCGCTGGTTTATGTCTCGGTCTGCGCCCTGCTGGCCGGGATCATGTTTGAGAGCAGTCTCTCCATCGTCATCTATGCTCTCATGACCGGTATCGTCGGCGCCCACGGTGTCCGACACTGCAAGGATCGGAACACCATCTATCTGGCCGGACTCAAGGTAAGCGTCGTCGGCGTCACCATGGCATTTTCGTTCCAGCTTCTCTCCGACAATCTCCCGACGATGCAGACTCTCCTCTGTGTCGCCTTTGCCGCCGCGGGCGGGATTGTAACCGCCGCCTTTGTCAACGCCATTATTCCACTTCTGGAGAACCTGTTCCAGTACACCACCGACATCAAGCTCCTGGAGTATTCCAACCTCAATACCCCGATACTGCGGGAGCTGATGATCAAGGCGCCAGGGACCTATCACCACAGCGTCCTTGTGGGGAACCTGGCCGAGGGGGCTGCCGAGGCTATCAACGCCAATCCGCTTCTGGCGCGGGTGGCGGCCTACTATCACGATATCGGCAAGATCAGCAAACCACACTATTTTATCGAGAACGTGGCCAACGGCTACAACCGCCACGACAAGCTGGCACCCAGCATTTCCGCCTTGATACTGACCGCTCACGTCAAGGAAGGGGTTGAATTGGCCCAGCGGAACCGCCTCGGCCGGACGATCATCGACATCATCCGTCAGGCCCACGGCACCTCGCTCATCATATTTTTTTACCAAAAGGCTAAAACCCTGGCCGGGCCGGATGGCGCGGTCGATGAGCAGGAGTATCGCTATCCGGGGCCGAAACCTCAGACTCGCGAGGCGGGTCTGGTCATGCTGGCCGACTGCGTGGAGGCTGCCTCCCGGACCCTGCATGACCCGACTCCCGCCCGGATTCAGGGGCTGGTGCAAAAAATCATCAACAACATCTTTACCGACGGACAGCTTGACGAATGCGAACTGACCCTGAAGAACCTGCACGAGATTGCCAAGAGCTTCAACCGGATACTGGCCGGCATCTATCACCAACGGATCGAATACCCCGAACCCGCCGGCAGGGACAAAGAGGGAGGAGGTCGGAATAATCGTGAGGATTACCATCGAGAACCGGCAGAGGTCCCTGCCGATCAGGACCAAGCGCCTCAAGGTAGTGGCGGAGACGATCTTAAACGTCTTGGGATTACCCGATAGCGAACTGGCCGTCACGGTCGTCAGCGACCGGGGCATCCGCGACCTTAACCGTGATTTTCTCGGAAAAGACCGACCAACCAATGTCATCTCCTTTGCGCTGAACGAAGGTGAGTGTTCCGGAATCAACCCGAATGTCCTGGGGGATGTGGTGATTTCCGCGACCACGGCGAACCGCGAGGCGGTTGAGGCCGGGATTCCTTTCGACGAGCGGCTCACATTTCTCCTGCTGCACGGTATTCTGCACCTGGTGGGGTATGACCATGAACGGAGCGGTCCGGAGGAGGCGGAGCGAATGGAGTCAAAAGAGCAGGAGCTGTTTGCCCTGCTCCGGGAATACGGGCGCCTGGAGGAGTCACGGGGGTGAAGTACCGGTTCCTCGACTCGCTCAACTTTGCCATTGAGGGGATTTTCCACGCCACCCGGACGCAGAAGCATATGCGGTACCACTTCTTCGCGGCGATTCTGCTCCTGGTGGCGGTGCTGTTCCTCCGGATCTCGGCCCTTGAATTTACAGTGCTCTGTGTGTCGATCTGCTTTGTCCTCTTTGCCGAGATGATGAACACGGCGGTGGAGGCCGTCGTCGACCTGGTTTCTCCGGAGTATCACCCCTTGGCAAAGATCGCCAAGGACGTGGCCGCGGGGGCCGTCCTCATTGCCGCTTTCGGCACGGCGGTCATGGGGTATTCGATCCTTGCAAAGTATATCTTTCCGTATTACAGGAGACTTCTCACTATGATCGGCACTCCGGGAGAGATGGCGACCCTCGTCTCCATTCTGATCGTGGTCATCAGCGTGATCATTCTCAAGTCCTTGAGCGGCGTCGGAACCCCCCTTCGCGGTGGGCTTCCCAGTGGGCACGCCGCTATCGCGTTTTCCATCGCCACCTCGGTTTCCCTTAATACCAGGGATCCGATCATTTCTATACTGACGGTGCTCCTCGCGGTCATGGTCAGCCACTCACGGCTCTTCATGCGTATCCACACAATGCGGGAAGTAATTTTCGGCGCAATGACGGGAAGTATCATCACGTTTCTCATTACCCTGCTTTTCAGGACTATCATGGCGGAGCAGCTTTAGTAACCGTTAGGGAGGAACAATCGTTGGAAGAAGGTCTACGAAAGGCGCCCGGACTCCTCCGGGAACTCATCGGTGGTATCATTTCGGGCAAAAAGAGGGTCACCGAGGAGGCGATACAACAGATCATTGACGCCGGCGAAGAGGAGGGGCTCATTAACGAGGAAGAGAACGAGATGATTCGTTCCATCTTCGAAATGAAGAACCGGGTTGTCCGGGAGATCATGGTTCCCCGTACCGATATGGCCGTCGTTCCGGTGGACGCCCCCATCGGCGAGATTCTCGACACCATCAATCGTTGCGGTCATTCGCGGATACCGGTCTATGAAGGGACCGTGGACAACATAACCGGTCTCCTCTATGCCAAGGACCTTCTTCGGGAATGGGGGAAGGATGCGGCCGATATTCAGCCGGCGCGGATCATGCGTGCGCCGTTTTTCATTCCCGAGACCAAGAACTTTGAAGAGCTGCTTCAGGATTTCAAACGGAAACGGGTACATATCGCCATCGTCATCGACGAGTACGGCGGCACCTCCGGGTTGATCACCATTGAGGACATCCTGGAGCAGATCGTGGGGGATATTCAGGACGAGTATGACATCGAGGAGGAGTGGCTGGTCGAGCAGTCAGACGGCGCGGTGGTCGTGGACGCGCGACTCCCCATCGAAGAGCTGGAAGAGCGTTTCGGTGTCGAGGTGGATCGGGACAAGTTTGATACCGTGGCGGGACTCATCTTTCATCTCATCGGCCGGATACCGGTGATCGGCGAAGAGGTCGAGAGCCCGCCGCTCCTTATGACGATCCTGGAGGCCGACGAGCGGAAGATTCGAAAAGTCCGGATCGTGGAGTGTAAAGATATTGTGAATCCCGCAGGAGGTTAATGCTTGCACGGAACCCCGACCATGAATGCAAATACAAGAATACTGATCCTTGAAGCTGCCTTCCGAAGCGTGCGGGACGCCATCATTACCGTTGACCAGGAGAGTACATTTCCACAATACCCTCATAGGCGCCAGTGAACGGATGCAGTCAATTTATGACCGGATCGAGGCGCTGGCCGACCTTCAGACTACCGTGCTGATCGGGGGGGAAAGCGGCACGGGGAAGGAACTGGCGGCCAAGGCGCTGCATACTGTCGGTAGACGGAGGAACAAGCCGCTCATCAAGGTAAACTGTGGCGCGCTTTCCGAGAGTCTGTTGGAAAGCGAGTTGTTCGGTCATGTCCGAGGGGCCTATACGGGCGCCTTCAGGGATAAGAAAGGGCGGTTTGAACTGGCGGATGGAGGTACGATATTCCTTGACGAAATCGGCGATATCTCCGCCGTGATCCAGCAGAAGCTGCTCCGGGTGATCCAGGAGAAGGAATTCGAGCGGGTCGGCGACTCTGATCCTGTCAAGGTGGATGTCAGGATCATCACCGCGACCAACAAGGATATGAAAACTCTGGTGGAGAACGGCCGTTTCCGGAAAGATCTGTATTACCGGCTCAAGGTGATGGAGATCATGATGCCTCCCCTCAGGGAGAAAACCGAGGATATTCAACTCTTGACGGATTGTTTTCTGGCGGATTACAACCGGGAATTCGGCAAAAGAATTCAGGGGTTCTCGGCGGAGGTCATAAAGATTTTCATGGAGTATCCCTGGCCGGGCAACGTGCGGGAGCTGCGCCACGCCGTGGAGCATGCCGCCATCCTCTGCAATTCCGCCATCATCACTCCCGGCGATCTCCCTCCTGAGTTGCGCGATTACCGTAAAGGAGCAAACCCTTTGTCGGCTGAGATCACGACGGATGAGGCGTCAATCATCCACAAGACCTTGCGGGATGCCAAGTGGAACAAGACCGAGGTGGCGCGCCTCATGGGGATGAGCCGGCAGACGCTCTACCGGAAGCTCAAATGCCTGGGGATAGAGAATTAGTCTCTTACGACTTCAGTCTTTACAATTTTTTTGTTTTTGCCGTATCCCCTGCATCCCCTGCATCCCTGTAGAAAAGCCTTAAAACCTTATTTTCTCGGAGGCGCTCCAGGAGATTTCTGGCTTTGGAACGGGCGATTTTGCCCCGTTTTCCGGTTCGCTCTTTCTCTTCTGGGGGTGGGCATTCTTTCTCGGCGTCTCGAATTACCTCTCGGTAGTATTGCCGGTACTGCTCCGCCCTCGCCTCGTCAAGGCAGCCACCGGCGGCTGTAGTTGCCGTATTGATTTCGGTGAGCAAGCCGGCCATCACTTGTGCCCATTGCTGCCCATCCTGCTCACAAGCACGTTCCAGTTCGCGTAAATGGTGGGCATTGCACAGGGCGTGAGCCCTGCCGTATTTGAAATAGGGCTGCCAGTGATCATGACAGATAGTACCTTGATAGTGGGGCAAAACTGATAGTGGGGCAAAACCCCCATGTCATCCATGGCGTCACTGCCGTGTTTGGCGTGAGGATAATAATACGTGAACTCTTCGGTGGCAAGCGTATGTAACCAAGCGAGTGTGCCGCCGATATTGATTCCGGTCTCGTCAGCATTAGCTACCGGCGCTGCCGACACGCACTGTTTGACCCATGATTCAAAGGGCTCCAGGCGCTCAAACGCATCTTGGTTGAAATGGTGAATTGACCCGGCGCTGACTGGCAGTTGCATCTGATCCGGAAAATGATCTTCAATGCGCTGATACGGAATCAACTGATACTGGGACATATAGACGGCATTGACCTTGACCCCGATGCCGTATTGCACCGGTCTGGTGACCCCCTCCGGGAACGGAGCGACATAGCGTTTACCCTGCTCGTCTTCCAGAATCTGGGCGCGCCATTCGGTCACATAGGCGCTGATGTCAAGATCAATGACCTGTCGGGCTTCATAGCCGACGTCCCGATACGTGCCTTGAGGCAAGGTCGTACGATCCACCGGGATAGGTTTGACGGTATTCGGGTTCGCCAATGGCTGCAACGTCGTCCCGCGATGCCCCGGTTGTCCCCCGGGTTTGCGGTCCCCTGGTTGTTTAAGCTCCTTTCGGCGATAAGGGTCTGTAGACGGTGGTTTACTGCTGTTTTTAC
>Ga0194037_1002527_pt1 | contig 12027 bp, 10 predicted proteins | sample JunL306m_MetaG_FD_148653 | JGI IMG/M metagenome (GOLD analysis project Ga0194037, IMG submission 148653) | Anoxic zone freshwater microbial communities from boreal shield lake in IISD Experimental Lakes Area, Ontario, Canada - Jun2016-L304-6m | ecosystem: Environmental > Aquatic > Freshwater >...
CACCTAGAGGTCAGGTTCTGAGACCCCCGCCCCGCGGGAAGGCCTCAGAAGACCCTCGGGGTGTTGCAGGCCGACCCCATCGCCACCCCAATGCCCCATTGCCAGGATTGACCATGAAGATCGCCCGCCACTTTACCAAGGCAGGTCACGATCCGCTCGAAGGGATCCCCTTCGTTCCGCGTACCAGCCGCATCTCCAAACTGGACGGCACCGTGGTCTTCGAGGCCAAGGATGTGCTCGTGCCGGAGACCTGGTCCCAGGTCGCCGTCGACATCCTGGCGCAGAAGTATTTCCGCCGGAAGGGCATCGACGAGCAGAACGGCGGCGAGAAGGACGCCCGGCAGGTCTTCCATCGCCTGGCCGGCTGCTGGCGCCACTGGGGCGAGACCCACGGCTACTTCGACACGCCCGAGGATGCGCAGGCCTTCTGCGACGAGCTCACCAACATGCTCGCCAACCAGATGTGCGCGCCCAACTCCCCGCAGTGGTTCAACACGGGCCTGCACTACGCCTACGGCATCAGCGGCCCCGCCCAGGGCCACAGCTACGTGGATCCCCGCACCGGGGAGATGATGAAGTCCACCTCGGCCTACGAGCGGCCGCAGCCCCATGCCTGCTTCATCCAGAGCGTGGCCGATGACCTGGTGAATCCGGGCGGCATCATGGACCTCTGGACCCGAGAGGCCCGCATCTTCAAGTACGGCTCCGGCACGGGCACCAACTTCTCCAAGGTGCGCGGCTCCGAGGAGCCCCTCTCCGGGGGCGGTCGCAGCTCCGGCCTCATGAGCTTCCTGGCCGTGGGCGATCGTGCCGCAGGCGCCATCAAGAGCGGTGGCACCACCCGCCGCGCCGCCAAGATGGTCTGCCTCGATCTGGACCACCCCGACATCGAGACCTTCATCGATTGGAAGGTGGCCGAGGAGCGCAAGGTCGCCATGCTGGCCGCGGGCAGCGCCATGGTGCGCCGCCACTGGGACGCCATCTGCCAGTCCGTGGAGGGCTCCACCAGCAAGGATCCGGATCCCCTCACCAACGAGGCTCTGCGCAAGGCCCTGGCCCGCGCCAAGCGGGACGGCGTGCCGCCGGCCTTCCTCACCCAGTGCCTGGGTCGTCTGGCCGAGGGCGACTTCGCCCGCGACCTCCACGGCTACGACACCAGCTGGGACGGCGAGGGCTACTACACCGTCGGCGGAATGAACTCCAACAACTCCGTCCGGGTGCCTGATCCCTTCATGCGCGCCCTGGAAGTGGATGGGGACTGGGAGCTCAAGCGCCGAGTGGACGGCAAGACCCACCGGAAGCTGCGGGCCAGGGACCTCTGGGAGAAGGTGAACAAGGCCGCCTGGGCCTGCGCCGACCCCGGCATCCAGTTCAACACCACCATCAACGACTGGCACACCTGCCCTGCCGACGGCCCCATCAACGCGAGCAATCCCTGCTCCGAGTACATGTTCCTGGACGACACGGCCTGCAACCTGGCCTCGCTGAACCTCTGCACCTTCCTCACCGGGGACGGCGGGTTCGACCTGGCGGGCTACCGGCACGCCATCCGCCTCTGGACCGTGGTGCTCGAGATCAGTGTCCTGATGGCCCAGTTCCCCAGCGAGTCCATCGCCCAGCTGAGCTACGAGTTCCGCACCCTGGGCCTGGGCTACGCCAACCTGGGCTCCATGCTCATGCGCATGGGCATCCCCTACGACAGCGCCGAAGGCACCCAGTGGTGCGCGGCCCTGACCGCCATCCTCACAGGCGATGCCTACGCCGCCAGCGCCGAGATGGCGGGCGAGCTGGGGCCCTTCCCCGGCTACGCCAAGAACGCTGAGCACATGCTCCGCGTCATCCGGAACCACCGCCGGGCGGCCTACAACGCCCCGGACTCGGAGTACGAGCAGCTGTCCATCCGGCCCCAGGGGCTGCGCGGCACCACCCTGCCCAAGAGCATGGTGGAGGCTGCCCGGGAGAGCTGGGACACGGCCCTCAGCCTGGGTGAGAAGCACGGCTACCGCAACGCCCAGGTCTCGGTCCTGGCCCCCACAGGCACCATCGGCCTGCTCATGGACTGCGACACCACCGGCGTCGAGCCCGACTTCGCCCTGGTGAAGTTCAAGAAGCTGGCGGGCGGCGGCTACTTCAAGCTGGTGAACCGCGCCATCCCTGAAGCCCTGGCCCGCCTCGGCTACTCCCCCAAGCAGATCGGGGAGATCGAGCGCCACGTCGTGGGCTGGCTGCAGATCACCGACGACACGCCCGGCATCACCCGCACCATGCTCAAGGGTGCTGGCTGGGCGGAAGAAGAGATCGCCCTGGTGGAGCAGAAGCTCCCCACGGCCTTCGACCCGGCCTACGCCATCGATGTGGAGCGCCTCAAGGGGCAGTTCGAGCTGGCCCAGGTGGAGACCTTCCTCCTGGCCCTGAGCGGCACCATGACCGTGGAGGGTGCGCCCCACCTGAAGGACGAGCACCTCCCCATCTTCGACTGCGCCAACCGCTGCGGCCGCACGGGGCGGCGCTACATCGCCCCCATGGGCCACCTCCGCATGATGGGTGCCGCCCAGCCCTTCCTGAGCGGGGCCATCAGCAAGACCATCAACCTGCCGGCCGAGGCCACCGTGGCCGAAATCGGCGGCATCTACGAAGCCAGCTGGCAGCTCATGCTCAAGGCCGTGGCCCTCTACCGCGACGGCTCCAAGATGAGCCAGGCCATGGCCACCAGCCTGGACCTGCTGGACGGCGCTGACACCCTCATGGACGACCAGGCCAGTGCCGCGGAGAAGACTCCCATTGTGGCCCAGGCCCTCACCCAGCAGCTGGTGCGCACCTACCGCCGCCGCCTGCCCAACCGCCGGGGCGGCTACACCCAGGCCGCCACCATCGGCGGCACCAAGCTCTACCTCCGCACCGGTGAGTACGAGGACGGCAGCCTCGGCGAGATCTTCCTCGACATCCACAAGGAAGGCGCCGCCTTCCGGGCCGTGCTCAACTGCTTCGCCATCGCCGTCAGCATGGGCCTCCAGCATGGGGTGCCCCTGGAAGAGTTCTGCGATGCGTTCCTGTTCACCCGCTTCGAGCCGGGTGGCATGGTGGCTGGCAGCGACACCATCAAGCTGAGCACCAGCCTCATCGACTTCGTCTTCCGGGAGCTGGCCATCAGCTACCTGGGCCGCTACGACCTGGCCCATGTGGAGCCCGAGCAGCTGGCCAGCAGCGCCACCGGCGTGCGCCCCAACAGCCAGGCCGTGGGCCTCGTGAACCTGCCCAGCCTGCCCACCGGCACGCCCCTGCCCTTCCCGGAGGCCGGGGACACCACCCCCGCCGCTGGCGCCGCCCAGCCTGTGCTGGTGGCCGTTCGCAGCACCCCCTCCGGCGCCTCCACCGCCTCTGCGGCCCAGGTCGCACGGGAGAAGGGCTACACCGGCGATCCCTGCCCCGAGTGCGGCCACCTCACCCTGGTGCGCAACGGTGCCTGCATGAAGTGCCAGACCTGCGGTGCCACCACCGGCTGCAGCTAAGGACTGGACTGCCCACGAGACCAGAAGGCCCCACCCCGGGGCCTTCTGCTTGCTGGACCGAACCCTGAGGACCTGCGCACCCCATGGACCGCTCCTCCCGCAACCGGTTGACGGACAAGCTCCTCCCCCAGTTCCAGGGAGAGACCCTGTTTGCTGCCGTCGGCAGAGCCGTCTGTGCCGCCGGCTGCCTGCCCCGCAAGGAGCTCTTTGAAGCCTGGGAGGTGGCCCGCAGGGTGCGCCGCCGCTTCCGGGGGCACCGGGTGGTGGACCTGGCCTGCGGCCACGGCCTGCTGGCCCAGATCCTTCTCCTGCTGGATGACACCTCCCCCGAGGCCCTGGCCGTGGACCTGCGCCTGCCCAAGAGCGCAGCGACCCTGGCGGCAACACTCAGCGCGGCGTGGCCAAGGCTGGCAGGCCGCGTGCAGCTCCTCGAGGCCGACCTGAGCAGCGTCCCCCTCCAGCCCGACGATCTGGTGGTCTCGGCCCACGCCTGCGGGGGACTCACGGACCTGATCCTGGCGCGGGCCGTGGCGGCCCGCGCCACCGTGGCTGTGCTGCCCTGCTGCCACGACCTCAAGATGGGCGACCTCGGTGGCCTGGAGGGCTGGCTGGACGGTCCCCTGGCCATGGACGCCACCCGGGTGGCGCGGCTGCGCGCCCAGGGCTACCGGGTGTTCACGCAGGTCATCCCGGGGGACATCACCCCCAAGAACCGCCTCCTCCTGGCCGAGCCCCTGCCACACTGCACGTCCTAGGAGCACACCCCATGGGTCACGAAGAAGCCTTTGTGAAGGCCTTCATCGCCTCGGCCCAGCAGGCGCGCTGGGTCCACTTCCTGGCCCTCCCCAAGCGCCGCCAGGAGATCCTCAGCCGGCTGAACCGGCACCTCCCCTACATCTCCGAGCTTGGCGCCGAGGTCCCCAGCGACCAGGACTACCCCGGCGGCATCGAGCAGCTCCTCAGGTCAAAGGGAGCCGGTCCCACCTGCCATGTCCTGGTGGATGGCCTGCGGGCCGATGGCCGGGAGCTGCCGCTGGCCCAGGCCCTCAACGAGATCTGCATGCACCGCGCCGGGGCCATCCTGTCCTGCCTCCCCGGGCGCCTCGCCTACTACAAGCCCGAGTCGCCGGCCCCGGGAGTCCTCCTGGAGCGCCCCTGATTGTCCAAGTTTGAGACCAGGGCTTCGGGGCGTGCCGCGACTTAGCATGAAGGCGCAGGGCAGACTTGGCCCCTGCACCTGGGAGCCCCATGAGAGTCACCACCGGTTCGCTGGAAGTGCTCGAGTGCGGCGTCGTCGATTCCGTTGGCATGAGTGACGTGGACTGCCTCGTGGCCGAGACCCCCCGCATGTGGACCATTTTCCGGGTGCGGCGCACCGAGGCGGAGGCCCCACCCATGGCTTGGCAGGTGGAGGATGGGGAGCGCCTGGTGATCACCATGAACAACCCCCAGCCCAACTCCGGCCCCGCCGAGCCCCTGCTGATCGGTCGGCTCCGCAGCCGCCCCCTCCACATCTCCTTCCGCGTCACCGTCTTTGGCGACTACCAGTCCTTCCAGGTGTCCTACACCTTCTACCTGGGCGAGGCTGTGGCGTAGGGCTGTCAGCGCAGAAAAAAGCGCAGGGGTTGCCCCCTGCGCTTTCAGGACTGCGTGCTGGTCTAGATGAGACCCAGCTCCTTGACTGCGTCGCGCTCTTCGCCCAGTTCCTTGGCGGTGGCGTCCATCTTGGCGCGGCTGAAGGCATTGATCTCCAGGCCCTGGACGATGGAGACGTTGCCGTCCTTGACCGTGACAGGGAAGCCGTAGACCAGGCCCTCGGGCACGCCGTAGCTGCCGTCGGAGGGGAACGCCATGCTGGTCCAGTCACCCTCGGGGGTGCCCAGGGCCCAGCTCTTCATGTGGTCGATGGCGGCGCTGGCGGCGCTGGCAGCGCTGCTGAGGCCGCGGGCCTCGATGATGGCGGCGCCGCGCTTGGCAACGGTGGGGATGTAGGAGGTCTCATACCAGGCATGGTCGTTCACCAGGTCGTAGGCGCACTTGCCGTCCACGGTGGCGTGGTAGAGGTCGGGGAACTGGGTGACGCTGTGGTTGCCCCAGATGGTCATCTTCTTGATGGCGGTAACAGGGGCGCCGGTCTTGGCGGCCAGCTGGGAGATGGCGCGGTTGTGGTCCAGGCGCACCATGGCGTGGAACTGGGAGGGCTTCAGCTTGGGGGCGTTGCTGAGGGCGATGAAGGCGTTCGTGTTGGCGGGGTTGCCCACCACAAGGACGCGCACATTGCGGCTGGCCACTTCGCTAAGGGCATGGCCCTGAGGCTTGAAGATGCCGCCGTTGGCGTTCAGCAGGTCAGCGCGCTCCATGCCGGCCTTGCGCGGCAGGGCACCCACGAGCAGGGCGTAGTCGGCATCCTTGAAGGCCACCATGGGATCGTCGGAGGTCACGATGCCCGCCAGCAGCGGGAAGGCACAGTCGTTGAGCTCCATGCAGACGCCGTTGAGCGCCTTCAGGGCGGGGGTGATCTCCAGGAGCTGGAGGATCACGGGCTGATCCGCTCCCAGCATCGCGCCACTGGCGATCCGGAAGAGGAGGCTATAACCGATCTGGCCGGCGGCGCCGGTGACTGCCACGCGAACGGGGGGCTTCATGGGATTCCTCCTGGTTAGGTGACCCCCATTCTATATCCGGGTTCCAGCAAGAAAACCAGCAGGTCGGGAATCGTGACATTGGTCCGCCCCGCACCCCCCTGGAGACCTGCCTAGCCCTCCAGGTCCCGGAGCAGCTGGTCGCCTCCCAGCTGGCGCATCTGGCCCAGGATCCAGGCCTGGCGGCCCCGGATGTAGTCGCTGGGGGCATTGGCCCGGAACTTCCGGGGGTTGGGCAGCACAGCGGCCAGGAGGGCCCCCTCGCTGGGCGTGAGGCGCTTGGCGGGCTTCCCGAAGAAGGTCCGGGCCGCGGCCTCGGCGCCATAGATGCCGTCGCCGAACTCCACGATGTTGAGATAGACCTCCAGGATGCGCTTCTTGGGCCACCCGGCCTCCAGCAGGAGCGTGCACCAGGCCTCCAGGCCCTTGCGGGTCCAGGAGCGGCTGTTCCAGAGGAAGAGGTTCTTGGCCGTCTGCTGGGAGACCGTGGAGGCTCCGCGCTTCCGTCGGCTGGTCTCGTTGTGCTGGACGGCCTTCTCGATGGCCTGCCAGTCGAAGCCGAAGTGATCGGCGAAGTTCTGGTCCTCGGCGGCGATGACCGCCACCCCGAGGCTGGGGGCGATGTCCTCCAGGGGCACCCAGGTGTGGCGGGCCGCATAGGGCCGCCCCGTGGACCAGGCCTCCAGGCGCCGCTGCACCATGAGCGCCGACCCCGGCACCGGCACAAAGCGGAAGAAGGCCACCAGCAGGAGGTTCAGGGCCAGGAACAGGCCCAGGGCCCAGGCCAGGCCCTTGAGCACTCGCCAAGCCAGTCGCTTCACCATGCCCCACCCGGCCCAGGGTCGGAGGGTGGCGGGACGGTGAATGCTGGTTCCCAAGTCATCCTTACCAGTCTGCCATGAGGGCTGGCCTGCTTGTGACGCCGGGGGCCGGATGCTAGGCTGGATGTTCCTTTCCGGTGCCTGACATGGGTTTATCCCGCCGCTCCATCCTGTCCATTAGCCTCCCCATGGGGGGTTAGGACCGGTTCAGCCGATTCCAGCCGCCCCCCGGACGCCCGGGGGGTTTTTCGTAGAGAGTCCCCATGACCACTGAGTCCCGCGACCTCCTGGACCGCATCCTCACGGCCCTGGTCTACGATGTGGCCATTGAGAGCCCCCTGGAACCCGCCCAGCAGCTGACCGCCCGCCTGGGCGCTCCGGTGTGGTTCAAGCGCGAGGACCTGCAGCCCGTGCACTCCTTCAAGCTCCGGGGCGCCTACAACAAGATCGCCAACCTGGACGAGGCCACCCGCAGCCGGGGCGTCATCGCCGCCTCAGCCGGCAACCACGCCCAGGGTGTGGCCCTGGCGGCCCAGCGTCTCGGCTGTCAGGCGACCATCGTCATGCCCGTCACCACCCCCCGCATCAAGGTGGAGGCCGTCCGCACCCTGGGGGCCAAAGTTGTCCTGCATGGGGACACCTTTGAAGGCGCCGTGGCCCACTCCCAGGCCCTGCTGGCCGAGGGCGGCGCCACCTACATCCACCCCTACGACGACCTCGATGTCATCGCCGGCCAGGGCACCATCGGCATGGAGCTGCTGCGCCAGATGCCCCGGGGCATGGCGGCGGTCTTCGTGCCCATCGGCGGGGGCGGCCTCATCGCCGGCATCGCGTCCTTCCTGAAGCGCCTCAGCCCCGGCATCCGCATCATCGGCGTGGAGCCGGCGGACGCGGACGCCATGAAGCGCTCCCTGGAGGCGGGCCGCCGCATCAAGCTGGAGCAGGTGGGCCTCTTCGCTGACGGCGTGGCCGTGAGCCAGGTGGGCGAGCGCACCTTCGACATCTGCCGCCACCTGGTGGACGAGGTGGTGCTGGTGGATACCGACGAGATCTGCGCCGCCATCAAGGACGTCTTCGAAGAGAACCGCTCCATCCTGGAGCCCGCCGGCGCTCTGGCCGTGGCCGGCATGAAGGCCTGGGTGGCCCGGCAGGCCGGCGCTTTCCCCGCCGGTGCGCTGGTGGCCATCCTCTCGGGCGCCAACACCAACTTCGACCGGCTGCGCTTCGTGGCGGAGCGGGCCGAGCTGGGCGAGCGGCGCGAGGCCGTTCTGGCGGTGACCATCCCCGAGCGCCCCGGCAGCTTCCGCGCCTTCTGCGAACGCATCGGCCAGCGCGCCATCACCGAGTTCAACTACCGCTACGCCGACCCCACCAAGGCCCACATCTTCGTGGGCATGCAGGTGACGGACAGCGCCGAGACTCGGAGCCTGCTGGAGGGCCTGCGGGCCGATGGCCTGGAGGCCGAGGACCTCAGCGACAACGAGATGGCCAAGCTCCACATCCGCCACCTGGTGGGCGGCCACGCCCCCGCCGTGGTGCACGAGCAGGTGCTGCGCTTCGAGTTCCCCGAGCGCCCAGGCGCCCTGCTGAAGTTCCTGGGCAGCATGAGCAGCGACTGGAACATCACCCTCTTCCACTACCGCAACCACGGCGCCGACTACGGCCGCGTCCTCGTGGGCATCGAGGTGCCCCCCGACGACCACACCGAGTTCCGCGCCTTCCTCGACAACCTGGGCTACGCCTGGGTGGATGAAGCTCAGAACCCTGCCTACCGGTTGTTCCTGGGCTGAGGCACCGGGGCAAAAACGCTCGCGGAGAAAAGACGAGACAGCGGAGGGGCGCGGAGGAAGACAGGCCTGGAACAAGGTCCCGCTCTGTTGTTCAGTATCCCCTTCATCTCCTTCATCCCTGTTCCATTGGCATTTTCTAAAAAACAGGGATGCGGGGGATGAAGGGGATAAAAGCAAAGGCCCTGTCACCTGGCCCAAGCTGGGATGGAATTCGACTTCGGGGGTATCCTTCCAGATCTGTTTTTACTGGGGGGACTCCATGATCAACGAAGCGATTGAACGGCCAGCCCCGGAACTCGTCCAGGGCTTCCGGGACCTGCTCGTCCACGACTCGATCACCTGTGCCCTCTCGGATTGCATGGGCCGGTTGAACGCCATGACCTCGGATATGAAGCCACTGTTCGAGGGGATCCGCCTGGTGGGCACCGCCATCACAGTGAAGACCATCGCCGCGGATCTGGCGGCCGCCTTCAAGGCCATCGACCTCAGCCAACCCGGAGACATCGTCGTCATCGACTCTCATGGCTCCACGAACACCGCCTTCTGGGGCGAGAACATGACCATGTCCGCGCTCAACCGGGGGGTGGCCGCCGCCATCATCGACGGGGCCTGCCGGGACGTGGAGGAGATCCGGAAGATCCGGTTCCCGGTGCTCTGCAAGGGCGTGGTGCCCAATGTGGGCGGGGTCACCGGCTATGGCGATGTGAATGTGGCCATCCAGTGCGCAGGGGTGAGTGTCTCCCCTGGGGATATCGTCGTGGTGGACGGCAACGGCGTGGTGGTCGTGCCCCGGGCTGACGCGGCCCTGATCCTGGCGAAGGCCCAGCGACTGCTGGAGACGGAGCATCTGGTCCAGGAGAAGATCAAGGCCGGCGCCACCATTGGTGAACTGGTCAATGTCGACGAGCTCATGCGCAGCACCTTCTCCTACCAGGACCGGGCGCTGAAGCGCGACTGAGTGCCCCGACAAGGCGTAGGGCTGGAGGCCTGTCCTCGACAGCCCGGTGTCCCTGCGCCATCCTCCCTGTCGGAGGTTCCCATGACGGAGCGGCTGACGGGGTCTGAGCTGGTGGCGCTGGTGCGGCGGGTGTTCGTGCCCCGGCCCGAGGAGAGGGCCCTGGCCATCCTGGTGGACCTGCCGGATGCGCAGGTGCCCGATGACGCCGACTGGGCCGCGCGGCGGGCCATGGCCCAGGACTGGGCGGCGGAGCTGGCCGCCCACGCCCAGGAGCTGGGCCTCGCCACCCACCTGGCCATCTACCCCAACATCCACACCAACAACGGCGACCTGCCGGAGCGGGTCTGGCTCCACGCCGGCGGCCCCCTGCCCGCTGCTGACGCGCTAGACCCTGCTACCTCGGTGAGCTTCGCCGCCCTCTACGCCGAGCACCCCATCCTCATCGCCCTCACCAAGTTCTCGGCCACGGCCCCACTGAAGCTGGCGGCCAAGCACCACCCCATCCGCGCCGCCACCATGCCGGGCTTCCGAGCCGACATGATCCCGGCCCTGCGCATCGACTACACGGAGGTAAACCGCCGCGTGACGCTGCTGAAGGACCTGCTGGACCGAGCCGAGGGGGCAGACTTCCGCTTCGGCACGCCCACCGGGGAGTGCGCCCTGCACCTGGACCTGCGCCACCGCACAGGGCACGCCTCGGGAGGCTTGCTACCGGAGCCTGGCGTGGCCGGCAACCTGCCCTCGGGTGAAGCCTACATCGTGCCCTACGAGGGCGAGCGGCCCGGCGATCCCAGCCGCACGGCGGGCATCATGCCGGTGCAGTTCGGGGCAGAGGTCGTGCGCTACCGCATCGAGAACAACATCGCCGTGGCGGTACTCTCGGAGGGCCCCGCCGCCCAGGCCGAGGCTGACCACCTCCAGAGAGAGCCCGCCTACGGCAACCTTGCCGAGCTGGGCCTGGGCGTGCTGGCGGCCTTCGGGCTGACGCCCATCGGCGAGATCCTGCTGGACGAGAAGCTGGGCCTGCACCTGGCCTTCGGCCGCAGCGACCACTTCGGCGGCCAGGTGGGACCGGCCCAGTTCTCCGGCCCCGGGGCCGTCATCCACATCGACCGCGTCTACGTCCCCGAGACCCAGCCCGATGTGCAGGTGCTGGCCGTGGACCTGACCTTGGCGGATGGCAGCACCGTGGCGCTCATGCGGAACGGGGCCTACTCCGTGGGGTTTTGACCTATCCCCAGGCTTGGCGGTGATCATTTTCCAGGGAAGAGCAGGCCCTGTATCTAGGTGGGATTCCAGTTTATTCCTTCCCCGGCGCAGAGCCGTGGAAGAGGCGCCAGGCCCAGCCGTCGCCCCTTCGCACCAGGACGGCGGAGAAGCGGTAGGGGGCCTTGAAGCGCAGCTTGCCGGCGGGATCCTTCACCACCATCCGCCCCTCCACGAAGGCCCAGGCGGTGTCGCCGTGGTGGCTAATGTCCACCCGGTCCATCTCCCAGCTGAAGCGGTTGTTCCGCAGCAGGGCCGTCAGCCAGCCCTCCATGGCAGCGGGGCCCTTGAAGACCTCGCCCTTGTCCGAGCCCACCAGCAGGATGTCCGCCCGGTCCTCGAAGAGGGCCAGGCAGCCCTTTACATCGCCCGCAGCGGCGGCGTCGTTGAACTGGCCCAGGGCCCGCCGCACCTCGGCCTCCACGCCTTCGGCTGACCGGGGAGGATCCACCCTCGGGGTGCAGCAACCGACCATCGGAGCGAGTGCGAGCGATGTCACCATCAACATCTGTCCAATCCAAGATGCTTCCATGTTTTTCATGGTGTCTCCGAAGGTGATCTCGATGGTTGGTTGGGCCATCCTCGCAGGCAATCTGCCCCAGGGCAAACCTTATCGAAGGTCCCTGCCCCGGCTCGACACAGGCCTCAGAACAGCCGACCCACCAGCGCCGCCAGGGCGGTCTCGGTGCGGAGGATGCGCGGCCCCAGGTCCAGGGGCTGCAGCCCCGCACGGAGCAGGCTCTGGACCTCCGCCTCCACCCAGCCGCCCTCGGGACCGATGGCGAGAGTGATGGGAGCGGCCAGCACCGCCGGAGCGCCCTCGCCACTGCCCGGGTGGGCCAGCAGGCCCGTGCCGCCCGCCAGCAGGCCCGGCAGCTCATCCTCCACGAAGGGCCGGAAGAGCCGCGCCAGGCGCAGCTCTGGCAGCACCGTGTCCTTGGCCTGCTCCAGTCCGAGGACCAACTGTTGGCGCAGGCTCTCCGGGCTCAGGCGCGGGCTGGCCCAGTAGGCCTTCTCCACCTTCCAGGCGTTGAGCAGCAC
>Ga0194037_1002528_pt1 | contig 12024 bp, 11 predicted proteins | sample JunL306m_MetaG_FD_148653 | JGI IMG/M metagenome (GOLD analysis project Ga0194037, IMG submission 148653) | Anoxic zone freshwater microbial communities from boreal shield lake in IISD Experimental Lakes Area, Ontario, Canada - Jun2016-L304-6m | ecosystem: Environmental > Aquatic > Freshwater >...
GGATTGAGACAAGTCCTCCCACTGCCATGGCAACATCCGGCCCGGATTTTTTATGTTCCCAATAGTTTAGCAGGGATTTTTGCTGCACGGAAGCATCATTGAAATCTCCAAGTCGGCCCTGCAGCCGTTTAAGCATTTTTTGAATCAGCGCCCCTTCCTCCCTGGGAATGAGTTCACAGAAGAACTCCATCAGATAGCGCAGCTTTTTACATTCAATGCGGAGCTGGTGCACAACGTCATCAGGCGTCTCTGTCCCTATTCCCGCTGCAATCGCACGGATCTTGCGGTAGCGCTTGTAGATACACCTGAAAACCAGCGGCCCCACGGAGATATCGGCTGCAGGCGAAGGTTTGTGCGATGTTTCCTCGGAAAAATACACTGCAATCTTACGGAGGAGCTTGCGATTGGCGTGTGCACGAATTTTTACAGTGGTGTTTTGTACCTCACTGTCTCTTTCTGCCGAAAAGTCTTCAAACATCCCCTCCAGTGCCGGACGCAATTCAGGAGGTAACAATCCAAGGTATTCTTCTTGAGCCAAAAGGTATACATCCAGGTCCCGCAACCGGTTGGTTTGCCGTGCGAGATCTCCCAGAATTTTCCGCATGTGACGGGTTCCCTCTGAAGGATAGACGTCTTTGACCAGACTCAGCACCGAGCGTATCTTTCGAAGACAAATCCGGTAATCGTGGAGGAATTCCGTGTCGAGGTCGCTCAAAATCCCCGGTACATTTCTTACGGCAATCTCCAGCATTGTGCGCACGACCCTTCCAATGGCTTCACGGGCAGGCGTTTCCTTGGTCAGACCGAAAGTCGGTTTCAAAGTGTACTTCTCTGGTTCGCGGTTCGCATGTCGCAGCAAGACGTCTACAGGTCCATGTCCATCACCGAAAGTCTTGGCACCGTGTAGCGTGAGATATTCAACAACACGTGCGGCTTCCGCTTCGTAGCCACGCAAAGACAGTACTCGACAGGTGCTTAGCAACTCATCCTCGCCCTGTTCCGCTGCTGAAACCGAATACAACTCAAGGCGGCACACTATCTTCCCTGCGTCATTGCGCAATTCGCCCCGGCGATCATGGAATGTCCCCTCAACAATTCTCGCAAGGCTTCTTAGTCCGAGCATTCTTTCCAGCGTCGTCCGCATCGACACCGTCTCAAAGTCGCTCCAAAACCTCCGACTGCCGCCCGATTCTTCTTCACATAGTACTGCAGTTAACCAGCCCTCTTCGCGGGAGCAGAGGTGGTAAACATCCCCGTGACTGTACAGGAGATATCCTCCAAACCAGAGTCCCCATTCGAACGTATCCCAGAATGCCAGGCTTTTTGATTCCTGCTTGCGGAGCTCCACGCTCCATTCTTCTTGCAGGTTCTCCACCTTGAAGTCACCAGGGAGTACCAAACGAAAACCCTCATTTTTTTTAAGCCAAGATTCCACGGCATAACCTCTTACATACATTCCTATCCTGCCTTGGCGAAAGCCATAGCGGCGTTATTTTGTTTCTTGTCTCAGCTTTTCCTCTACGGCCAATACAATATATTCATTCATACTGACGCCAGCCTCGGCGGCCTCTTTCTTGATACTCTTACGCACCGACTTTTTCATACTGACAAGAAACTTGGTCATCTTGTCATCTTTCGGAGCCTTTTGAGGCTTTGGTTCAACTACCTCCTTTACAATCTTTTCTGCTTTTGCCTTTTTCGCTTTGGGTGCTGTAACAGGTGCCTCTTCAACCGTCTTGATTTTTTTTATTTTCTTCACAGATGCTTTTTTTTCAACGGCCTGTTCACTGTCAGTGTCAGTAACTTCATTTTCGCTGGGTTTTGTTTTTTCTTTTTTCATACTTCTCTCCTTTTGGTTTGAATCGTTACTTCTCTACATGCGTTCAACAAACAAAAATCCACTGCAACAGCCACTTTTCAATAGTTATACTTATAATAACTATAATAGTCAATATAACTATAACAATCAGTAACGCGTTTGACACATTTGTTACATGAAAGTAACATTTGTAAGGGAATATCTATGATAGGATGTGTTAGTAAAAGAAGGAGAAACAGCATGAACTTTTATATCGGTGTCGTTGTGGTGATACTCTTTTTATGCTGGGTGATCTATTTTTATCATAGCGTTGATTTTGGACAAGGTAAACGTAATCACATCAGATAATTTAAGAATTATTCAGTGAGATATGTATATCCCATGAGCATCCGATCCAATAGCTCTATGAATTGACTACTCTCCTCGATGGTTATCTTTTTACTGACAATATTTTTCTCCAAATTGTCCCGAACATTCTTGAGTATCTCCGGTCCTTTGTATTGCACGTATTTGAGGGTTTCCTGTGTAGCATCTCCATTAATTACGGTGTCAATCATGTACCCGGTCTTATTGTTAAACGTTATGTGTACGGCATTGGTGTCTCCAAACAGGTTATGCAGATCACCCAGAATCTCCTGGTAGGCGCCGATCAGGAAAAAACCGATATAGTAGTCATCATTTTTCCGTATTTTATGAAGGGGTAAATACTTGGTGCGACCATTCGTGCCAACAAAACTTGTAATCTCTCCATCAGAGTCGCACGTTATATCGGCTATTGACGCCATTACATCCGGTTTCTGTTCGAGACGTTGAATAGGCATGATTGGGAAAAGCTGGTCAATGGCCCAGGAGTCCGGTATTGACTGAAACAGGGAAAAATTGGCGAAATATGTCTGACGCAAATGCAGCTTGAAATTCTGCATTTCTTCGGGAATCGGTTTAAACTTCTCCAGAAGGCCATTGATCTTCACAATTATTTTAGAATAGAGCCATTCAGCAATGGCGCGGTCTTTGAGAGTAAGGTACCCCAGATTGAACAGACTGACCGCTTCACTGATCAACTGCATTGTGTCGTGGTAATCCTCACGAAGCGAATATCGATCAATACTTTTGTAGATATCAAGGAGCTTTTTTACCGTAGGTGCAGTCTTTTCTGCTTGATTCAACACCTCCTCAAAATCAGGCATCAGGCTTTTTGTATCGGTATTGAGAACATTTGTTACCAGTACCGAGTAGTGGGCAACCGTAGCCCGACCCGATTCTGAAATGATGTTGGGACACGGCACACCAGCCTCATCGCAGATACTCTTGATTTGGTAGATGACGTCGTTGGCATACTCTTCAATGGTATAGTTGACGCTTGAGAAATAACTGGATTTGGAACCGTCATAATCAACGCCTAAGCCGCCGCCGATATCGAGATATTCGATGCCTACCCCCAATTTTCTCATTTCGGTGTAGACGCGGGCTGCTTCTATCAGGGCGGTTTTTATTTTGTCGATCTTGGTGATCTGACTGCCGATGTGCGAATGCATGAGCTTGACGCACTCCAACATACCCTGTTCCTCAAGCATACGGATGGCGGCGATGATCTCGGACATGCGCAGACCGAACTTGGCGTCCTCGCCGCCTGAGGTAGCCCATTTGCCGGTTCCCTTGGAGGATAGTTTTACGCGGATCCCCAACTTGGGCATAATACCGGTCTTTTTGGATAACTCGATGATCTTTTCCAACTCGAACAGTTTTTCCACTACCAGCGTTATGTCATAGCCAATTTTAGTGGCGTAAAGCACGGTCTCAATATATTCGCTGTCTTTGTAACCATTACAGATAATCGCTAATCCCTTGCCCGTAGAAAATGAGATACCTATAATAAGCTCCGGCTTTGATCCCACCTCTAGCCCGATATTGTATCGTTTTCCGTAGCGTACGATTGCTTCTACAACCTGACGCTGCTGGTTAACTTTAATCGGATAGAATGTCTGGTATTTTGCCGGGTAGCTATTTTCAGCGATTGCGTTTTTGAAAACCTGATAAATTGACGCTATACGCCTCTGCAGGACATCCATGAACCGTAGCAGAATAGGTGGTTTTATCTTGCGTTTGATCAGATCGTCAACCAGGACTCGTAAATCGATTGATTGCTTGGCGTTCGAAGAAGGGTGGACGCACATGTTTCCGTTCTTATTGATCGAAAAGAGTTCGTCACCCCAATTATCGAGGTTATATATCCTGGTGGAATCTTTAATTGACCAGCGTTTGCTGCCCGGGTTCTGAATGCTCATTGCTGTAGTTCCTTTTCAAATGCCTTAATATTCTTTATAACGCGCTGAATGTTTCTCTTTTGCTGACGCCTTCTGTCGTTTTTCCGCACGCTCGATCATCTGCTGGTGAGTACCGCATGGCGTATCCTCATTCTTACATGAACGTTGGCTATAACTACCGTCAGACTTCATGTCCCAGGCTGCACAAGGGTCGTTAAGTTGAATATCTAGAATTGCTCGCAACTCTTGCATTAGGTCAGGTGCCTCAATCGGGCAGAGTATCTCAACTCTCGCCTCCAGATTGCGTTTCATTGAATCGGCAGACGATAGATAATAGATTTCTTTACCGCCGTTTCGGAAATAATATAAGCGGGCATGTTCGAGGAACCGTCCAACAATGCTCACGACACGAATATTTTCTGATAGCCCTTGAAGACCTGGTCTGATCCGGCACGAATCACGAACTATGAGATCAATTTTGACCCCGGCCTGTGATGCTCGATACAGAGCACGAACAATATCACCATCTTCAAGTGCATTCATCTTGAACTGGATCAGGCCGCCCCCCTCATGTTGCACACTATAGGCAATTTCCTGCTCAATGCACTGTAGCAATGTATGTTTGAGAAGCCGGGGACCCGGAGACAACTTTTTAAAATTACGATTGTTCATAAAGCCGGTTGTCAGGTAATTGAAGAGCTCACTGATATCCTGGCCGATGGCTTCATCACACGTCAGCAGGCCGATGTCACTGTATTTACGGGCAGTCTCTGCATTGTAATTACCGGTGCCTATATGCAGATAGCGCCTCAGTCCGTTATAATCCTGACGCACGACCAGAATAACTTTACAATGGGTCTTGAGACCCATCACCCCGTAGGTAACGTGAATACCAACCTGCTCCATCTGTTCGGCAAGCTGAATGTTAGTGGCCTCGTCAAAACGCGCTTTCAACTCAATCACGACAGCAACCTGTTTTCCTTTCTGGGCAGCAAGGATCAGATAATCGATAACACTACTTTTATTACCGGTACGATACAGGGTCATCTTGATGCCGCGCACTTTGGGATCAGTCGCCGCTTCACGTAAAAATCGCTCAACCGAGGTGGAGAAGGATTCGTAGGGATGTTGTAACAGAATTGAACCTGTATTACGGATAATATGGAAAATGTTACTCCGCGAAAGTAGCTGGGGATGATCAATGGGGTGATGGTGCGGATCACGTAAATGAGTATAATCAAGTCCTACCAACTCCAACAGATCTCGCATGGCCAACATTCCGCTCACTTCAAATACATCGTTGTCTTCATCCAACTCCAGCTCCGCAGCCAGTCGCCCACGGTGAAGGGGAAGCATTCCCTGAGCGATCTCCAACCGAACGATGGGAGCGAACTTTCGTTCTTTCAATTCAGACTCAATCATGGCCATCAGATCATCGGCCTGATCTTCGTCTTTCTCCGTATTGGCGTTACGGGTAACACGGAACAATTCACTGGTGACGATGAGCATATCGGGAAACAGTAAATCCAGATTGTTTATAATTAACTCTTCAATTGGGATAAAATGATCCCCTTTGCCGACTCGTATGAAACGGGGTGTCCCCAATCCGACAGGGACTTTGATGCGTGCCACTGCAACGTCACGAGCTTTGGGATATTTCAGGGTGACAAGCAGGTTCAGCGACAGGTTGGAGACAAAAGGGAACGGATGGGCCGGGTCGATTGACTGAGGTGTTAAGAGTGGGAAAACGCTCGAATAGAAATATTCTCGCAGATACACCTTCTCTCGCGAGGTAAGGGTGGCATAGCTTTCGATGACGATACCTTTTTGAGATAGCAGTGCCAGGACTTTTTCCAGCACGACACTTTTGTGAGCATTGATGTCGCGTATAACGTGATGACATTCGCGAACCTGTTGCAGTGGTGTCCTTCCGTCAAGCGTCAGATCGCTCATACCAGCGCCGATCTGCTGTTTGAATCCGCCGATGCGCTTCATGAAGAATGAGTCCAGATTGGCACTGACAATGGCAATAAATTTGAGCCGTTCCAGAAGTGGAGTGCGGTTGACTTCGGCTTCGTGCAGAATCCTGCGATTGAACTCAAGCCAGGTCAATTCCCGGTTAAGAAACCATTGGCTGTCATTGAGATCGAAATCCGGAGTTTTCAGGACAACAAACGGTGACATGTTGGATGTCATATTCTTGCCGACGTCCTGGCATTGTTCAGGCGGAATTGTGCTGATCTTTTTTTGTTTTGTAATGCTGGTCTTTTTGGAAGTGGTTGAAGCTGTCATAGGCTCAACTCCGGTAGATCATGTGATTGTCACACATAATATCGAGGAAAAGGAATTTCGCAAGTGTTTTTACCGCTTTATTATGACCACTATAAATGTAACCAAATATTTACCTCACCTCAACATCACTTCAATAATGTCCTGCTATAGTATCACTAGAAAAGGGCTTGAATGAGTTTATAGCCTGTTGATAGAGGCTGACGAATTTTCTGAAATTGTGAGCCGATAAAATGGAGATTTGTAATGGACAATACCAGTGAGACACCGCGCTACTCTGTCGTTTCGATGAGAGTTAGTGACGCAGAGCGGCACGCGCTTCAACAAATGGCTTTGCAGAAGAAATTGAGCATCTCCAAAATGATGCGGCAGGCTATGGAGCAATTTACCACGAGCAGAGACAACACAACATGTGGGCATTATCCGTAACGATAGGAATGAGGAGATTTAAAATGAAAATAGATACCTTACTGAATCATCCATATGAGACGCATAATATTGAAGCCTTACATAATGCTCTGAAATTGATTGGTAAAAGGGAGATTAAACCGGTACGTGAAGAAAGCTGGTTTGATGATTTGTATGACATTGATTACCGTTCGGAATACGAGCTGCAGAATGGAGAAGGTTGGATGGATGACTTGGATGAAGCAGCCTGAAATTGCCTGAAACGTTGTTGGTTATCAACAACTGAAATTATTTAATGCGAGATTATGTATGAAACCTGATAACGATTGTTCCATTTTTAAGCTTGATGACAAAGATGACTTTTTATGTAGGTCGAAGAGCCCTCACAGAAGCAGATGCCCTTACATAAAGGTATTTCTCTGTAACTACACCTGGCGGAACTCTCTCCCATTGATTGTTACGTGAGAACAATAAATTATGAATCCTGATAAAGACTGTTCTGTTTCTAAGCTTGGGACGAACGAATAATATTTATGTAGATCTTGCTTCGCTTTTGTGAATTATGCCGCCATCTTGAGGATTTTTCGGCAATAGCTGTTCAGGCTTTCTCCCCGCTGTAGTGCCCTGATGGCAAGTGTTTGATGCAACTTTTTTTCGACTCGAAGCACAAATCTTCCGGAATATGATTTTAATGCTGTCGATTTTGGAAGTGGCTTGGCATCTGTTTTATACAGCTCAATGGTTTCAGCGACAACTTCACACAGTTCTTTGTAAACGGCGGCTTCATCATCTCTATGCACGCCACCGTATAAAACGCCGGGACATGTTACCTCATACCTGACAACCATCATCATCTGGCCACTGAACAATCTTCAGATATTCATCACCCGATTTCATTTTTTTGTCTCCTCTATTGATTCGCCGAACAGCCCTTTCCTGATAGGGTTTTGCATCACCACCCGGTTTATCGGCGGATGATACTTTGTCATTGCCTTTGAATTCAAAGCGTTATATCTTCAAAACAGAATTTTTACACTGATGTGTTGCATTTGGGGAAGAAGAAAGGGAACGGGAGCAAATAATATGCGAGTTGAAGCGATCGTGAAAAAAGACGGCTGGTTTATACCCCACCCAGACTTTGCAGTTGGCAAGCAAAAACATATTCTCCTCGATATAACCCCCGTTACCACAGGAGAAGTGTCTGAGGATGCTTTTTTGCAAGCTGCCGGTATGTTGAAAAAATCCACAATAGGCGGAGTTGCTTTTCAAAAAAAATTACGGAAAGAATGGAACGGGCGATAGTGTACCTGATAGACACAAACATAATCATTTGGCGAGCAAGCTGCTGTCTCGTTTTTGGGTACCAACAGGGGGAAACTTGCAATTTCATCAATTACTTGGATGGAAACACTCTCATACCCTTTTAGCGCTGAGGAAGAACAAGTTGTACGGATATTTCTAAAGGAATTCCGGCTTATAGAGATTTCTTCTCCTGTGATGGAGCTATCTGTGGAAATCCGCCGAAAGAAAAAGATGAAACTCCCTGATGCAATAATAGCAGCCTCAGCAGTTCATCATGATTTGATTCTTGTGACGAGTAATATCAAGGATTTTAAGGGAACAGCAGTGAAAACCATCGAGCCGTTTTTGGCTTCGTGATTCAAATAAAGTTCAAACGGTAGAAACAGGGTCGTGGCTCAACTTCGGAAAATTCAAGAGTTGATTCACTGCCCTTTTTTTCATAGAGAAAATGGAGAACCTAAATAAGTGGTAACCTTTGACGCGAGACAAAGCAAAAAATCCGAATTTCTAACCAGAAAGTAAGACCCCCCAAAAACCGAGCGACATACCACACGACTGACGGCGTGCTACTATCTGCATGTCTGATTGCGCCCCCTGTTCTTGGCCTTGTAGAGCGCCTTGTCAGCGGCTTTCATAACCTCATCCGCACTTTTTAGCTCCTCATTGCTCTCTGCAACACCAATACTGACCGTTACCGAGGCATGGGCACCATCCCCGCGTCCGGCGCGACTGCCGCGACCTCCCTTGCCCTGTTTTTGATTCTTTGGCCGGTCTTCACTCCGTAAGGACAGGCGGTATTCTGAAATCGTTTCGCGCAACGCCTCCAGATGCGGCAGGGCATCGCCTAATCGACCACGCGAGAAGATAATGGTAAATTCTTCTCCGCCATAACGGTAGGCTTTGCCGCCTCCGCCAACAGCCATCATTTTCCGCGCGACCATCTTCAGCACCTGATCCCCCACATCATGGCCATAGGTATCATTAAATTGCTTGAAGTGATCAACATCGAGCATGGCTACCGTATAGTTCCGCCCCAGACCGTGTAGATTCTCGTTCAAAGCGCGCCTGGACGGCATGCCGGTCAGATCATCGCGAAAAGCCATATTGTAGGAATCACGCAGCACGCTCATGGTAAGAATCAACGCCCCGGCACTGTTGTAGGCCACAAGAGTATCACGGGTCGTAATCCAGTTGCAGGCCATGAAAAAAGCCGTGAGCGTCCCGAGCATGCCGCTGTCAATCGGAGTCTGGCGCAGCAGTGCCAGCACTAAAATGAGAGTAAAACTGAGAGCGCCTGCGATCAGAGCAGGCTGTGGGGCAAGCAGGCTGGTAATAAGCGGCCACTGGATGTAACTTCGGGCTATATATGGCACAAGATCAAAAAAGTGCTGCTTGAGGAGCAACAAAACAGCGAACGCCTGAATGACGAGAAAAATGAAACGCATCCGACCGGCAGTGGAAAAAACGCCCCGTTCGCGCATGATGGTGAACAGGGCCATATTTAAGGGGATAAGTAGAATGAAAGCCTGAAAGAGCTGATTGAGTGCTGGTTCGAACTGCTGGGGTAAAAATAGTGTTTGGGAACTCCAATAAAAGAGCGTCAGCATGAGGAGGACCATAAACGGTCGCCCTCGATGAAAATGAACTGATAAAAAGAGCCCCATAGCTGACACAATATAAGGGGCAAACATGACCAGATCCTGCTGTCCAGGAGGCAGGCGATGTATCTGGGGGGTAAGAAACCAGGTTGCAATCAGGATTGCAGCGGGCACAAAAAATGTTGGGGTTTTATGAATTATATGGGTAAGCAAAAGAGCACGTCCCTCAAATTTATTTTTTAGAGTTGCTATTGAGTTACGGGCCTTGGCTTGGGTTGCCATTCTCTGGAGAATTTCTGCCCTTCTGCAATCTGTGCCGGCGTCATTTTGATCGAAAGCTTATCACGGGCCGTTTTGGCAACGGTAAGTCCTCTGGCTGCTGCCAGGTTATACCAGAGATACCCCAGTACAAAGTCCTGGTTGACGCCGATGCCATGATCATACAGCCTGCCAAGGCGGAATTGCGCTTCAGGGTGCTCCTGCTCCGCTGCCTGCCGGAACCAGTGACCGGCGGCTACCGGGTCACTGCTGACCCACTCCCCCTTCTCATACAGCTCCCCCAGACTATATTGTGCATCAGCATCTCCCGCTTTGGCCGCCTGTTGATACAGCCTCCTGCTCTCCTCTACAGAACGAACGACACCCTCACCCCGGCGATACATAACGCTCATGTTGTACAAAGCTGCTGCATAGCCGCGTTTCCCGGCCTGGCGATACCTGCGAAGAGCCTGCTGATAATCCTGAGGAACCCCTTCACCGCGATGATACATGACCCCCAACGTATATTGGGCTTCGACAATACCCTGGTCGGCCGCCAGCTGAAACCAATGGGCAGCTTCACTTGAATCCGGTTCACCTACTTCACCATGCTGATAGAGAATGCCCAGGTTGAATTGGGCGACCGGTTGACCCTTTTCAGCCGCCTTCCGGTACCAGTTGACCGCTTCGGTGACATTGCGACTGACTCCAAGGCCCCTGTCATACATCACACCCAGATTATACTGGGCATCAACATTTCCCGATTCAGCCAGCAGTCTGGTTTCCCGCAAGGCGGCCGGGTAATCCTTCTTCTCAAAATAACGGGTTGCAGCGGACATGTCGGCTCTGGACTGTACAGCACTACTGGCGAGAAAAATACAGCAGAGAATTATGGCCGTGAAAAATGGCATATAAACTCCTCCACTATTGGATTTCGTAAGAGTAGGTCATTGACCTAAGTGTGAGAATTGACACTCTACAAGGCGGGTAGCTGTCGGCACAAGGCATTTTTTCTTTCGGGAAACAGACCCGGATAAAACTACAAAGAAAAACCATCTGTAAAAAAACAGGCGGAGCCATGTGTACTGGCTCCGCCTGTTTTTATATACCGTACCGAAATTTGCTGCCTGGAATAATTGGTTACTTTTTTATGAGTTGATATGACATGTAACCTCTTGCTCCGGGATCTTTTTCAAGAATATCTTCCAGTTCGCGCCTCATTCTTGCTCGCATTTTAGGGTTTTCATCGTTTTGCAAGCGATAAACAAGCTCTTCCCATTGATGGCTGATAAAATGCGATTCCTTGTGAGCTCTGAGCGCGGCAACAACAGTCATTCTCTGTTCTTCAGTATACTTTGAAAACATGATTTCCCTCAATTGTCACGAGTGATTGGACATATTGTAGTAGGGAATATAGCAAATATCCTTCAATAGCGTTGTTACAATTGCGTTACAATTTGAATTATTTTTGTAACATAGTTTTATTATTGAGCCACACGAGGCAATAATCATCTGATTTTTTATACACAATCTTCTCGCCAAACGCAGATTTCCTGACCACAGGAAGCTGCGGTTCCAGTTTCAAAACAGGCTTCGTTTTGTTCGGCCTGCTGAATACCTCGGATCAGATCCGCCTTCTTCATTTTGGCCATTTTGATGTTGTGCTGCTTTGCTATTTCCTTGATTTCGTCCAGTTTCATGATATCTTCCTCTCTTTTTGGTTATGGTTTGCACCTTCTCCCTTTGTAAAGGGGGATCGAGGTGATTGTGGTGCTATTCCCCCGCCAACAGCAGCTCCACCGTGCAGCATCCCGCAGACCTTTCACGTAGCGCTGCAGCTGTGTGATACTTTTTTCCTGGCGCACCAGACCGCGAATCTTTTCTCTAACTTCGTTAATTGGTTGCATGACGCCCGGGGCATGCACATCTTTGTGGTCCTGATAATATTGTTCAATCTCTGCATCCGAGGCGGTCAGCTCCGCGTTAATTGTGCGGTCGATAAGCGTACTGATGGCAAGGCCACGGGCCACCAGCTCGCGCACCATCGTTTCGGTCATGCCGATTCGCTGCAAATTTTCTGCAAACT
>Ga0194037_1002530_pt1 | contig 12021 bp, 9 predicted proteins | sample JunL306m_MetaG_FD_148653 | JGI IMG/M metagenome (GOLD analysis project Ga0194037, IMG submission 148653) | Anoxic zone freshwater microbial communities from boreal shield lake in IISD Experimental Lakes Area, Ontario, Canada - Jun2016-L304-6m | ecosystem: Environmental > Aquatic > Freshwater >...
CCATCATTCAATATCACAGCATTACCAATGTAACCGAATCTGATACATCTTCCAATGCCAATAACCATTTCAGCAGGTTTGATTATATGGATGACCTCAGCACACATGGTTGGGGCCTCAACGGAAAGTTTGGGGTTATTTATCGGCCAAAGGAATATATCCGGCTCGGATTATCTATTCAAACGCCCAGCTTCATGTTCCTAACGGATAAACGAACCACCCGTTTCAATACTCAACTGGAAAATCCTGTGGGCTATTTTACCGCCAATTCAACCACCTTCACCAACGACCAGCCGGGCGAAAGCAAATACCATCAAAACACCCCCTTCAAAGCAATCATCAGCGGCTCTTATGTGTTCAGAGAATTATCGAATGTAAAAAAACAAAGGGCCTTCCTCACAGCCGATATCGAATATGTAAATCATAAAGGATCGCGTTTCAAAAGCAATAACAAGGGCGCAACAGCCGATGAAAAATCGTACTATACTTCATTGAATCAGGTGGTGAGCAGCGACTATAAAGGCAGTTTTAATTTCAGGGTAGGTGGAGAATTGAAGTTCAATACCATCATGGGCCGACTGGGATTTGCTTATTATAGCAACCCCTACCAGGATGCCGCACTGAAGGCCAGCAGAATGTTGCTTAGTGGAGGACTGGGTTATAGAAACAAAGGATTCTTCATCGACCTTACTTATGTACACTGCATCAGCAAAGATGTACAGTTCCCTTACCGGCTCGAAGACCGTGCCAATACTTATGCATCCCTTGATCAAAAAAGAGGAAATGTGATGGCTACAGTGGGTATTAAATTTTAAAAAAAACTAAGCCAGTTTAGTTTTCAATATCTCCATAACCGCATTGAGTTCTGGAACACACCATTGTATACCTTCTTCCTTGCTGAACCAGGTCATCTGACGCTTGGCATATTGGCGGGTATTGATCTTGATGACCTCCACAGTATAGGCCAGCGGAAGGTCGCCGGCAAGATGCCCAAACAATTCGCGGTAACCCACCGTTTGCAGGGCATTCAGTTTTTTAAAAGGCTGCAGTTGTTTTACTTCATCGAGCAATCCATCCTTCATCATTTGGTCTACCCGCCTGTTGATCCGCGTGTACAATTGTTCCCTCGGTAATTCTACCCCGATCTTGATGATGTTAAATGGGCGCTGCTTTTTTGGCTGGGTATAAAATTCAATGACCGATCTGCCTGTTGATAATTTTACTTCGAGAGCCCGCATCAAACGCTGTGGATTTTTTGTTTCACCCTGTTCAAAAAATATCGGGTCCTGTTGCTTTACTGTTTCCTGCAACCATTCCAGTCCCTCCCATTCATAATCGGCTTTGATCTTTTCCCGGATGGCCGGATCGATCTCTGGCAACTCGTCGATGCCATGACAAAATGTTTTCACATACAGGCCCGTACCTCCTACTAAGATGGCGATATCATTTTTTTTGAAAATAGCATCTGCTTTTTTCAGTGCATATTGTTCAAATACGGCAGCATTAACTTCTTGTTGAATGGAGTGTGAATTTATAAAATGGTGTGTCACTGCCTTTAACTCTTCAGCAGATGGTTTTGCTACACCAATATTCAGTTCTTTAAAACACTGACGGCTATCCGCAGAAATGATCTCTGTGTTGAAATGTTGTGCCAGTTGAATGGCCAGGGCTGTTTTACCAACAGCTGTGGGGCCTACTATGGCGATGCAAGTTTTATTCACGGAAGATGGGAGTTTGTAAAGAACTCTTAAAAAAAATATTGTTTAGGAATTAACGCTTAATCAGAAACCGTCATTCTCTTCATTGCCTGTTGTTTCTTCTTCTTCATCTCCAGTTGAGGCTTCCTCTTCACCTTCTTCACTGAAACCTTCAGCAAGTGCGGCTGGCTGCAGATCATATTTTTCTTCCATCTCGGCCAGGCGACTATCGATCAGTCCCTTGGTACCATATTGTGATGGAGCAATTCCTTCAACACGTATACAAACCGGATAGGTCAACTTTTTATTTTCTTCCTTATCCACATTGATCAGTTCCACCATAAAATGCCAGACCTTATTGAAATCATACTCGTAAATGAATTTCTGATTGGGATTGCTGATCTCAGTGCCAATGGCAGTATCTTCCATCAGCAATGGTTCGGCCTTATAAACCTTATCATATTTTTCAAGGGATATTTCGCGGCCCCTTAACCAACTGTCGTTGCTCCGGTAAAAAGTGGCTTTATGCTTATTGTCGAACTCATAACTCTTCAAGATGCAATCATGCAGGTCTTTGAAGGTCTGCGTATGCCGGATGGCAATATCGCGGTACACACTATCATCGTCTTCCCAATATATTCTAAATCGTAAGATGGCCATAACACAAAATTAAGCATTAAACTTTGACAAAAATCGGATCATATTATAGTACCTGCACAAGGCCTTGTTCCTTTGCCTTTTCCAGCATGAATGCATGGGCGGCTTCATAGTTGTTGGGGATCAGTCCGTCGAGGATGGCCTCCCGGATCGCATTTTTTATATCGCCTACGGTACGGCAGGGATCCAATGCAAAGGTTTGCATGATGAGTTCTCCGGAAATGGGCGGTTGCCAGTTGCGCAAATGATCTTTTTCTTCCACAGCAGCACAACGCTGACGCACCATTTCAAAATTTTCCAAAAAGCGTTTAACCTTCTGTTTATTTTTTGAAGTAATGTCGGCTGAACAAAGGATCATCAACGCATCAAAATCCTCTCCGGCATCGAAGAGTAATCTTCGTATAGCACTATCCGTTATGTTCTCTTTGGTTACGCTGATCGGGCGCAAATGCAGTTCAACCAGCTTTTGCACGAATTTCATTTTCTCATGCTGGGGCAGTTTCAATTTGGCAAAGAGTTTGGGTACCATCCTGGCGCCTACCACTTCATGCCCATGAAAGGTCCAGCCATGCCCTTCTTCAAATTTTTTGGTGAGGGGTTTGGCTATATCGTGCATCACCGCAGCCCAGCGCAACCACAGGTCATCACTGGCTGCTGCCACATTGTCGACCACCTGCAGGGTATGGTAAAAATTATCTTTATGCCCCAGCCCGTCGATATATTCGGCCCCGGCCAGATCAACCATTTGCGGAAAGATCAGTTTCAGTAATCCGCTTTTATACAACAGATCGAAACCCACAGAAGGTTTTTTACAAAGCAAGATCTTATTCAACTCATCGGCGATCCGTTCTCCGCTAACAATGCTGATGCGGTTTGCATTTTCAACAATGGCTGCAAAAGTAGTTTCTGAAATACTAAATCCCAGTTGAGCCGAAAACCGGATGGCACGCATCATCCTCAGCGGGTCATCACTAAATGTTTGCGCGGGGGCCAATGGGGTTTGTATCAATTTGAGCGACAGGTCCTGTAATCCATTGAACGGATCTACCAGATTACCATAATCACCGGAGTTTAAACTGATGGCCATGGCATTGATGGTAAAATCGCGGCGCAGCTGATCATCTTCCAGGCTGCCTGTTTCCACTGCGGGCTTCCTGCTTTCCGGGTGATAACTTTCTTTTCGGGCGCCTACAAATTCGATCTCCAGATTTCCCACTTTGATCTGGGCTGTACCAAAATTCTTAAAAAAATTCACTTCGGGTTTAGGATTGAATTTTTCAGCCACAGCGGCTGCCAGTTCAATGCCACTACCCACACATACGATATCTATGTCATTGGTCTCGCGGCCCAGGATCCGGTCGCGCACAAAGCCGCCTACCAGGTAACAGGGCATACCCAGCGATTCAGCAGCAGCAGCGATCCATCCTAAGATCTGTAATTCTTTCTCCGAACAATTGATATACATACGGTGCAAATTTAATGAATCAAAAACGGATAGCCGATTTTGAGACCGGGATCATGATTATTGTATAATAAGCACCAACAGTGGCATCAATATTGCCCATATAGTAGTTCACTGAAAAACACAGGAATAATGCTGTGTTATTGACATTTTGACTATATATTGAGATTATTATGGATACAAAGTTTTTTTTACAGGGACATGAAGATGAAATGGAGTTCATGCCCATCATTCCTTTGAATGAAGATGATGCCGGAAATGCCGATGAACAGGACTTCCCTGCTGAATTACCCATCCTCCCACTTAGAAATACCGTACTGTTTCCGGGGGTAGTGATACCCATTACCGTAGGCCGCGATAAGAGCATAAAAGCGGTTAATGATGCGTATAAGTCTGACAAATTGATCGGCGTTGTGGCACAAAAAGACAGTAATGTAGAAGAACCCACCATCAGCGACCTGGAAGATATTGGCACGATCGCCAAAATTGCCAAACTCATTAAAATGCCTGATGGAGGAACCACCATCATCATTCAGGGACGCAAGCGTTGCAAGATCGAAGAGGTTACCACCGATGATCCTTATTTCAAAGCCAAGATATCGGTGTTGACTGATGAGGTATTGAAAGATGATCCCGATTTCAATGCCATGGTAAGTAGCATTAAAGACCTTGCAGAACAGATCGTTACCCTTTCGCCTAACCTTCCCAGTGAGGCCGCCATTATTTTGAAGAGCATTGAAAATCCTTCCTTCCTCATTCATTTTGTGAGCAGCAACCTGAATTGCGATATCAAAGACAAGCAACGGATGCTCGAGATCAGCAATATCAAGGCCAGGGCCGAACTGCTGATGAACCTGATGCAAACAGAATTGCAGTATGCCGAACTGAAAAATAAAGTGACCAATAAAACCAGGGCCGAACTGGATAAACAACAGAAAGATTATTTTCTGCAACAACAAATGAAAGCCATCAAGGATGAACTTGGCGGTGAAAATGTAGCAGAGGTAAAAGAAATGCAGAAAAAAGCAGAAGGCAAAAAATGGCCCGATGCTGCAAAAGAAATGTTTCACAAAGGGGTAGAGAAACTGGAACGCATGCATCCTTCCACTCCTGATTATTCGGTGATCTACAACCACCTTGATCTGATGCTCGACCTGCCCTGGAATGATTATACAGAAGATTCATACGACCTAAAAAAAGCAAAGAAGATACTCGACCACGATCATTATGGCATGCAAAAGATCAAGGAAAGGATCCTGGAATATTTGGCAGTACTGAAACTAAAAGGAGATATGAAATCTCCCATCCTTTGTTTTCTGGGCCCTCCCGGTATTGGTAAAACCAGTCTGGGAAAAAGCATTGCCGCTGCCATCAACAGAAAATATGTGCGCGTGAGTTTGGGTGGCTTACATGATGAAAGTGAAATTCGCGGTCACCGCAAAACCTATATCGGCGCCATGCCCGGCCGTATCCTGCAATCGATCCGAAAAGTAAAATCGAGCAACCCGGTGATGATACTTGATGAAATTGATAAAGTGGGGAGCGACCATCGCACCGATCCTTCCTCTGCGCTATTGGAAGTACTTGATCCGGAACAGAACAACTCATTCTACGATAATTATCTTGAACTGGAATACGACCTCAGCAAGGTTTTATTTATTGCCACGGCAAATAATATCAGCAATATTCTACCGGCACTGCGCGACAGGCTCGAGATCATCGACCTGAGCGGATATGCCGTGGAAGAAAAAATTGAGATCGCAAAACAACACCTGCTCCCCAAACAAAAAGAGATGCATGGATTAACCGGTGCAGCTGTGATCAACAAAGCAGGATTTAAGATCAGCGATACCGTATTGGAAAAAGTGATCCAGGATTATACCCGCGAAAGTGGTGTGCGCGAACTAGACCGGCAACTGGCCAGTCTCATGCGCAACCAGGCCAAAGAACTGGTGGTGAAAGGAAAATTAAAAGCCACGCTCACCAATAAAGATGTGGAAAGGATCCTGGGCAAACCGCGATACAGCAATGACCTTTATAAAATGGCGAATATGCCGGGTGTGGCGGTAGGACTGGCCTGGACCTATGTAGGTGGCGATATCCTGTTCATTGAAACTCAGTTAAGTGATGGAAAAGGAGAATTAAAACTTACCGGCAATCTGGGGAATGTGATGAAAGAAAGTGCGAGTACAGCGCTCACATATCTGGAGGCCAATTGCAGAAAATCTGATATTGCCCCCGAGCTGTTCAATAAAAAAGATATTCATATTCATGTGCCCGAAGGAGCTGTACCCAAAGACGGACCCAGTGCAGGCATTACTATGTTGTCGGCATTGGCCAGTGCATTTACCGGCAGGAAGATCAAGCCTTATCTGGCCATGACCGGTGAGATCACATTACGCGGACAGGTGTTACCGGTAGGTGGTATCAAGGAAAAAGTATTGGCGGCAAAACGGGCCGGGTTAAAAGAGATCATCATGTGCTGGCAAAATGAAAAAGATGTGGAAGAGATCAACCAGCAATATATCAAAGGCATAAAATTCCATTATATAAAAACCATGCAACAAGTATTGGATATTGCCCTAAGTTAAAGGCAACAACATTAAACCTTAAACATTTAAACTTTAAACTAACCCAGTATTAACAGCTTTTTCACAACCCTCCAAGCAACGACGAGGGCAGATTACCAGTCATAGTTACAGTTAGATTGGTCAACTGTCCATGTTGATTGTTTTAAGAATTAAAGTACCCCGTTCTGTTTTTACAGGAGGGGGTTTTTTATTGTATCGCTTCCCGGTCCTTTCTTTTTTCGAGCCAGTCCTTTTCTTTTTCGGTAGTAAATGCCTGCATCAGCGCAATGCTAAATAATGCAAATACATTACCCGACAAGAAAAAGATATTATAACAAAGAAAACCGGTAACATCACCCTGGGCTTTGTGTAAATAGGATACCAGATCCATGATGAGAAAGACCACGGCGATTGAAAATCCGATGATGAATAACGGATAAGAGATCATCCGTACGGTAGCAGAAGTATGTTTACGGGTACGCGTAAAGAATATATAATAAGCCGTGGTAAATACCGCTGAAGGAACCGAAATGATCATCAGTTCAAACAACAGGTCCACCGGCCCGGAAGAAACCATTTTGGAAAAACCATACAGGGTAGCGATCACCAACGCGAACAGCACAGGCACAGCAAGAAAGAACAAGAAAATGAGCGTATACAGTTTGCTGTATTTGATAAACCTGTCGTCCATGATTATTTAATTAAGCCAGCTCATCAATCATGCGTGGCATTATTTGAAATAGCTCAAATTTGTTTTAGGCGTTAACGTGAGTAGTGTTTCGTAGATCAGTTTGATGGTATTCTCTATATCATCTTTGTGCAGCATTTCTACTGTTGTATGCATATAACGCAAGGGTATTGAGATGAGTACCGACGGGCAACCATCATTGGCATAGGCAAATGAATCAGTATCGGTTCCGGTACTACGGCTCACGGCATGCAATTGCAGCGGGATCTTTTTCTTGGCGGCCACCTGCTGCACCACATCAAGCAATTTATTATGCACGGCCGGTCCGAAAGTAAGTGAAGGTCCTTTGCCACAAACCGTTTCTCCCTGAATGATCTTGCTGATCATGGGGGTAGAGGTATCGTGTGTTACATCGGTAATGATGGCGATATCGGGTTTGATCCTGCGGGCGATCATTTCGGCACCCCGCAATCCGATCTCTTCCTGAACGGCATTAACGATATACAAACCAAAGGGTAATTTCTTTTTATTGGCTTTAAGCAAACGGGCTACTTCAGCGATCATAAAACCTCCTACCCTGTTGTCGAAGGCCCTGCCGATCAAATGACCATACGCTAAGGTTTCATATCCTTCTTCATAGGTAGCCACGGCACCGATATGAATACCCAATGCTTCCACTTCCTTCTTATTGCGTGCTCCACAATCCAGGAAAAGGTTGTCTACCTTGGGTTGTGGTTCCTTAGCATCCGCATTGTTCATACGGGTATGGATCGCGGGCCATCCGAAAACAGCTTTAACCGGGCCTTTTTTTCCATGGATCCAAACCCTCATGGAAGGGGCTATCTGGTGATCAACGCCCCCATTCCTTTTCAGGTAGATGAATCCTTCGGGAGAGATATAATTCACGAACCAGCTGATCTCATCCGCATGGGCTTCGATCACTACTTTAAATGGAGCATCTGGATTGATCACCCCAACGGCAGTTCCGTATGGATCGGTGAAATAGGTATCCACTAATGGTTTCAGGTATTCCAGCCAGATCTTCTGACCACTGCTTTCAAAGCCTGTGGGAGAAGGGTTGTTGATATATTTTTTTAAAAAATCGTATGAAGTTTCCGGTAAGAATGCCGGGGAACGCTTTGCTTTTGCCATAATGCTTATTTAAAACGCAAAATTAACTAAATACCGGCGATGTAAGTGGCGAGTGCAGAAAATAACATGAGTCCGTCAACAAAAAAATAATAAAACAGGTAGCCCTGTTTCTTCTTTGAATACAGATAAGTGACCAGCAGGGCAATACAGGAGATCTGCAGGGCCAGGGACTGGGCTATACTGATCCCAAATTGAAGAAAAATAAAATTGATGGTGAACAGCAAGGCGAAAATGCCATACACGAGAAAGTTTACCGTTGTGGCGCTAAGGTCGGTACTCAAACTGCGCATACCCCTGATCTTATCAACAGCCGAGTCGCGGTTATCAAATATGATACAAAGGATCAGCATGAATAAAAACCGGCGGATGTTCAATAATATTTCTTCATGCGAAAGTTCAGCAACCGATTGCTGCATTGGGATAAATGCCGTTACGTAGGTCCAGGTAAATGCCAGCAGCAAGGTTTTTAATACCCCTGCCTTGCGGGTAAATGCCAGGATCGGGAAAGGCAATAACGGTAACGCATACAGCACCGTTAGTAGGATTGAGAAGATGATGATGGAATTATTTACCGGCAATCCTTTCAGAAAAAATAGCAGTCCTATGCCTGATAGAAAAAATATCACGATTCCTGTTTTCTCTTTCTGAATAAAACGGGGCCATGAACCGGTAATATTGAAAGCATATTTGCTCAGGAGCCAGTAAAAATTATAACTGCAAAGGGTGGCAAAAAAAGTAAATCCGTAGATCCGATAATTGGGCGTCAAATGTAAAAGCTCATTGGTTTGAAATACCAAGGCAATAGCACAGCATGCAACAAAAAGGGAATGCGATAAGATGAAATGCAGCCATTTCATTAATGGAATACAAAAAATACAGGCTCCGTGGTTTTGATCACATTGCTCTTATTTTTGGCGAAATCTTTTACATAGATCTCGTAGAGCAGGGTATCCGTTTTAGGCGTTGGGCGGGTACTTGTTTGAAATAAAGTATAGGGAATCACTTCCACATCACATTGAAAATTTTTGCCTGTAGCGCCGGCCAACAAAGGGAATTTGAATGAATCGTTTGTATTGGCCAATAAATTCTTGACATAGATATAAGCGGTATCCAACCCATCATTGAATCCTATATCTCCTTCTGCATCGGTAATATGAAAAGTGATCACAGGCAGGGTCTGTCCGGTGATGGGCAGGTTACCCGAAAGCGTATTGGGCTTCACAGACACAAATTTGATCTGCGGAGCAGTAGTATATTTGTCTTTGTTGCAGCTACTCAAAACAAAAAGAATGAGGGCCATTAAAAAACTGTATCGCATCTTTGTGAATTATGTTAGTCAAAAGTAAGATTTCAAATTGATAGAACCTGTTAAAAATACTGACCTCGAAAAAAGGATTTTTGCTGCTTCGCCCTACGATTTCAGTGCGCTGGCGCTTGAAATATTTCATTTTCAGTATGCCCATAATGCCGTTTACCGGAAATACTGTTCAGCCATGCAGGTGGATCCTGAGCAAGTAATATCCATAGAAAAGATCCCCTTTCTGCCCATCTCGTTGTTTAAAACGCATGATATTGTCAGCACTGAGTTTGAGCCCGAAGCCATATTTGAAAGCAGTGGCACCACGGCTCAAATTCCCAGCAGGCATTTGGTGAAAGACCTGAACCTGTACCGCAAAAGTTTTACAAATTGCTTTGAGCATTTTTATGGACCCGCTGCTCAAAAATGTATCCTGGCCCTATTGCCTGCTTATCTGGAAAGAAAGAACTCATCCTTGGTGCTGATGGCAGATGCGTTGATCCAACAATCGAAACAACCCCAGAGTGGATTTTATTTATACGACCATGAAAAACTGCACCGCAGCATTTTGCACAATGAATTGCTGAAGATACCCACCCTGCTGATCGGGGTTACTTATGCCCTGCTCGATTTTGCAGAACAGTTCCCGATGCAACTACGCCATACCATCGTAATGGAAACCGGAGGCATGAAGGGAAGGCGTGAAGAAATGACCAGGCAGGAAGTGCACCAGATCCTGCAGCAACAACTGGGTTTATCGCTGATACATTCTGAATATGGCATGACGGAACTTCTATCACAGGCTTATTCTAAAGGCGATGGCATATTTCATACTGCGCCATGGATGCAGGTACTGATCAGAGCATTGGATGACCCTTTATATATGACTACTGCAGATAAATTGCCGGGTGACCATATCAATGGGGCCATTAATATTATTGACCTGGCCAACTTATACAGTTGCAGCTTTATTGCCACCGATGATATGGGAAAACTGAATAAAAATGGTAGTTTTGAAGTACTGGGCCGCGCAGATAACAGTGATGTACGAGGCTGTAGCCTGATGGTTTTATAATCAATCATTTATCAACATATTCACATTTTTATGCGACTTACCCATTTTTCATTTTTTTGATGAATTTATTTAAAACTGATTCCTTATCTTTGCACTCCAAAATTTAAAAATGTTGATTTGGTAGCTCAGTTGGTAGAGCAATACACTTTTAATGTATGGGCCCTGGGTTCGAGTCCCAGCCAGATCACAAAAACCTTTCCTCTAAACCGGGAAGGTTTTTTGTTTTATGCCTTGTGTTTATATCATTTATTCCGAGAAACTAAACAAATTCTATGTTGGGGCTTGTACCGACATAGAAAGGAGGCTCTATGAGCATAATATAGGCCACTCTAAGTTTACTGCAACAGGCACCCCATGGGTTCTCAAGTATAAAGAAGAGTTCCCCTCTTTGCAGGAAGCAAAAAAAAGGGAGACATACATTAAAAAACAAAAATCAAGGATCTTCATTCAAAACCTAATAAATGCTCAACGGTAGAGCATCCCGATTTTAATCGGGAGGGCCCTGGGTTCGAGTCCCAGCCAGATCACCAAAAAAAGCAAACCTCCGTTCTTCGGGGGTTTTGCTTTTCAAAAAATAATTATCAAGAATCTTTATTCAAAACCTAATCAGCGCTCAACGGTAGAGCATCCCGATTTTAATCGGGAGGGCCCTGGGTTCGAGTCCCAGCCTGATCACTAAAGACAAGCCCCTTTATTTTACCCCAATTGACTTCCTCCCGAAAATCCATCCTATTTTTGCATATAATTTCTGTGTATGAACAATTATTTCCAAGACAAGGTTGTGGTAGTAACCGGTGGCAGTGATGGCATCGGGCGCGCACTGATTGATATGTTGCTGCCCCTGGGGGCCAAGATCGCCACTTGCGGACGCAACCAGGATAAACTGTACGACCTGCAGGTTCGCCATTCAGGCAAACCCCTGCATACCGTTGTAGCAGATGTAAGCAACTACAATGACTGCCAAAACTTAATTGAATCCACCCTACAGGTATATGGCGGCATCGATATCCTCATCAACAATGCAGGTATCTCCATGCGGGCACTGATGAAGGATACAGAAGTAGAGGTGATAGAAAAGCTCATGAATACCAATTTTTTCGGGATGGTATACTGTACCAAACTGGCCCTTAATTCCATCATTGAAAGAAAAGGAATCATCGTAGGGGTATCTTCTATTGCAGGTTTCCGCGGCCTTCCGGGCCGAACAGGTTACTCGGCCAGTAAGTTCGCCATGAACGGATTCCTGGAGGCCCTCCGCACCGAAATGATCGACAGTGGGGTAAATGTGATGTGGGTTTGTCCGGGTTTCACCAGTTCCAATATCCGCAATGCCGCCCTCAACAACCGCGGACAATCGCAGGGCGAAAGTCCGATGGATGAAGGAAAAATGATGACGGCCGAAGACTGTGCCAAACATATCCTG
>Ga0194037_1002531_pt1 | contig 12019 bp, 11 predicted proteins | sample JunL306m_MetaG_FD_148653 | JGI IMG/M metagenome (GOLD analysis project Ga0194037, IMG submission 148653) | Anoxic zone freshwater microbial communities from boreal shield lake in IISD Experimental Lakes Area, Ontario, Canada - Jun2016-L304-6m | ecosystem: Environmental > Aquatic > Freshwater >...
GCGATCGCCTCGCATTCGTAGGACAGCATGAGCCCCATCTGGCTGCAGAAGATGCGCGTGGTGGGCTGCATGTGATGCTGCAAGCCGTGGTCGTGGGCGTCCCATTCGTTGGAGAGGAGCGCGGGCAGCACGGGCGTGTTGAGCTTCTGCGGCGTGGGCAGCAGCGTGAGCAGCAGCCCCGTGTAGTTATAGCCCAGGCCCGCGAGGCCGCGCAGGAAGAGCAGACCGCGCTGCATGCGCTCGAAGCCGTGCACCGGCACAAAGAGGAAGTCGTAGCAGCCGGATGCGATGAGCGTCTCGCGTGTGGGCTGCACCGAAAAGCCGGTGCCGACAAAGGCGGTGAAGCAGCGGTCCGACACCCTCATCAGCTCGCCATCGTTGGAGGACAGCACCTCCACGACCGCGACGTGGATCAGCTCGGAGTGGCTGAGGGCGCGCACGACGCGCTGGATCCACGATGGATTCGGCAGGCGGTCGTAGCGCAAAAACGCAAATAGAAAGCCTGCTTCTTCTTGCTGCTGCTGCGAGCCGGTGTAGTAGTACATGCCTCAGGGCCCGGGCTCAAAAAAAAAACGGAAATAGGAGGCCTCAGTGGCAACGGACGCCACTACTATAAAACCTTTTGCGCGTGCCACATAGCAGCATCAGCAGAGAGATGACGATCCATTCGGACTGGGCGCGCATCCTGCATGAGGAGTGCCCGGAGGCGTTTTGCGCGGAGACGCCAAACGCGACGACGGCGCGGCTGGAGGTGGGGGTGATTGACGGCCATCTGCAGCTCATGTGCCTGAGCGCCCACTTTCAATCGTGGGAGGGCTTTTTGTGCGGCGTGTTTATGCAGCCGATTGAGCGCCTGTTCAACGCGGGCTGCACTACGGTGGTGATGTGCTTTGACTCGTACGACCACGTCCCGATCTACAAGAGCATGACGCAGCTGAAGCGGGTGCAGCACGCGACCACCCACAACAACAATGGCGGCAGCCTGGTGGAGTTTGGGGCCGCCGACGACCTGCCCACGTCGATCCCGGCCGAGAACACGATGGCGTACCTGATGAACCGGAGCTTCAAGCTCAAGGTCATCGAGCTGGCGTGCGCGCGCCTGCCGCAGATGGTGATGCGGCGGGGGCTGCTGCACCAGGGGCCGGGGCGGCGGTTCATCCTGGACTACAAGACGGCGGTGGAGTTCACGGCCGCTGCGCCGACCGTGCCCATGCCGCTGCCGGAGCTGGCGTCGCTCGGCGAGAGCGACATCAAGTTCATACGCTACGTGGAGCGGTTCGGGAGCGCGCTGGTGCACGCGATCGACGGCGACTACATGCCGATCGCGCTGCTGCACTATGCGCGGCACGGGCTGCGCGCGACCAACCAGATTTTTCTGCTGCGCCACCCTAGCATCCTTGCGCCATCGGCTGCAGAAAAGAAGGCCGCCGCCGCTGCGGCGGAGGACGCCGATGACGACGACGACGACAACAACAACAACAAAACGACCGCCCAGAAGAAGAAGCGCAAGCGCGTCGATATTAAGGAGGAGGAGGAGGACGCTCTTCTTCTTGCTGTTGGCAAAGGCCAGAAGACGAAGAAGGCGAGGCCCAAAAAGTGCTGGGTCGACATGCAGCTGCTGTACCTGACGCTGTCGGAGAGCATGCGGCAGAGCCTGCGCGGGCTGATCCCGCTGAACCCGCGCACGCTGGCGCCGTACACGGAGGGGGATATGATCCACGCGGCGGTGCTGTTCATGCTGTGCGCCGGCACGGACTTTTCGCGCTCGCTGCCGCTGGTGGGGCCGAAGCGGCTGTGGTTCATGCTGCCGGACGTGGCGGCCGCGCTGGTGCAGGCGGCCCCGCTGGACGGCGAGCTGCAGCTGCCGCTCTTGTGCGACGGCGTGGTGGCGTCGCTGTACCTGGGGGTGTTTGGGAACCACCTCCGCAGCAAAAAGAAGAAAGAGAGCAAAAAAGGCAAGAAGCAGCCGCAGCCGCCACCACCACCACAAGAAGAGGAAGACATTCTTGCTGTGGATGATCTGGCGGGCGTGATGCGCGCGCTGAAGCTGGCGCCGAGGCTGGCGCCGTCGACGCGCGGCCGGCTGCCGACGCATACGCAGGTGGAGGTGACGCTGCGCAACCTGGAGTGGGTGATGCATTACTGGTCGACGCCCAACGCGCGCGTGCAGACGCCGCTGACGGGCGCGTACGGGTACATGCGCTCGCCGACGTCGGGCGCAATCACGTTTTCAGATCTGGCGTAACCGCCGCCACCATTAGCAGGCTGGTGGTGCGGCGGCGCACAAACTCGTCGTAGCGCGCCATCATATACTCCATGAATTCGGCGCGCTGGGCGAATAGGGCGCCATTTTCCTTCTCGAGCTCCTGGAGGAAGGCGTTGGTGATTTCGCACTGCTGGTTCCGGTACAAAAAGATTGTGAGCTGCGGATGCGGCGCGCGCGCGCCCTCGATCATGCGATGGACGACCTCCTTCATGCGCCAGGCGACGGTGCTGACGCTCTTGGAGCGATCGCGCGATGCCGCAGCAGCCGCAGCCGCCGCAGCCGCAGCAGCAGCGGCCACCACCACCACAACCACCGGCTCCTTTTTCTTGCGCTTATTGTTGTTGTGCTGTTGTGGCTCCACGACGAGCTGCTGCTGTTGGTGGGTGCGCATGGCCTGCGGTGATTTTGTGCGGCGTATTAATATGATAAGCGGAAACCGCGCACAAATACCGCGCGCCGCTCACGTCAAACCGCGACTGGGTGCGGATCTTCTCCTTGAGAAGGAGGTCTGGGATGCGCAGCTTGGGCAGCCCGTTGACCATCTCCTCGTTCTTGAAGCCCTTTTTGAGGCGGATGTGGCGATAGATGGCCTTTTGCATGCGCAGGCTGAGCGAAAAGTAGCGATCCTTGTACAGAATACACGGGATCTGATCCTGCGCGCGCCCGCCGCGCGGCATGAGCCACGTCACGACCTTGGTATTGCGCTCCAGCAGGGCGATGGCCTGCTTGGAGCACGGGGAGAGCGCGTGGCGCCACGGGATGCCCATGCTCACCACCTCCATATGCGACGCGTCAATCACGCGCATTTTATTTTTTTTTGTATGCGGCACATGATATGCACCGCGCACGCCGCGCTATTTTTTTTTTTTGGACACCAGCTGGTGCGCGTAATAGGCGTCGGCCGTGGTCGGCCCCGGCGCGCTCAGGCACAGCCGCTCGCGCAGCGCGCAGTGGTACTCGTACGACACGACCGAAAAGCGCTGGCAGCGCACGCAGAAGAAGCGCGGCGACGGCCTGCTGCTGCTGCTGCTGCTGCTGCTGCTGCTGCTGCTGCTGCTGGGTGTTTTGCGCTTTTTTCCCCTAGAAGAGGATGATGATGATGGCGTTGAGGTGGTAGTGGTGTTTTCCTGGTCGTCATTGTCGTCGTCGTCCTGCTCCTCAAACTGCAGCAGGGCGTCGTTCATGTTGCGGAGGAGGGTCGGCGAGTCGCGCGCGCCAAACACCAGCGCGCCCTGGTAGGAGGTGCGCGGCGTCTCGATCGTGGGCGCGGCAGCGCGGGCGACACAGAAGCGGCAGGCCTCCACGCCCAGCCGGAGCAGGTCTTGCATCGCACAGTGACGGGCGTAGTAGTACCGGTCGAAGGCCTCCGTGTTGCCGTCGTGCTGCTGCGGCTGCGGCTGGCCGCAGAGGGACTTTCGGATTCGCTTGGCGAGGCGTCCGTCGCCGAGCACGCGGGGCTGGCCGTCAAACAGCCAGCGCACGACCGCGTAGTCGACGCCGTGCAGGCGCGCGCGCGCCTCGACGCGATCGCGCAGGTCCTGCAGCCCCCGCAGAAACGGATGGCCATCCTCCTCGAGCAGCGCGAGGCAGCGGAGAAAGTACGGCCGCGTAGGGGCGGGCAGGCACCCGCCCGACAGGATGTGGTTGACCGTGAGATGCATGCCGTGGCGCTGCTGGCTGCTCCTCGTCTTCCTCTTCTTGTTGTTCTTATTATTATTGTTGTTGTGCTGCTGATGAGGGTTCTTGACGAAGCCGGCGCAGTACTCGCAGAGCTCAACCAACGGCGACGCCTGCGGCAGCAGCCCGTTTCGCACAATGTCCGCGTACGGCGGGGCATCGGCCGCCAGCGAGGCGTGCAGGAGGTGCGGGGCGCAGGAGCTCCAGCGGCGGCCCTCGACCTGGAGCGCGCGGAAGCAGAGCGCGCAGCCGCCTCCATTGCCGCACAACAACATTCCACGCTCGTATTTAAGTGCGCCCTGCAGAGACAGTGAGCCGGACCGCCTTTATCGACCGAGACCGCAACCCCAAAAAAAAAATGGACACCGTCTCCTACACCAACCCGCTCAACACGCTCAGCCTCGGCGGCGCGCGCACGTCCAACTTTATCCCCGTCATGCTGCCGACGGGCGCGGTGACCATGGGCGCCATCTGGCCGGCGTCGACCGGCGTGTTTGTGCCGTTTTTCCTGTTTGCGTGCTTTGTATTTTCGTATTTGTACGGCATCTGGCGCAGCAACAGCAGCAGCATGCGCGATTATGAGGACGAGGCCGCGTATTCCAATCAGCACAAGCATATCAACGACGAGGACGACGAGCAGCAGCAGCTGTACCGCACCCGCCAACAGCCGCGGTCGCGCCACGCGCCATCGAACCGGTTCTTCGCGCAGCCATCGCAGCTGCTGCAGCAGCAGTACGCGCAGATGCGCAGCAACGCACAACAACAACCCGCCTCAACCTTTTTTTCGGGGCATGGGCTTTAGTAGTAGCAGCAGCACCACACCAGCAGCAGCACCGATGCGCAAGCGCAAGTACGTGTCGCTCGAGGAGACGGACGCGGACGGCGAGCACGAGCACGAGCACGGCGGCTACTTTTACCTGGACGACCCCCACCCTCAAAGAATCGCCGCGGCGGCGACGGACGAGGGGCCGCCGCCGCCGATCCCGCAGTGCCACAACATCGTCTCGACGTCGCAGATCGTGACCTCACAGCCGAGCATCAACCTGCAGCGCCTGGCGGACCTCTTTCCCTTCACGACGTACGACCGCAAGCGCTTCGCGGCCATCACCATCCGGCTGGCGAACCCGCACTGCACCTGCCTGCTGTTCGGGTCGGGCAAGCTGGTGATCACCGGCTCGACGTCGTTCAGCGCATGCATCGTGGCGTCGCACGAGATCACCCGGATCCTGCGCAAGGCGAACCCGCGCGACCGCTTCGAGGTCTGCTCGTGCCAGATCCAGAACCTCGTGGCGCACGTCTCGCTCGCGCCCGGCACGACCATCGACCTCAACCGGCTGTACGAGCGCTTCAACGAGCAGAGCACGTACCAGCGGTCCATCTTCCCCGGGCTGGTGCTGCGCCCGCCGCGCTCGCCGATCGTGCTGCTCATCTTCACGTCGGGGCGCATCGTGTGCACCGGCGGCCGCTCGTACGAGGACATTTACCACGGCTTCGCTGCGATTTACGGGACGCTGCGCCCGTACATCATCGCCCCCCCACCCCTACTAGTACTGTAGTTACGTGCCCCGGTCCTCGGCAGCAAAGGCAATTATAAAAAAACAGCGCCGCGTGAAGAGCGGATGCAGCAGCCCACTGACACAACCGCAACCACAACAACGACGACGGAGGCGCTGTTTGGGGGGTTCGTCTATCTGGGCATGCTCGTGTTTGTGTTTGTGGCGATGCAGACGTGGCTGTCGTACGGGCCCGATGAGTGCCCTGCGCGCCCCTGAGCGCTATTTCCGTAGTGGATTAAAAATTGAGTCGACGCAGCAGAAGCAGCAGTAGTAGCAGTAGTAGAGCCGATGGATCTCAGCGCGCTGTACACCACCGCGCGCAGCGGTGGTGGTGAGGAGGACGCAAAGCTGCAGGTGTACCTGCTGTTCTACAAGCCGACGTCCAAGGACGCCATACAGAACCGCATCGTGTCGTTTTTGGATTGGCCGTTCTGCCACGTCGAGATGGCGATCCCGAGCCGGTACGGTCAGCAGCCGTGGGAGCGCACGGTGTGGGGCTCGTCGATCTACCAGGACGAGACGGTCTTCTTCACGGAGAAGCGGTACCAGCGGGACGGCTACGTCTCCATCGCGCTCGAGCTGTCGCTGCCGCAGGTGCGGCAGATCCGGGGCTTTTGCCAGCACCACGCTGCGCGCCAGACGCCGTTCCACCGGTGGGCCATGTACGCCGCGTACCTTCCGATCCAGCTGGTCCACACGGACGCGACCTTTTGCTCGAAGCACGTGACCCAGGCGCTGCAGGCCGCCGGGCTGCTGCCCAACGTGAACGCGGCGCTCATCACGCCCTCGAGGCTGTACCGCCTCCTTGAGCGGCGCGCGATCGTGCAGGTGGTGCCGAGCCGCATGCTCGCGATGATGCCGCCGATCCTGCGGCTCTCAAACGTGCCGCCGGGTTTGGCTCAATTCGCCCGCTAGCTCGTACAAGTAAGTACTGTGTGTCGTGCTGTTTTGGCTAAAAAATGAGATGCATGGAGCTGGTCGGCCGCAACGCGCGGGAGCTGCTCCTGTTTCACCTGCGCCTGGCCGTTTTTCTGGGGCTGCTGTGCGCGTTCCAGTCGTCCAGCAACAGCCCAAAGGCGGAGGAGCTGCTCAGCGTGACGCTGGTGCCCACGGCGTACGCGTGGCTCATGCTGGGCGCGTTCTGCCTGTGCGGAAACGTGCTGCTGGGTGTGCGCGCGTGGCTGCGCGTGCGCAAGCGGCGGCGGAAGCCGCCTGCAGCAGTGGCGGTGGATGAGCCGCCGCCGCCGCTACAACCACAACCACAACCGGCCGAGGCGGTGCTGCTGACAACAAAGCTGAGCCTTTGGGCGCACATCCGCGCCCAACTCAGCCCCTCCTCCTCCTCACCGTCCGAGTCCGAGTACGGCGCCCTGGTGGAGGACGAGGAGGAGGAGAAGGCGGACGACCCTCACCACCACAGGAACAAGAAGGACGACGCCGGCTTCCGCCACGCGTGCGGGCTCGCGCTTTTTGTGGCCAGCTACTGCGTGAACGGCCTGTTCTGGGTCCCCCAGGCCAGCTTTGTCGGCGCGGCCGTCATCGCGCTGGCGCGCCAGCATCCGCCCGGCAGCGCCAAGCGCCGTGGGATGTGGCTGGTGCTCGCGGCGCTGGGGCTGTGGGTGGCGGATGTCGTCGTGCAGGAGCAGCTGCCGCCGCTGCATCACCATCTGTGGCTGGGGCTGGTGGTGCCGATGCTGATGGGCGGCATGCTGGTGGCCCGGCGTACCACTGCTGCTGCTGCTCCAGCGCCGGCGGCACAACGGCCGCGATTCTCGATCACCGATGACGACGAGGGCAACGCGTACGGCGTGCACCGCTACACGCCCGATGAGTTGGATGACGCTGAGGACGATAACCCGATGATGATGATGACGATGATGGAGCAGCCGACATCAGCAGCAGCAACAAGGACGGCGAGGCGGCAATCCATCCTCTCGTTCGCGATGCCGGCGCTGGTGCTGCTGTCGCTGACCTACCTCAGCCTCTACTTTCCGACGCAGCAGTGCATGCTGGAGCTCGTCGGGCGCGTCGACGATAACAATATCACAAACGACAACAACAACAACAACAACAACAATAACAACCTCATGGCGCTGCTGCGGAACGCGACGCACGCCTACTACGGGCTGCTCGCCCCGCCCTCGCGCGCGATCGGGGTGGCCTCGTTCAGCGGCGCGGCGACGGGCTTCCTCATTGCGCCGTCGCTGCTGTGGCTGGCGCTGACGATCCTGGTCGGCTCGCTGCTGCGCGTGCCCTCGAGCGCCTGCAGCACCGCGGCGGCGTACGTGCTGGCGACGATCGTGCGGCGGCTGGCGGCGGCGGCGGGCTGGGGCCACCCGCTGCTGTACGTGGCGCTGGGGCTCGCAAAGCTGGGCGCGGGCTGCGCCCTCTTCGATGAGTTTATGGCGCTCGAGCTGCTGCGGTGCGACCGCTTCCAGCAGGCGCTGCGCTTCACGGACGAGCTGGATCCTCAGCCCGCTGCTTCAGGCGCAGCAGCAGACACAGCCCGCTGAGGGCGATGACGCACAGCCGGCAGCGGAGCACGAGCCGCATGCCCGGCACGGCGTCGGCCATGTGCCCCACGACCCACAGCGGATCCACGATGAGCACCTGCAGCAGCAGCGTGCTGCTGCTTGTTGTTGTTGTGCTGTAGCAATAAAGCCACGCCACATACAGCGCGGCCGCGCCGCACTGCGCGAGGTGGCCCCGCTCCCAGGCGGCCGTGCGGCACAGGCCGTACAGGCCTCCGACGCGCGCGAGCGCGCCGAGCCAGAGGTCGCTCTCCTCTTCGCCGTCAGCAGCAGCAGCAGCAGCGGAGGCCTGGAGAATGAAGCCGTGCAGCAGCGCCCACGCCCAGAACAGCGGCCGCAGGGTGTGCAGCACGGTCCGCGCGTCATCGTCGAGGCCGGCGCGCGCCAGCGGCGCCGCACCACAGCAGCCACCGTCCTCCTCGCCTGCTCCCGCGGCCGAAGAAGGAGGGCCCGCGTCCTCCTGCTCGAGAAAGTCGTCCTCGGCGGAGAGGCGGTCGAGGACCAGGTACAGCACCGCGAACACGCTCGCCCCCGCGCACGCGAGGCTCACCTCAAGGTCGAGATGGCGCACCGCGCCCCGCTCGAAGATGACGAGCAGCGCGTTGTTGGCGGTGCTGCTGTTCGCCAAGGCCGACACGTACAGATCCGGGCGCGTCCGCAGCACGCGCGCCGTCAGGTGGTAGTCGAGGGCCTTGGCGAGGAACAGCCACACCGGAAACTGCAGCATGCAGATCAGCGCGTAGACGTGGTAGACCCATCCGAAGCGCATTTTTGCTGCTGCTCGTCGTGCTGATGCTGCTTTTGCACGGCCAGGCCAAAACCCAAATACAGACCCAGCCCCGCGTAGAAGGGCCACCGCTCGCGGTACCGGCACTGCGGGGCCAGGCCGAGCTCGGCGGTCGCGCAGAGCGCGAGCGACGTCAGCACCAGGTCCGCCGCCGCCGCCGCCAACGACGACGACGACAAGCGCATCGCGAGCAGCAGCTTCTGCCACTGCCGCACCACGAGGATCGCGCACACGATGCTGGCGTACGGGTTCTCGGGGCTGCGGTAGACGATGTTGGTGAGGGCGCCCAGCGCGTACACGCACGCCTCGGCGCCCTTTTGCTGCTGCTGCTGCGGCTGCTGAAGCAGGTGCCCGACCGCGAGCACTACGCCGGTAACGCCCCACAGCCAAAAGTGGAGCGCGTCGGCCAGGGTCACAAAGGGCACGCCCTGGCCAACCACAATAAAACAGCTCAGGAGCAGCCACAGCGCGGCGATCGCATCGTTCGGGCTGCCGCCCGCCGCGGCTGCGCCGGTCGACGTCCCGCCCGCAAAGTAGAGGCACACGACCGCCTGCAGCAGCGCGACGCAGTACGCCATCGGCCCGAGCGACTGCGTCAACAGCAGCACGCGGTCGTTGAGCGGGTCCAGCAGCAGCACCAGCCGCCCCTGCACTACGTCGCACGCGGTGACGGTGTACAGCTCGCTGCTGCTGCTCGTCGTGAGGACGAAGCTGCGGCCCTGGCCCTCAAAGGCGCACGCGTCCTGGCGCGCGTAGCGCCAGCTCGCCGCATCTGCGGCCGAAGACGACGACGACGACCGTGACGAGACGGGAAAGGCCGCGATAAAGCCCGACGCGGCCTGGCCGATGGGCACCGACGGCAGCAGCCGCGCGCCGCTCGCGTCCTCGCAGAGCGCGTCCGGCACGGGCGAGCACCACCACCAGCTCGCGTTTTCCTGTTGTTGGTCCGAGACAAAGGGGGAGGAAGGCAGCAGCCGCGTCGCGGCCGCGCCGACGCGCATGCCGCGCGGGGCGAGCTCGATCCACGCGCCCGTGTGCAGCGCCTCCAGGAGGTCCCCGCCCGACCACCGCAGGAGCTCGCCGGTCTCGGTCGACAGAAACGGAAACGCCTTGTCGGTCAGCTGCACGCGGTACGCCGCCACCGGCGAAAATAAAAGAAGCATGAGGTATAAAAACGCCGCCATGGGCCGCGGTAATCACCCGCGTGCGTATTTATTGCGCACCCGCTTCCACAAATACGGGTATCCCATCCTATGCAGACCTACCACCAAACAACCACGCGCGCGCTGTCTGCGCGCGCCACCGCCGCATCCCAGCCCGTCACCATACAAACACCAGAGGGTGATGTGTTTGTGGTGGACAGCGATACGCTAATGCAGCAGCAGCAGGCGGAGCCGCAGCAGGCGGAGCCGCAGCCGATGCGGCGCAGCTACAAGCAGCCGCTCGCTGCTGCAGCCGTAGTGGAGGAGGACGAGCCGCAGGGGGGCGGCCGCGGCGCGGCCGCCAACGTGCTGACCAAGCTCACGCTGTACCTGTGCATCATCCTGCAGGTCGTGCTGTGGCCGTCGGTGATGACCATCACCTTCGCGAGCGTCCTGGCGCTCGAGAGCCTCTTTCACCTGTTCATCATGTGCATCGACGCGCCGCGGGCGCCGTCGCTGGTCGAGTGCGTGACGGACTACTCGATCCTCTTCCTGCACAACCGCAAGGTCACGACGCCCAAGTACATCGCGGCGTGCCTCGTCACCGCGTACATGCTCGTGTTCTTCACGCTCTTTGTCGCGCACGAGGTGCGCGTGCAGCCGGTGCAGACCATGTGGATCGACTCCTCCCTCTACGGCACGTACCGGCCGTTTTCGTCGCCCGCAGGGGGCGACCTCGTCAACAACGACGACGGGGCCCCGGACGTCACCGGCGAGCTCTCGAAGCGCGCGCGCGACCCCGGCTTCACGTGGCCGCGCACGCTGCAGCGGCCGGCGATCATCGTGAACGGGTCCATCCCCGGCACCCCCATCAACTGCCCGCCCGGCGGCGCGGCCGGCGCGTACCAGTGCTTCGCAACCAAGCTCGCGGTCTTTGAGACGCCCCGCAAGGAGGCGGTGTACGTGCCCTTCGCGTCCAGCTTTTACGCGGCGGACGTCATCCTCACACCGCCGACGGGCACGCAGTGCGCGGCGCTCGAGGCGTACCGCATCGTCCTCGACGACAACCTCAACGTCGTCGCGCCGCTCGACTACCCCGCCTCAGCCTCCCACACGCCGGCCGCCGTGGGCCAGACGCCGCCGCCCACCAACGCCAAGTGCGGCGTGTTCGGCGTCAGCGGCTGGTGCCTCGCGGGGCAGCACGCCTTCACCCCCGCGGACTACACCGCGGCCGTCGGCCAAAAGTGCGTCAACGGCGGCGGCCAGCTCACGATCCGCCTGCCGCCGCGCGCCGCCGACTACTACCCGCAGTCCGGCCGCACCGGCCAGGACATCCTCGTCGTGACGGCCGGCACCAGCGTCCAGGTCCGCTTCCTCTGGCACGACCTGTCGGCGCCGACCCCCCTGCTCAACGCGTGGGAGGAGACCGCCTCCGCCTACAACGACAACGCGCAGTCGTGGCGCGACAGCAGCGACTCGAGCTCCGTCTTCTTCAAGTTCGTGATCGCGATCCTGCCGGTCCATATCTGCTGGTACTACCTCATCGTGAGCTTCCGCTTCGTCGTCCAGGACTACCACAACCTGCTGATATGCCTCTTCGTGCTGCTGCCGTCAGCCATCACGTTCCTGCTCGTCGGCGCGTTCCTGCCGATGGCCGGGCTCGTGGTGTGCGTGCTCGCCATGAACAGCGCACCGTACCACTCCTCCTCCTCCAGCAACAGCGCGCCAGGCGAGCCGCCGCTCAAGCGCTCGTCGGCGTGGGGCGCCTTCGCGCACCACATGCTCCTCTTCCTCACGGCCGTCTGCAACAGCATCCAGCTCGTGTGGCTGTGCATCCTCATCGGCCAGGCCGGCTGGTCCGCCTTCTTCTACGACGTCACGCTCACGCAGCTCAGCGCCCTCTCGAGCCAGTTCATCATCGGCGCGACCGGGTCGCCGCTGTGGCTCAGCCTGGTCCTGCCGGTCGTGCTCCTCCTCAACATCGCGTTCCTGCTCGGGTCCGTCCTGTGCATGATCATGGCCTGGATGTCGTCCGCCGCATCCGCCGCTGCAGCGGCGGG
>Ga0194037_1002532_pt1 | contig 12007 bp, 8 predicted proteins | sample JunL306m_MetaG_FD_148653 | JGI IMG/M metagenome (GOLD analysis project Ga0194037, IMG submission 148653) | Anoxic zone freshwater microbial communities from boreal shield lake in IISD Experimental Lakes Area, Ontario, Canada - Jun2016-L304-6m | ecosystem: Environmental > Aquatic > Freshwater >...
GCAAAATACAAAGGCGAATTTGAGGAGCGGCTTAAATCGGTGGTGAATGAAGTTATCAAGGCCGAAGGTGAAGTAATTTTGTTTATCGACGAAATTCACACGCTGGTGGGTGCTGGAAAAAGTGAGGGCGCAATGGATGCTGCCAACATTCTAAAACCTGCATTGGCACGAGGCGAACTGCGTGCAATAGGAGCAACCACTTTGGACGAATACCAAAAATATTTTGAGAAGGACAAGGCATTGGAACGGCGATTCCAGATTGTGCAGGTGGAAGAACCCGATATTCCGAGTACCATTTCCATTTTGCGTGGATTGAAAGAACGCTACGAAAACCACCACAAAGTGCGGATCAAAGACGATGCCATTATAGCCGCCGTGGAACTTTCGAGCCGATACATTACCAACCGCTTTTTGCCTGACAAGGCCATTGACCTGATGGATGAAGCTGCTGCCAAATTACGATTGGAAGTGGATTCCGTACCCGAAGAATTGGACATAATAGACCGTAATATCAAGCAACTAGAAATTGAACGTGAAGCCATAAAACGTGAAAATGATACACGGAAATTGGAACAGTTGAATGAAGAAATTGCCAATTTGAAAGAAGACAGCAAAGAAATGCGGGCGAAATGGTCATCGGAAAAACAACTGATTGACAGCATTCAACAAACTAAAATAGAGATAGAAGATTTGAAATTTCAAGCCGACAAAGCAGAACGCGAAGGCGATTATGGACTTGTGGCTGAGATACGTTACGGTAAAATTAAAGTTGCCGAACAGCAAATTTCTGATTTTCAAACCAAACTTGCCAACATGCAAGGAATTCATGCCTTGATAAAAGAAGAGGTGGACAGTGAGGATATTGCAGATATTGTAAGTCGCTGGACTGGAATTCCAGTAAACAAAATGCTGCAAAGCGAAAAGGATAAATTGCTGAATTTGGAGGATGAATTGCATCTGCGTGTGGTGGGGCAAGATGAAGCCATTCAAGCAGTTTCGAATGCGGTGAGGCGGAGTAGGGCGGGATTGCAGGATCCAAAACGCCCGATAGGTTCCTTTATCTTTTTGGGAACAACTGGCGTTGGTAAAACTGAATTGGCCAAGGCTTTGGCAGAATTTCTGTTTGACGACGAAAATATGATGACGCGAATTGATATGAGCGAATACCAGGAGAAATTTTCGGTAACGCGTTTAATCGGCTCACCTCCTGGATATGTGGGCTATGATGAAGGCGGCCAACTGACAGAGGCCATTCGCCGGAAACCATATTCGGTAGTACTTTTTGACGAAATTGAAAAAGCGCATCCAGATGTTTTCAATGTGTTGCTACAAGTGCTTGACGATGGCCGATTGACTGACAATAAAGGTAGACTGGTGAATTTCAAAAATACCATTATCATCATGACTTCCAATATCGGTTCTACATTGATTCGGGATAATTTTGAGAATCTGACGGCTAAAAATCAAGATGAGATAGTTGAGAAAACCAAAAAGCAGGTTTTTGAATTGCTGAAACAAACCATTCGACCAGAGTTCTTGAACAGAATTGATGAATTGGTAATGTTTGCACCGCTCAATCTTGTACAAATTGAAGAAATTGTGCGTATGCAAATTATGGGGGTTCAACATAATTTGGAACAAAATGGTATTCGCTTAGAAATGAAGGAAAAAGCGCTGCGTTTTATAGCCGATTTAAGTTACGATCCACAATTTGGAGCTCGTCCAGTGAAACGAACCATTCAAAAATACTTGCTCAATGATTTGTCCAAGCAACTGATTGCTGGCAATGTGCATAACGAAGAAACAATTGTGGTGGATGCCAATGAGAATGGTTTGATATTTAATCAGTGATTACCATCCCTGTAGAGACGCGGCATGCCACGTCTCTACATGAAATACAATGTAATTTTTTTTTGAGTATTTACACCAGTTGTTTTCAGGGTTTACACTACTTAACAACATGAAAATTTGCATTAGTTTTGGCGCGTAAATACTGATTCAATTTACTAAAACTAAAAAATGAAAATTATGAAAGCACTTTCAATTACAATTATCGGTTTAATAGTGGTGGCATTATTGTTTGTGGCCTACTATGGAGGATTCAAGACAATTACATTTAAAACGTCATTAGAGGGTGGTGAAATTCTTGTTTATGAAGACCTTACGGGCGATTATAGCAAAAGTGGCGAGGCAATGGACAGGGTTTTTAACTCCTTGTTGAGCAAAGAAAAAATCAAAAGTACCAAGGGATTTGGTATCTATTATGATGATCCAAAAAAAGTGGAAAAAAGCAAGTTGAAATCTGAAGTGGGGTGTATTGTCGATGGAATTGATAGCCTAAAAATCGCTGATTTGAAGAAGAGATATAAAGTGAAAATATGTCCTAGAACAAACTATTTAACGACTAACTTCCCGCACAAGAACATGTTATCTATCATGTTTGGCATCATGAAAGTGTATCCTGCAATGAGCAAATATATTGAGCAAAATGGACTTAGCGAAAAAGGACCAATTATGGAAATATACGACACCCCCAATAAAACTATTGAATACAGAAAAGAAATAGTTCAAAAATTGCAGTAGAATAATTCATTTGAATTATTCACGTAATAAATGACGAGGCGAATTTGTAATTACAAATTCGCCTCGTCATTTATTACGTGAATCAATCTATTAAGCATCACCACCACCAAATCCCATGGGTACTGGAGGCACAAAAGTATTATCGGCTATTTTTATTTTGCCGTTTTGTTGTTCGTATTTGGTGATATTTTCCTGCATCGCAAAAAGCAAGCGTTTTGCATGTTCGGGAGTTAGTATGATGCGCGATTTTACGTGTGCTTTGGGCGTGCCAGGCATGATACGTACAAAATCGACCACAAATTCGGAAGTGGAATGTGAAATAATTGCCAAATTAGAATAAATACCTTCAGCAATTTCTTCAGAAAGTTCAATGTTTAATTGGTTGTCTTGGGGTTCCATGATGTTGTAAAGTTTTGATTATTTTCAAAATGAAAATTCTTTGATTTGATTGACAAATATACTGCTTTTATTTGAAAATTCACTCAATTTAGTAAAGTGTTTATTTCAAATCAAATAATATATGTTTTAAGCCTAATAATTTTTTAAATCTTTAAAATACAACTGTTTAACTGCCTAAACTTTACATGGAGGTCAAGAACTCTGTCAGAATTACACTTCCGATTACTTCCAATTGAAAGAATAATATTTTCTTCATTATTCTGTTACAGCCACTTCCTCAATGTAGGTTTTGCTCAATATCCTGTCTGCAATTTTACAGAATCCCCACGGATAATAAATGCCCAATGTAATGATAGTTAACAGAAGCTGTCCCCAAATGAATAAAAAATCTTCTTGGTTTTCAATGTCATAGCCAAATTTCTTGGTATGTGTATCGGAATAAGCAACCGTTCTTTCTGCAAAATATTTATACAATTTGACCAATGCAAGTGGGTAATAAATTCCAATGGTGATTACAGTTAGAAAAACTTGCAATAAAATTGTTTTACACGAGCTCCAAAAATCTGTATCCCATTGAATAAGATATTCCTTGTATTTTATATTTACCGTCCATTTGTAACGGAGATATATGAAAGGAATTGCAATAAATAGTGTTGTTATTTGTGTAACTGTATTTTTAAGTAAAGCATGTTCTGAGCCACGTCCCAAGAATATACCTATTACTATTGAGGCAATTATCAACGGCAGAATATAATATAACAAAGCAATCTTTAATAACTGTCCACCTTTGCCCAAAAATTGGAAGCGTTCTGATTTATAGGATGTTTTCTCGGCAAAAAAATCATAGATGTTTTCGGTGAACCAAGGAATATAAATACCTATTGTAATAATACTAAGTACAATTCCTTTTAAAAACATTCCAAGAAACTGTCCAAATTTACCATCAAAAAGTAAACTCTCCTCTTTGAATTCAGTGTTTTCAATTGACATTTTGGTAATAAAAAAATAAATTGCAAATCCAATAATTACAATCACAAGCATTGTACCAAGCATGAGTTTAACGGCATCAGCAATTGAACCTGGTGCTGCATTTAATTTATGCGCAGTCGTGGTTACCATGTTGTAAATTACATAGGCATAAGGTATTACAACCAATGCCATAAATGCTAACCAAATAGGCAAAAGTTGTTTGCCTGTCAAATTGAACTTGAAATAGTTTTTCATTGTTTTAATGAATTAAATTACTATTAGAGAATTAAGGAAACAATTCGAAAAAGGAGAGTGATTGAGAATATATGCTTGTTTTAGCACATTTGTTAATCGGGTATAAAGATATAACAATTATTTAATACAATAATTATATCTGTAATAATTTCAAAAATGGGTGAAGTGTTTTTGAACTTATTTCTTGCAAAGATGGAATAAAAATTGAATTAAATAGAAAAAGGAGCAACTTACTTGAAGTTACTCCTTTTAATATCATTTACGATACACCTTACTATCTTTCGGGTTATCCTAAAAAGCTTTTTAATAATTTACTTTTGGCGTTTGGTCTGAGTTTGCGAATGGCTTTTTCCTTGATTTGACGTACGCGTTCACGTGTCAAGCCAAATTCATCTCCAATTTCTTCCAGCGTCATTTCAGGAACACCAAGACCAAAGAATTTCTTAACGATATCGCGTTCTCTGTCCGACAAAGTGAAAATCAATACGCGTTCAATTTCTTTTGAAAGCGATTCGTTAATCAATGCACGGTCAGCGTTCGGAGAATCATCATTGATCATTACGTCCAACAAACTGTTGTCTTCTCCTTCAACAAAAGGCGCATCCACCGAAATATGGCGACCTGAAACCTTCATTGTATCGGCAATTTTGTCAACTGGAATGTCCAGCACTTCAGCCAACTCTTCTGGTGAAGGGCGACGTTCGTTTTCTTGCTCGAATTTAGAGAATGCTTTGTTTATTTTGTTCAATGATCCAACCTGATTCAAAGGTAAGCGCACGATACGTGATTGTTCGGCCAAAGCCTGCAAAATAGATTGACGAATCCACCAAACAGCGTAAGAAATAAACTTAAATCCACGTGTTTCGTCAAATTTCTCTGCTGCTTTTATCAGTCCAAGGTTGCCTTCATTGATTAAGTCGGGTAGACTGAGGCCTTGATTTTGGTACTGTTTAGCTACCGAAACAACGAAACGTAGGTTTGCGCGTGTAAGTTTTTCCAACGCCACTCTATCACCACTCCGTATCCTTTGAGCCAATTCGACTTCTTCTTCTACGGTGATAAGGTCTTCGCGTCCAATCTCTTGCAAGTATTTGTCAAGAGATGCACTTTCACGATTCGTGATTGATTTGGTAATTTTTAATTGTCTCATTTAATGAATCAAAATTAGCTTGCAAAAGTAGTTGTTTTTTTCGACATGGCAAAACGAAAAATACATAAAGAATTGCTGTGTTTCTATATATCCTAACAATATAATAAAGAGTATGTTTACAAAAAAATCATAGTTTATTGAAATAATACAATAAATGGTATTATTGATAATCTATTTTTTTACATTTTGAAACTGTATAATTTCTACATATGCTTTCTTCACTAAACGAAAGTTTTATGTTATGATGTAATTATATTTATATTTTGTAATCTAAAACCCTTATTTGGTATTATTCTGACAATTAAACGCTGAATAATTGAAAATGTTTTCTATTGTTTATAATAAATGAGGACAAACCCTTATTAAGTTGGGTTTGTCCTCGAGAATAATAATTGTTTAATTATCTATGTTGCTTATTCAGCGAGATTTACAGCATAATAAGTTACTTTTCCATTAGGGTACACACCTGCAATAAAAAGAACTTTTTCCTGTAATCCGTTATTCATGGCATCATCCACTGCCTTTTGCACATCATCGGGTGTTTTGATTATTTGGTTATTGATTTTTAGAATGATAAATCCAGGTTTAATACCAATTTCGGCCAATTTACCTTTGGTAAGTGTTTTAATTTCAACACCATATTCCAATTGAAGTTTTTCTCGTTCTTTATCTTTCAACGCTTCAAAAGTTGCACCCAATGCGGCTGTTGTATTTGATTGCGAAGAAACAACTCCAGTATTTCCTTGTCTGTTTCTAAGTTCTACTTTTAGTTTTAACTCTTCATTATTTCTAACAACAACGATGCTGATATTATCGCCAGGTCTGTAACGACCAATTTGTTCTTGCAATTCGGCCACTGATTTTACTGCCACTCCATTCACATTATTGATAATATCTCCTTCTTTTACGCCCGCTTTTTTGGCTGCGCTTTCTTCGCCAACTTTACCTACATAAGCACCACTCATTGTTTTTAGCTTTTTTTCCTTTGCCAATTGGTCGTTAATATCACCAATTTCAACACCCAAAACGGCACGTTGTACAACACCATATTGACGAATGTCCGAAACCACTTTGCTAACAATACTCACCGGTACCGCGAACGAATATCCTGCATAAGAGCCTGTTTGTGAAGCAATGGCTGTATTTATTCCAACTAGCTCGCCATGGGTGTTTACCAATGCACCACCACTGTTGCCAGGATTCACGGCCGCATCGGTTTGAATGAATGATTCAATTTTCATTTGTGAGTTGATAATATTGATATTGCGGGCTTTGGCACTCACAATACCGGCCGTAACGGTTGACGTAAGGTTAAAAGGATTTCCCACTGCCAATACCCATTCACCCACTTTTAGAGAATCGGAATTACCAAATAGGATGACGGGGAGTTTTTCGGCTTCGATTTTTATTAATGCAATGTCGGTACTTGGATCGGCACCAATTAATTTGGCTTTAAATGTACGTTTGTCATTTAATGTCACTTCAATTTCGGCAGATTTGTCAACCACATGATTATTGGTAACAATATAACCGTCGTTGGTGATAATTACACCTGAACCTGCAGCTTCTTGCATGGGCGTTTCTTTTGGTTGATTTGGATTTTGTGGACGACCAAAGAAATACTCAAAAAATGGATCGTTTGGCATCATTCCAAATTGCTGTTGTTGTGCCATTGGAGTTTTGGTTTTTACGTGAACCACCGCATGTACAGATAGTTCGGCAGCCACGGTAAAATCGGTTTCCATGGCACGGGAGGCATTTGAAAACCGGGCATAAGCAGCGGGAGTATTCATTCCAAGTGCTGCGTTTTTTTCCTCTTGTCGTTTTTCGATTTGGTTAGTAGTTAAATTTGTTGCCACGCTAATTGCTACTACCAAAACAAAAAAGCCGAGCGTCTGCATTCTTTTTGATAAACTCATTGTTTTCATTGTTTTAAAATTTATAATTGGTTTGATAAAATAATTACAATTAAAAAATTGATGATTTACGCTGCGAAAATAAACAAAACTCATGCCCTAAAGTCAATGTTAGTAGCAGTTTTAAAAAGTTTTAAGAATGGGTTTTTTGTGCTTAACGAGCATTAACGAGATAATAATTAGCTGTTAATAACTTTGAAAAAAATGTACAAAAAAAGCCACCTTTTTGACAGGTGGCTTTCATTTTTCGGGGGTAAATATGTCAGCCGAAAACAAATCGACCTGTCAGTATTACTTATTTTTTAAATCCATAAACGGCCAAATCACCCAATTCTTCTTCGATACGAAGCAATTGATTGTATTTTGCCATACGGTCAGAACGGCTCAATGAACCAGTTTTGATTTGACCAGAGTTGGTAGCCACTGCAATATCGGCAATGGTAGCATCTTCGGTTTCGCCCGAACGGTGCGAAGTAACTGAAGTATAACCAGCACGGTGCGCCATTTCGATAGCATCCAAGGTTTCCGACAAAGTTCCAATTTGGTTTACTTTAATCAAAATAGAGTTGGCACAGCCCATGTCAATTCCTTTTTTCAGGTATTCAACATTTGTTACAAATAAGTCGTCACCAACTAATTGTACTTTGTCGCCCAATTTTTCAGTCAATAATTTCCAACCATCCCAGTCGCTTTCGTTCATACCGTCTTCGATAGAATCGATTGGGTAATTGGCAACCAAACCAGCCAAGAATTCAACTTGTTGAGCTGAGTTACGTTTTGCGCCGTTTGGTCCTTCAAATTTAGAATAATCGTAAATGCCGTCTTTAAAGAATTCAGAAGCAGCACAATCCAATCCGATGGTTACATCTTTTCCGGCTTTGTAACCCGCTTTTTCGATGGCAATAATGATAGATTCTAACGCGTCTTCAGTTCCGTTTAATGCAGGTGCAAAACCACCTTCGTCGCCTACTGCAGTACTCAAATTACGGTCGTGCAATACTTTTTTCAATGAATGGAAAACCTCGGCACCCATGCGCAAACCTTCTTTGAAAGAAGTAGCACCAACTGGACGAATCATAAATTCCTGGAATGCGATAGGAGCATCGGAGTGAGAACCACCGTTGATAATGTTCATCATTGGCACAGGCAATACGAAAGCATTTACGCCACCAATATAACGGTACAAAGGCATGTCCAAATAACTAGCTGCTGCTCTGGCCACTGCCAATGAAACACCTAGAATGGCGTTTGCACCAAGTTTTGATTTTGTTTTTGTACCATCTAACTGAATCATAAGTTTATCGATAGCACGTTGTTGCAATGTGCTGATACCAATTAATGCAGGCGCAATAACGTTATTCACATTGTCGACAGCTTTTTGAACGCCTTTGCCCAAATAGCGACCTTTGTCACCATCACGCAATTCGATGGCTTCGTTTTCGCCTGTTGAAGCTCCAGATGGAACTGCAGCACGTCCTAAAACACCTGATTCTAAATACACATCTACTTCTACAGTAGGGTTTCCACGCGAATCAAGAATTTCGCGGGCAACAATTTTTTCAATTTTACTCATGTTTACTTCTATTTTATATTTAATAGTTTAATCTTGGTTTTCTATGGGTATTAACACGCTAACAGATAAATTGTTCGGTCATTCCTGTTTTTTTGAGAAACAAAACCAAGAAAAAAAGGTTACTTTTGTTTTTTATTCGCTGTCACATTTATAAAACTAATTGTATGAGAAAAATATTATATCTAGGTCTAAGCTGTCTTTTATTTGCATCTTGTGCTGAACTACTGCAAGTTGCAAATCAATATGGTACATCTACTGCTTTGCCAGTAACAAATGCCGAAAATATTTCAGGCTTAAAAAGCTCGCTAAATATTGGGATTGAACAAGCTGTGAGCAATCTTGGTACAGAAAATGGATTTTTCAAAGATGCTGCTTTAAAATTGCTACTTCCACCCGAAGCGAAGCCGATTATCGACAATATCAAATTGATTCCAGGAGGTACCGAATTGGTAAATAAAGCTGTGCTATCGCTCAATCGGTCAGCCGAAGATGCTGTGAAAGAGGCAACTCCGATATTCAAAACTGCCATTGCCAATATGAGTTTTACTGATGCTGTGGGAGTATTATTTGGAAAAAACAATGCAGCCACTGAGTATTTGCGTCAAAACACCTATTCGCAATTGAAAGCCGCTTTTGCACCCAAAGTAAAAGCGTCATTGGGCAAACCTTTGGTAGCCAATGTCTCGACAAATGATACTTGGAATACGCTTAGTTCCGGCTATAATTCGGTAGCCAAAACGCCTGTGGGAATGATTGCAGGATTAAAAACGGTGAATGTGAGTTTGGAGAATTACGTGACCGAGAAAGCATTGGATGCACTTTTCGTAAAAGTGGCAGCTGAGGAAAAAGCCATTCGTGTTGACCCAGTGGCACGTGTAAGTGCCTTGCTGAAAAGAGTTTTGGACAATTGGATAAGAAATAGAAAGATTTTGAGAATTGATTTGCAAATATATAGGTGACAATATTGTTACTTGTTTTTTCGATTCAAATAAATAATTATTTAGATGTTCTGTGTTGCATATTATTTCAAAACCATCTTAGTTCTAAAAAAGATTTCCTATAAAACTGTAAAACGATAAATAATTCCATCTTTTGCTTTAACTTTGCATTTAAAATCGGAAAATTATGTGGGAAAAAATCATGGGTCAGCTTTCTATAGCATGGGAGTTTATTAAGGTTTGGTGGGAGAAATTTATTATTTGGCGCAAAGCCCGACTGTTTCGTTTTCGCGGATTGGTTTGGTATAAAAAGATAGCCAATGTTTTCATTACTTCCATTGTTTTGTTTTTGATTTTTTTATTCTTGGTGGACATCAACTTTTTGTGGTTGTTTGGTAAATCACCTGGTATAAAAAGCATTAGCAATCCCAGCCAAAGTGAAGCTTCCATTATTTACACTTCCGATGGTAAAGTTTTGGGTAAGTATTTCCACGAAAACCGCACACCGGTAACTTACGATGAAATATCACCAAAGCTAATTAAAACGTTAATATGTACTGAAGACGAACGTTTTTACCAGCACTTCGGCATTGATTTTCAGGGAGTTTTTGCGGCCATTAAAGACATGACCAAAGGTAGAAGTCGTGGTGCAAGTACCATCACCCAGCAACTGGTGAAAAACATGTACAAAACACGTAACATGTATTCTACTGGATTGTTTGGTTATATTCCTGGTTTGAAAATAGTGATTATGAAAACCAAGGAATGGACTACGGCGGTGAAAATTGAAATATTCTACACAAAGAAGGAAATCTTGACCATGTATTTCAATACTGTGGATTTTGGAAGTAATTCTTTTGGAATACATACTGCTGCCAAAACTTTTTTCAAAACTACTCCTGCCAAGTTAAACTACGAACAATCAGCCACTTTGGTTGGATTGCTCAAGGCCACTACTTCCTATAGTCCTACAGCGCATCCTAAACGGTCGAAGGAACGCAGAAATGTAGTGCTTGAAAACCTGTTTACACATAAAATTATTACCCGACATGAATGTGATTCGCTAAAGAAAATTCCAATTGAGCTGAATTACAGCGTAGAACAATCGTATGATGGCGATGCACTACATTTTCGGGCATATTTGGATAAATACCTGAAAGATTGGCAAGAGGAAACAGGCTTTGATATTTATTCCGATGGATTAAAGATATTTGTAACCATCGATTCGCGTATGCAAAAGTATGCAGAAGAGTCATTAAACAAACAAATGAGATCGGTACAACGTCGATTTTTTGAACACTGGCGTGGACAAAATCCTTGGCAAGACGAACAGCATAAAGATATAGTTAATTTTATAGAGGATAAAGCAAAAAAGACAAAGGGATATGCTGCTTTAAAATTAAAGTTTGATAACAATGCTGATTCTATCAACAAGTATTTGAATAAGCCACACAGAACCAAAGTGTTTGATTATCAGCATGGTGAAAAAGATACTACCTTGAGTATTATGGATTCCATACGCTACATGAATCACTTTCTACACAGTAGCTTTGTGGCCATGGAGCCAGAAACAGGACAGGTAAAAGCTTGGGTAGGCGATATAGATTTCAAATTTTGGCAATATGACAAAGTTGCACAGGCAAAACGTCAGCCTGGTTCTACATTTAAACTCTTTGTGTACACAGCTGCCATTATGAATGGTAAATCGCCTTGCGATATGCTGACCGACAAACCTGTAACGTGGAATTACGATGAAAAAGGGTCACCTAAATCGTGGAGTCCGCACAATGCAAACGGCAATTTTTCAGGTCGCACCATCAGCTTAAAACATGCATTTGGTCGTTCTATCAATTCTGTAGCCGTTCAGTTGGCACAAGAGGTAGGGATTAAAGAAATTGTGAAATACGCTCATTTGCTGGGTATTAGAACCCCACTTGAAGAGCAACCGTCACTTTGTTTGGGTTCTTCGGATGTTTCGCTGTTGGAATTGGTGAATTCTTATGGCACTGTTGTTAATGAAGGTGTATACCACGATCCAATTCTTGTTACACGCATTGAAGACAAAGATGGTAACGTAGTATATCAGCCAAAAACTGATCAGATTCGTGTTATTCCTTACGAAGATGCGTGGTTGGTTACAGAATTGCTGAAAGGTGGTATGACAGAGCCAGGAGCAACAACTCAAGCCTTGTGGGAATGGGATTTATTCCGCTGGAATACTGAC
>Ga0194037_1002533_pt1 | contig 12006 bp, 9 predicted proteins | sample JunL306m_MetaG_FD_148653 | JGI IMG/M metagenome (GOLD analysis project Ga0194037, IMG submission 148653) | Anoxic zone freshwater microbial communities from boreal shield lake in IISD Experimental Lakes Area, Ontario, Canada - Jun2016-L304-6m | ecosystem: Environmental > Aquatic > Freshwater >...
TTTTTTAATTTATGTTCGTCTTTTATAAAATATAATAGGAAGCTATTTGGCTTTACTAGCACTACATTGTAGCCAATTCAAATATTCTTTTGAATCAGGTGTATAGCCCACTGGATTAGATACTATCTTTTGCGCAGGACTCATCACCACATACAATGGTTGCGTGACTTGATTAAAATTTTCGGCCTGGAAGGTAGCCCATAAATCTCCAATACTATTGATGTCTTTAGACTGACCTTGTGCATTGGTATATTTAAATCTTTTTTCTACTGGTAATAATTCCTTGTCATCTACATATAAGGAAACCAAAATAAAATGATTTTGAATTTCTGCCATCACTTCAGGATCGGTCCAAACATTCTCTTCCATTTTACGGCAGTTGACACAGGCCCAGCCGGTAAAATCAATTAGAATAGGTTTGTTTTGCTCCTTTGATAATTTTACTGCCTGCTCATAATTATTGACAACATTGGCTTGTAAGCCAGCTTGTTCACTTTTATTGGTAAATAAACTATAATGTGTTGGTGGTGGAAAACCACTTAAAAATTTTAATAAATAAGTATTTTTTGGTGTCATTCCAATGATTAAAACCAATCCAAATACAATGGATAAGTCTCCAAATATTTTTCTTATCCAAGAAATTTTTGCTCCCTTTACATCATGTGGCAATAATAAGAATCCTCTTAAATACAAGGCCAATCCAATACTAATTACCGCCCAAATGCCTAAAAAAACTTCTCTTTTGAGTAATCCCCAATGTTGCACTAAATCTGCATTGGATAAAAATTTAAATGCCAAGGCCAATTCTAAAAATGCCAATACTTTTTTAACGGTATCCAACCAGCCACCAGATTTAGGTAGGGATTGAAGCCATTGTGGGAAGATGGCAAATAAAGTAAAGGGCAATGCCAATGCAAGACCAAATCCTGCCATACCACTTGTTAAAGCCCAAGCACCTCCTTGTAAGGAGCCCACGAGTAAAGTACCTAAGATAGGCCCAGTGCAAGAAAACGAAACAATAGCAAGTGTGATAGCCATAAAAAAAATGCCTCCAAAACTACCTAACCCGCTTTTAGAATCGGCCTTATTAGCAATGCCACTTGGTAAGGTGATTTCAAAAAAACCAAAAAAGGAAATAGAGAAAAATATAAAGATGATAAAGAAAATAATATTTAACCAAGGATTGGTTGAAATACTATTAAAAATCTCTGGTTGCACATTGCCAATTACATGAAAAGGCACACTAGCCAATACATAAATTAGAAAAATACTAACTCCGTACAATAATCCATTTTGAATCCCTTGCTTTCTTGTCTTGGATCTTTTGGTGAAAAAGGAAACTGTTACTGGAATCATTGGAAATACACAGGGTGTAATAAGCGCAATCAATCCGCCTAAAAATCCAAGAAAAAATACGGCCCATGCACTGGACTTTTTAGTGTCATGGGTTGCTCCACCGCAAGCAGCTGCAGGTGCCTTGGTGGCTGACGCAGGCAATAAAATTTGGAAGCCTGCAGCTTTTTTACCATTGGCCAAGGCCACTGCAACGGGAATCTCCAAGGCTAAAAATTGATCCCCTTTTGCAGCGTTCAACAAAACTAAAATTTTTAAACTATCTGGTTGAAAACCTTTGATCACTATAGTCTGTGCAATATCAAGTGTATGTAAATAAACATTGGCTTCTTTGAATAAATCATCCCTTTGTTTAGTTGCTTTTACCGAATAAGTGGGGGCTGCAATCATTTGCACTGTCTCTAATCCAGCTTTAAATTCAGGGGCATTTAATCCATCCGGATTGGCTGCATACACATGCCAACTGTCTTGAATTTGCAGACTTGCTTTTAAAGTATAAGTACTGTCATTAACCAGTACTGCTTTTATATTTACAGTAACAGGGTTTTGGGCTTGTGCAAAATTTACTATTAAACTAGTAAATAAAGCCACAAAAGAAACGAGTACTTTATTCAAAATTTTTTATTTAATTAGATGCGCATTATTGTAAGGCTATCTCAAAAGCTATTTTAGCAGGAGGTAAACATCTGTCATCATTACATACTGCATATTCAATTTCACCAGCAATCTTGGTTTTACTTGCCACTTTTAAATTCGCCATTTGGGTAAACAGTACATTGTTACTATAATAAGCAATCTCTGTATTAAAATTCTTATCGAATTTTTTCTCCATCTTACCCGCTTCTTTAGCGACTCCTTTTATTTGCACCAATGGATTAGGTTTGTAAGTGATTTTGGTAGGAATAGGGCCGTCTTTAACAAATTGAGAATAAATATGCCATGGACTTTCAATGGCTGCACTTATTTTTATTTCGTATTGCTTATCTGATTTTTTTACTGCCTCAAAGGTCCATTTTACAGGATTTAATTTTTGTGCACCTGCTACAAAAAACATGCATACACTGCAAAATAAAATCATTCCTTTTTTCATATACTTATTTTTTTAAACCCAAAATTTCAAAAACTTTTTTACCATCAATATTACTCAAGGCATCAGAAGTAGCTCTTTCCGGATGTGGCATCATTCCAAATACATTGCGCCCATCATTACAAATACCTGCTATATCCATGGTGGATCCATTGGGATTTGCATCCCCGCCAATCTTTCCATTTTTGTCACAATATTTAAATAATATTTGATTATTTTTTTCTAAATGAGTTAAAGTAGCCGCATCTGCATAATACCTACCTTCGCCATGCGCAATGGGGATTTGCAATGCATCACTTTTATCAGTTTTAATAAAAACATTTTTACAAATAAATTGTTGATTGGCATTCTGCAACAAGGCCCCTGGCAATAAACCACTTTCACATAAAATTTGAAAGCCATTGCAAACGCCCAAAACCTTTCCACCCTTATTGGCAAATTCAATAACCGATTGCATCATTGGACTAAATTTGGCAATGGCACCGCAACGTAAATAATCTCCATAAGAAAAGCCCCCTGGAAGCACAATACAATCCTCGGTAGTGAAATGCGATAAGTCGCTGTCTTTGTGCCATAACATTTCTACAGGATAGCCTAAATCTTTTTCTAAAGCATCTTGCATGTCTCTATCGCAATTGGATCCTGGAAAAACTAAAACGCCAAATTTCATAGCTGTTGATTTAACTTTTAGGGTATTAAATTGAAGCACAAAGTTACCAAAACTTGGCTTTATAGATTTGTTAAATTCTTCACCTAACTAAGGTGGTTATACACAATCACGGCCATGGCCGACCAAAACAACAAATTGGGTAATACTAACCTTTTGGGGCTAGCATAGCTAAAACTAATAAAGCAGGCCAAAGGGGTAATCACAATGGCAGATGCATACAATGCCTGCACCGAAAATATAATGGGTTGAAATAAGGTTAAAATAAGCACCAGCAGTAATACACCCCAATATTTTCTTACTTGAATAATGAACCTGACTTGCTCTTGCTGCCAATAAAAAATGCCAGCTACCAATTGTACCCCGATGACCATTAGGGCTAATACCACATTCAATTCAGTCTTGACCAAAGGATTTTTCCAATCCAATTTGGGTAAAAAATGTCTAAAATCTGATAAATTGCCTGATAAAAAAACATAGGTAAAAATAAAATAAAAGGGAAGTAAGATGCCCATAATCAAAACCAGCCATTCAGAAATTTTAAAGGGCCTGATAATAATTAAAGCAAACAATACCACTGGAATTAAGATTGCAATTGGTTCATACAATAAAATAGAAATACCCACAATTAATCCAATATTAAACTCTAAGGTTTTGGGCTGATTTTGATCGTACAATCTTAACAATTTTACCAAAATCCAAATGACCAAGGAATTGGCCACCAAGCCAGAACTGATGACGTCCCAATAAGGAAACAATCCAGTTAAAATGATATAAGTGAAGGCAGGCAAATAACTTATTTGCTGAAACATTTTAAATTTACTTAACAATATATTTAATCGGATGGCCTGACTTAAAATGATTAATTGAAAAAGCACAATAAGTGCCATGGAAGGCAATGGTTTTATGAAATGCAACAACAAATAGGCAATTAATCCGTCCGATTCATTGGCGATGACCAAGGGAGGATGCATCCATACATGAAAATGTAAAGCCAAACTCAATAAGACTAAAAAGATTAAATTAATATCCGACCTATCTCTGAATAAAAAAACCACGCTTAGTTATTTAAATTTAATTTTTGCAAACCCAATTCTACTTTTGTACTGATAAGGTAGAATGGCTTCTTGCGCATCCACTTGTTTTAGCATTTTAGGCATCCATTCATAATTCTTCTCATTTAGAATAATGGAATTCCCTTTGGCCAGTTGACCATTCTTAGTAAGTGTATTAATAACCAATTGATGCATCCCTTTTTGTTTTTGATGGTACACAAAACTAGTACCCGCTTCGTTTTCAATGGTACCATACCCTATAAACTGATCTACATTTAAATCGTTTTGTTTTTTGTCAATTGTTTTGATCCATTGAAAATTTCCATTTTTATCAAATGAAATTAAGGCGATAGCGTTGGCCTCATAACTCACACTAGGATAACCAAAAGAAGCATAAGGATTCATCCATCTATTAAACATAAAAGGACTTCCCCAGCCAAATCTAGCCCATGGATAAAAGCCAAAAGGCCTGTTCCAATAATTAAACATAAATGGACTATAAAAAGCACCACCATAAAAATAATCCCATCTTGAAAAAGCAGTTCTGTTGGAATAAGAATCGGCCGCTTCTGCTACTGCCACAAAACTTCCATCTGCTTGTGTGCTAATTTTATCTATGTAAAATAAATCAAAGGCGTCCTTCAAGTTTCTTTTGCTAGAAACTACTGCCCTTGCAGCGTCTGTAAATCGATTGGCATTGGCCAATTGTTCTTTTTTTGCCCCAATATCCCATACATAAGAAAACAGGCCTTCTACATTTCCTTTTTTAGTGCTGGCATAAAAAGAATTTAAAATCACCAAGCCTGCTTGATTGTCTATTTTTAATCGAATATCATCCAGCAATAAACTGTAATTCACAATGGGCGATTCTACGACCTCAGTGCCTGCAGCGGACAAATACAATAAACTAACCGCAGGTGCTTGACCTTCTTGTGTCGTATTTCTTAAGCAAAATAAATTGCCCTGATTGTCTAAAGCAAAATCAGATAAGCTACTTTTTTTGTTTTGGGCACTAATGCTTATTTCGGCTTCATTGCTTGTCTCAAAGTTTGTATTGAGTACGATAGTTCTTACTTTAATTGCATTAACGTGTGTGGTATTGACACTAAACAAAACCATTTTTTGACGATCATCGCTTTGCAATAAATTAAATACTTTAGTACCGGTCCCAGGTCGGATACCATTGGCAGTATCAATGACTACTGGCTTTCCTACCAAATTTGCATCAGCGTTTAAGGTAGCCACTGCAGCATAGGCCGTGGTATGATTTTGAAATTGATAAAAAACAAAAACTTTATCCGGATAAGTGACAAATTCAATCCCTGTTAAATTAGTTGTTTTAACAAAGGATAAATCGTTTTGTTTGACAATTTGCATTTGATCGTTGTACTGAACAATGGTAGCAACACCTCCAATGTTTTTATAAATCCAATAATGATTTCCTACTTTCCCAAGCACTTCATATTGCATGTCTTCTTTGTCCGTTTTTTCAATACCCGCTACCACATAGGATTGGGCCAAACAAAATTGCATTGCTAACAAAAGGCATACCGTTAAGCTTAAAAAATATTTTTTCATTAGATTCAATTTTATAGACAAATTTAATGCTTTAATTACATCATTGGTGTGCCCTAGAAATTTTAACGCTGCTTTAAGTATCCATCCAATTAAGCCTCTTTTAAGTCTACCCCCTGATTATGGACTTCCAAAAGATAGTCCTGCCCCTGCTTGAGGGCAAAATTTTCCAAGCCATGTCCTAAGGGAAAATCAAAGCAAATAGGAATGGACAAATGCAGTAAATGTTGCAATACAATTTCATTGGCAGTGGCGCCAAAGTCAGATGCATTGTCTTTCAAATCGGTGAACCCTCCAACAATTACACCTACACATTTTTCGAACAAACCAGCATTTTTACACTGGATCATCATTCTATCAATATTGTAATGATACTCTGCCACCTCTTCTAAAAAAATTATTTTCCCTGAAGTATCCATTTGATTTTTTGAACCTACCAAATGCGCCATCATACATAAATTGCCGCCAATGATGGGCGCTTTAACTTGCCCAATTTTATTGAATGAATGACTATTAGCTTTGTACTGAGTGGCCTTGCCCTCTAGGCAATGACGCAATGAATCAATATATTTTAATCCAGCTTCTCCTTTGTTAAATGCAGCAGCCATGGGGCCATGTATGCTCATGCAGTTTTGCTTTTGAAGCGCTGCATGTAATACAGTAATATCACTAAAGCCAACCACCCATTTTGGATGAGCATTGAACTTAGAAAAATCTATTTGATCAATAATTCTACTCATGCCATAACCACCCCTGGCGCATAAAATAACCTTGATATTTTCATCATCCAGCATGGCTTGCAAATCGAGGGCTCTTTCGGTATCTGTACCTGAAAAACGATGTTCCTTGGCTCCTACTGTTTTGCCTAATTGTACCAAATACCCCCATTTTTCAAGGGTTTCAATGCAATTTTGCACCTTTTCAATAGGTATGGCCCCTGCTGGACAAACCAAGCCAATACGGTCTCCCTGTTGGATATACGGCGGTTGAATCATACCACAATATTAAGTACTTTTGCAGCAATGAACACGCCTAAACGATATTTGATTACCGCAGCCTTGCCTTATGCCAATGGCTTGAAACATATTGGCCACCTGGCAGGTGCTTATTTACCAGCCGATATTTATGTCCGCTACCTTAAAGCGCAGAAAAGAGACGTTGTTTTTGTATGTGGAAGCGACGAGCATGGAACGGCCATTCCTATTCAAGCCACCAAGGAAGGTACCACGGCACAAGCCATCATAGATAAATACCATCCTATCATTGAACAAAATTTCAAGGACCTAGGTATTGAGTTTGATATTTACCACCGCACCAGTGACCCACTACATCATGAAACCGCTGCTGAATTTTTTACCAAATTAGAAGCCAATGGAGATTTAGAAACAAAAACCACCGAACAATATTTTGACCAGGCCACGCTAACTTTTTTAGCAGACCGATACATCAAAGGCACCTGTCCTAATTGTAGTCATCCGGAAGCCTATGGCGATCAATGTGAAAAATGCGGAAAGAGTTTGAGCCCAGAAGAATTAATCAATCCAGTAAGTACTTTAAGTGGACAACCACCCATCAAAAAAGAAACTACCCACTGGTACTTGCCTTTAAATAAACATGAAGATTTTTTACGTCAGTGGATTTTAAATGACCATGCTAAAGATTGGAGACCCGCTGTAGTAGGACAATGTAAAAGTTGGATTGAAGGTGGCTTACAACCAAGAGCAGTGACCCGCGATTTAGATTGGGGCATTAAAGTGCCCCTTGCTGCTGGCGCTGGAAAAGTTTTATATGTTTGGTTTGATGCCCCTATTGGATACATCAGCGCGACGAAACAATGGGCACTCAATACAGGAAAAGATTGGACCCCTTATTGGAATGACAAAGAAACCAAGCTCGTTCATTTTATTGGTAAAGACAATATCGTATTTCATTGTATTATTTTTCCAATTATGTTAAAATTGCATGGAAATATTTTACCAGAAAATGTGCCTGCGAATGAATTCATGAATTTAGAAGGCGATAAAATGAGTACTTCCAAAGGATGGAGTATTGAAATGGATGATTTTATAAACAAGTGGATTAAAAAAGACAACGGAGGCAATGGCCTTGCAGATAGTCTTCGTTTTTATTTAACCGCTATTGCCCCTGAATCAAAGGACAGTGAGTTTACCTGGAAAGGATTTCAAGAATCGGTGAATGGAGAATTAGTAAGCATCTTCGCTAATTTTGTCAATAGAACCTGGGTGCTCATGCATAAATTATGCAAAGGGAAAGTACCTCCTATTCATACAGAATTTTTAGATGATGAGGACCAAGCCATTTTAATTAGTGTTAAAGAAAGCAAAGAAAAAATTACAGAATTATTAGAGCAATACAAATTTAGAGAAGCACAGTTTGAAGTGATTAATTTAGCCCGTTTAGGTAATCAATACATGCAAAAGAAAGAGCCATGGATACTAGCAAAAAATATAGAGACCGACTCTACGGCACAAGCTAAGATTGACAATACCATGCATGCTTGTTTGCAATTATGTGCCAACCTAGCCATTTTAATGAATCCATTCTTGCCTTTTACAGCTAAGAAAATGTGTTACATGATGAAGGTGGTAGATAGAATGTTAGAATGGCAAAACGCAGGTGGTTTTAATTTATTAAAAGTGGGTTATAGCTTACGACCACCTGAATTATTATTTAGAAAAATAGAGGACGAAGAAATAGAAGCAGAATTGACACAGTTGCGCAGCAACTTAACAGCTAAAAAAATAACTATGGATACTATTACTTCAGCAGCAAGCCCTGCTGATGAAAAAAGCTTAAAGTCTGAAATTGTTTTTGACGATTTTGGAAAGATAGATTTGCGTGTAGGCACCATTATTGATGCCAAAAAAGTAGAAAAGGCAGATAAGCTTTTACAACTTGAGGTAGACCTTGGTACAGAAAAAAGAACCATACTATCTGGCATTGCCATGCATTTTGATCCAGCAGCAATTGTGGGAAAGCAAGTAGTAGTGGTGGCTAACTTAGCGCCCCGTAAAATGCGCGGTATTGAAAGCAAAGGCATGATCTTAATGGCAGAAGATGCCAATGGTAAATTATACTTTGTACAACCTAGTGAAGCGATCGCTCCTGGAAGTACGATTTCATAAAACACTAATTTTACTTACCGAAAATGTTAATTAGAAAATATACCTATCCCTAAGCTCTCAGCTCGCGTAGCTCGAATGTTCGCTACGGAATAGTATATTTTCTAATTAATTCTAAACAAAATTATAAACATATAAAAAAGCCCTTCGAATTTCGAGGGGCTTTTTTATATAGAGGGTAAGAAATTAAATACACTCCTTGAGTTCTCTTTCAGTATAGGATAGATTATGCTGCTTTAATACATCGTCCGGAACGCCTGCCCATAAATTAGGCACATTACCCATATAGCCTAAGTCTTTCACACCAATTTCTGCTGTATAAAAACCAGTGGCCACCAAGTCTCTCATGTTATTAAAGAAGCTGACCCCCTGACTTAGTTCTGGTTTGGCAAGTTTAGGATAAGCAATTTCATCCACCACAGCTATTTGCTCGCTAGGCGTGCATTCTACAAAAGATTTGCCATGTTTTTTATTACAATGTATATCCAACCATTTTAAACCTCCGCGCGCTGGAACTTGATAATGCGGCATGTCTTTTACGATAAACTCGATGAACTCAGGCACTTTGGCATCGGTTGCAGAACCACTCACGGCATCTTTTGGAATAATAATATCCGACAGCACCGTGATGGTCGCAAATTCATGCGCTGTAAAAAAATTAGGTAGCGCTTTTAATTTTACTGCATAATCTTTCTCCTCTTGCATCAGCGTGTCCGTGTTCACCTCTTCTACTGTGGTAGCAGTATTCTTACATGCTTCTATCAATACAGTGGCAGAAACTGTACCAAGGAACATCGCTTTGATGGATTTTCTTCTGTCCATAATTTTTTAAATTAAATTTTATAAATCTTGTTAGGTTATTTTATTTAAAAACAAAATTATATATTTTGTTTTTGTAACTGATCTAAAATATATTCAGAAGCTCGCATAGACAAAGCCAAAATGGTCCATGTAATGTTTTTATCTGCTTGAGAGGTGAATACCGATCCATCTACACAGAATAAATTACTACAATCATGCGCTTGTCCCCATTTATTTAAAGCAGATGTTTTTTTGTCTGATCCCATCCGAACTGTACCTGCTTCATGGATGATACTTCCTGGATTGGATAAACCGTATTTAGTAGTTTCATTATCGCTATCTCCCCAAGTAATGATAGCACCCATTTCATGCATGATTTCACGGAAGGTTTCCTTCATGTGTTTGGCTTGCTTCACTTCATACTCTGAATTTTTACAATCAAATTTCAAAACAGGAATACCATATTTGTCTACTACTTCAGGATCAATGCCACACTTGTTTTCAAAACGTGGTACCGCCTCTCCTCTTCCAGACATACCTACACTAGCCCCATAAAAGAAACGAATGTCTTCTTTCAAAGACTCTCCATATCCACCTGCTTCCTTGGTTTTAGCATTCACTTGGAACTTGCCATTTAAACCTTGCATACCCATTCCAATGCCATAGCCAGGCTGGCCCATACCACCACCGTATTCAATATGATACCCACGTGGGAAATCTAATTTTTTATTGTCCAACCACCATGGTGTGTATACGTGCAATCCACCAACACCATCTTCATTGTATCTTTTACGACCAAATAAAGCAGGCACTACACCACCTAAACCAGCTCCGGTAGAATCATGTAAATAATGTCCCACTACTCCAGAACTATTGGCTAAACCATTGGGATGCTTCGTAGATTTTGAATTGAGTAACAAACGCGCAGTTTCACAAGTACTAGCGCCAAGAATAACCACTTTGGCATTGATTTGATATTCTTGTATGTCCGATTTATTGACATAAGAAATACCCACTGCTTTCCCTTCTCTATCAGTAATTACTTCGCGTGCCATGGCCCCTGTGATCAAATCTACATTGCCTGTTAATAGGGCAGGTCTTACTAAAACAGAAGAAGAAGAAAAGTCACCGTATACTTTACAAGAACGATTACACTGTCCACAATAAAAACAGGCCCCACGTTCGTCATTTATTTTTTTAGTTAAAATAGATAAACGAGAAGGTATCACTGGGATATTAATTCCAGTAGCTGCTTTCTTAAACATCAATTCATGCAAACGAGGTTTGGGAGGAGGTAAGAAAATACCATCTGGATCATTCTCTAAACCTTCATTGCTACCATATACGCCAATCAATCGATCAATTTTATCATAATATGGCTTAATGTCCTCATAGCCTATTGGCCAATCATCCCCTAGGCCATCAATGCTTCTTCTTTTAAAATCACGTGGTCCAAAACGAAGTGAAATACGGCCCCAATGATTGGTGCGCCCTCCTACCATTCTGGCTCTCCACCAATCAAATTTATCACTACCTGGTGTTTGGGTATAAGGTTCGTCTTCTATTTCCCAACCCCAATAGGAAGCATCAAAATCACCAAAAGGCCTCCTTTTAGTACTTGCTCCACGACGTGGCGATTCCCATGGATTTTTTAGTTGTGCTGAATTTTTTGCAGGATCAAATTCTGGACCTGCTTCTAGTAAACAAACTTTCAATCCCGCTTTGGACAATACATAGGCAGCCATTCCTCCTCCGGCTCCAGAACCCACAATGACTGCATCGTATTTTTTGGGAGATACTTTCACTTGAAAATTAGACATAAGGCAATCGTTTTTGCTATTGTAATTAAAGAATGAATTTAAAGAAAAAATTGAATGAAATGAAAAAAAGTCCCCCTCATTTTATAAGTGGAATTTTAAAATAAAAAAGGGCCCGTTTTGTGGGGCCCTTTTGAAAAAAATCATAAGAAAGGTTTAACTGCACCCCATAGAAGTACCGCAGTTTAAACATTTATAACAGGTGCCACTTCTTATTGTAATATGTCCGCAAGTGCTACAAGCAGGTGCATCGCTTTGCATGCTTTTAGCTGCTGCTTGCACTTGATCCATAGAGCCTGCTGAAGCTTCCACTGCAACCGCTACGCTTGCTTTAGCCACTGGTGCTGGTGCTGTTACGCGAATGCTGCTAAGTTCAGGCTTACCTACTAGTGTAATATCTCCTTCTTCGCCTAAGTTCTCCACTGTAGGTTTATCTAATACATGTACTAAATCGGTTCTTCCTAAATATTCATAAGCTAATGAGCGGAATATAAAGTCAACGATAGAA
>Ga0194037_1002534_pt1 | contig 12005 bp, 9 predicted proteins | sample JunL306m_MetaG_FD_148653 | JGI IMG/M metagenome (GOLD analysis project Ga0194037, IMG submission 148653) | Anoxic zone freshwater microbial communities from boreal shield lake in IISD Experimental Lakes Area, Ontario, Canada - Jun2016-L304-6m | ecosystem: Environmental > Aquatic > Freshwater >...
CAAGGCCGGAGCGACAGATATACCCGCCACGGCGGCGAGAGTAGTCCCCCTCTCCGGAACCGAGACGCTACGTTCCTTACGAGATAAACTTGTGGCGGACGGTTTCATGAACGTACGGGTTGGCGCAAGGGGCACGGAACTCCTTGTGATTGAATATGAAAACGCCCGCTACACCCGAAGCCAATTGGACGGCATGGGGGTGGCGCTGGGAATGGTAGTGAAATATCTGCCTAACGATTTTATAATGGTACGCCTTGTACCGAAGGTGCAAGGTATCAAGATGTTGCAGTTGACCATCCCCAGCACCCTTCTCGGATCATTTTTTCATAACGCCGCCAAGAGTGAAAATATTGGTGATCTCATCGAGGTAACCTATCGGATAGATGACAGCCATGACGTTGACTTTTTGGATGAGGCGAGTTTTTCCGGACGGTTCCGCTCACGCTTGACGCTTGCGCCCCGGTTGAAAACCTTCGTCGCGACTGAGATACGTCCGCTCGACTACCTCCTCTCATTTGCCCCATCACTCGCGGTCGACCTCTGGAAGGGAGCCCTTCTGAACGTCGCCGCTGATATCCCGGTTGCCTGGAGCAATGGGTTTGACACTGAACAGCTAGATCGCTACCGGAACGACCCTCAACTTGAAAGCCTGATGTTGTTCCAAGCGATTAGACCGCGTTCTGATTTCATAATCTCGCTGAGCGGCGGTATGATCACGCATGATGTCCATGGTACAGTAAACGAGGCGTACTGGCATTCAAAAGAGGGGAATCATCGGCTGGGTTTCCTACAGGGTTTCGGCAAGGACAATAACGAAAATTTTAAGCGTACGGCGTATCTCGGTTCCTATCGGTATGCGTATGCCCCGTACGATACTTCGCTGACTGTAACCTGTGGGAGCTTCTGGGATAACGACAGGGGGGTGCGAGCCGACCTGACGCGCTTCTTTGGCGATACTTCCTTTTCTTTGTTCTATAAAATTTCCCGAACGGCTTATGATGAGAATTACCAGGTCGGCGGGATCAGATTTTCGTTCCCACTCACTCCTCGCCGAGGAATGAAACCGTATCCCGTTCAGGTTAAGGGGCCGGACGACTGGAACTATCGGTTACAGACCGTCACCAAGAGTCCGAGTGGCGCCAACTCGGTCTATGTCACCATTGGCGAGCCTCCACCCGGCGGCAATCCGGCGTCGCAGAGCTATTATGACCGGGACCGGCTGACGCCTGAGTACATCAAGTCCCATCTGCTACGAGTCCGCGACGCCTACATCAGGTATGTGGGGCCGGAATAACTTCGCGGTAAGGCTTAAACAAGAGAAGGGGCGTCGGATATCCTCGCTCCTTTTCTTGCTTCCGAGACCGCCAAAAAGTTTATCGAGCCCACGGATTGCCCTTGATCACTTTCCTGATGATGTTATCCGCTGTCTCATCCCCTTGGGCCGCCGCCAGGTTTAATAATCTCTCCGCTTCCTGTTCGTTTTTTGCGACAACTAGCCCATTGAAATAGATGATTCCCAGATTTCGTTGCGCGATGGGCTCTCCTTGATCGGCGGCCAGTCGGTACCAGATGGCAGCCTTATTGATATCCATCCGAAGGCCGCCCAGCCCCTGCTGATACATGGCCCCCAGGTTGTTCTGGGCGAGGGCGTCGCCTTGCCCGACCGCCGAGATAAACCAGCGGAGCGCTTCGGCGTAGTTTGTCGTCACCCCCTCGCCGTTATAATACATGTTGCCGAGTTCGTTCTGCGCGGGCGCATAGCCCTGTACCGCCGCCAGCCGAATCCAACGGAACGCTTCCATAATGTCACGGGGACCCCCTTGACCAGTCAGATACATTCTTCCCAGATTATACCGCGCCAAGGCAAACCCCTGTTCGGCTGCCAGTCGATACCAGGTGAGCGCCTCCTTGAAATCCTGAGGGACACCCAGGCCAAGCTGATAGAGAACGCCGAGATTGTTCCTGGCGGCGGCAAACCCCTGTCCGGCGGATCTTCGATACCACGTCAGCGCCTCGCCATAGTCCTGGCTCAGACCGTCTCCCGTATCATATTTGACGGCAAGAAGATACTGCGCGACGGCGTCACCCTCCGCGGCCTGTTTTCGGAGCTGGCCGGGATCCTCGGCGAAGGCAGGCAGGACAACCAGAAAAAAAACCATGCTGCTTAACAAAACGCGGATCGCCAGCATCATTGAAGAGTCCTCCCGAGTCGGTATAGTCTTACTCATATGAATTCGTATGTTATTCCTGTTAGAGCTAAAGTTCAAGCGTGAACTCTCCGCGAACTCCCTTTTACGTTGACATCATTACATATAAACATCTATTGTATGGCGTTTACAAAATCCCTAGCAGAGACATCTTCGTCATGTTTACTACCGTGATTCAAGCAACGATGCGTCTGGCGCTCAAGGAGGGGTTGCCGGTGCTTTCGGTCAGCGACGGTATCGAGACCTTGCTCGGCTTCAGCCCGGACGATTTTCTGTCCAAGAGGGTGACGATCAGGGATCGATTCCATCCGCAAGACCGGGAGCTTGCCGACTTCTTGTTTGCGCGTGAACCGGAGCAGAGTTCGGGCGTCTGCAATATCCGCATCAGGCAAGCCGGCGGCCGTATTTGCTGTGTCACATGCGCGTACGACAAGCACGCCGTGGAAGGGGGCGAGGTTGTTCTCGAACTGCTGCTGCGGGACGCCAGGAGCCTCCGTATACCGGGCGATGCGCTGGAGTCGGCCTTTTTCCATGCTATGATGGAAACCACTGACGATTACATCTATTTCAAGGATCGCAACCACGTAATCGTCGGCGCCAGCCAAACATTGGTTTCCTTGTGCCCTTCAGTCGAGCACTGGACCGAACTGCTCGGCCTGACCGACTATGATCTCATTCCGGAAGAGTACGCCGACAGCTACTACCGTTTGGAGCAACAGGTGTTCGCTGGCAAAGCCGTTGCCCGTGAAATTCAGCAAATGCAGACCAAGGACGGCAGGCGGGGGTGGGCCGATAACCGCAAATACCCGATTTATGATAAGAGCGGCGCCATAATCGGACTTTTCGGCATCGCCCGCGACATAACTGAACTTCAAAGGGTTGAAGATGAACTTCGCATGACCCGCGTTAGCGTGGAGGCTACGTCCGATGCCATCTACTGGGTAATGCCGGACGCCAGGATCGCGGATGTCAATCCGGCGGCATGCCGCATGCTCGGCTATTCGCGGGAGGAACTCCTGCGCTTACGAGTGGCGGATATTGATCCGTACCACGATGTTCAGGCATGGCAGCGGCATTTTCCGAAGCTTCGCGATCAAGTCTCCATGAAGTTTGAGTCGGTACAACGCACGAAGGACGGGCGCATGATCCCGGTGGAAATTGTAGCTAATTATGTCTGTAGCGGGAAGGAGGAACGAAGTTGCGCCTTTGTCAGGGATATCTCCGCACGCAAGCAGGCGGAAAGTGAATTGCGCCGCAGCCGGGATGAGTGGAAACGAACTTTTGACGCCATGCCTGATATTATTTTTATCATTGACGCAGACCATAAGATTCAGAGGATGAACCGGAAGGCCCTTGACGCTTTTGGCGTCACCGGCGCGGACGAGCTGGTCTCTGATCGCTGTTGGGTTTGCATGCATAACTCCGAATCACCGACAAATCTCTGTCCACAGGCCAAAACCTTACAGGATCATAAAGCGCATGAGGCGGAAATATTAATGGAGCGCCTGGGGCGTTACTTTCAGGTAAGCACCACACCGATTTTTGATGACCAGGGGAACTACCTGGAAAGCGTGCATGTAGCGCGTGACATCACCGAACGCAAGAGCTACGAGCAGGAGCTTGAGCAGGCTCGCGAGGCGGCCGAGGTCGCCAACCGGGCCAAGAGCGCATTCCTGGCCAATATGAGCCACGAGATCCGCACCCCCATGAACGGCATCATGGGGATGGCCCAGCTTCTACAGTACAGCGAACTGACCAATGATCAACAGGAATGCCTGGATGCCATCATGACCTCATCGGAGAGCCTCCTCTCCATTATCAACGACGTGCTCGACCTCTCCAGGATCGAATCCGGCAAGGTCGAGCTGGAGCGGCGGGATTTCAACCTGCGGGGAAGCATCAATGATGTCATCAAGACCCAGATATCCCTTGTCCGGCGCAAGCAGATCGGAATGGAGACCGACATCCCCGCCTCCGTGCCGGATAACCTGACCGGCGACCAGCTCCGCCTGAAGCAGATACTGCTCAACCTCCTGGGAAACGCCATCAAGTTCACCCAGAAGGGGGAAATCCGGATCACGGTTGCTGTCGTTGAACGCCATGACGACGTCGCGCTGCTCGAAATCAGGGTTACGGACACCGGCATCGGCATGAAACCCGAAGCCATCGAAAAAATATTCGCCCCCTTTGTCCAGGCCGACTCTTCCACAACTCGGAAATACGGAGGAACCGGCCTCGGACTGGCCATCTGCACCCGACTAGCGGAACTGATGGGTGGGAGTATCCGCGCCGAAAGCAGGGAAGGTATAGGCAGCACGTTTATTGCGCATCTCCCCTTTGTCGTCAACGAAGCCGTCGCGGAGCGCACCGACCGCGAGAGCAGCAACATGGTCTCTCACCAGTGGGCCGGCCCCCCTCTGAGGGTGCTTCTCGTTGATGATCAAGAGATTAACCGTCTTTTTGCCAAGCGGATATTGCAGAGGGCCGGGCATACCGTCAGCGAGGCCCGCGACGGCCGGGAGGCCCTGCAACAATGGGAGCGGGAAGCCTTTGATCTTATCCTGATGGATGTCCAGATGCCGATCATGAGCGGCATAGAGGCCACCCGGATCATCCGGGAGAGGGAACAGGAGCGAGGAGGTCATGTGCCGATCATCGCCGTGACCGCCCGTGTCTTGCAAGAAGAGCGGACCCATATCCAAGGACAGGGCTTTGACGGCTATATTGCCAAACCGTTCGAAATCGGGGTGCTGCTCAGTGAACTGAAACGGCGCCTCGTGGATTAAACCTTGAACGGCCAATACTTGGGTATCAGTTGCAGCCGGGACGAACAGACAGGTACCCAGCGACTGGAGGAGGATATCCATGCTCATCGTCATGAACCACAAGGCAGGCCCGAAACAGATCGAGACGGTTACCAAGGCTGTTGAGGCCATGGGATTGACCGCCGCCCCCATTCCAGGGAGCGAACGGACCGCCATCGGCGTCCTCGGCAACAAGGGGTACGTGGATGACAGCACCATCCGTGACCTCTCCGGCGTTCAGGAAGTTATCCATGTCTCCAAGCCGTACAAGCTGGTCTCACGGGATTTCCATCCGAAACATTCCATAGTGAAGGTGGGAACGGTGGAGGTCGGTGAAGGGCGGCGGCCGGTGGTGGTGGCCGGCCCCTGCGCGGTGGAGAGCGAGGCGCAGATCATGAAAACCGCCCACGCCGTCAAGAAGGCGGGAGCGGATATGCTACGCGGGGGGGCCTTCAAGCCCCGCACCGGGCCTCATACCTTCCAGGGGCTTAGGGAAGAGGGTCTCAAGCTCCTCTATCAGGCGGGACAGTCCGTCGGACTTCCCATCGTTACCGAGGTCATGAGTCCCGACAACGTGGGGCTCGTGGCTGAACACGCCGACCTCCTCCAGGTGGGAGCGCGCAACATGCAAAACTTTGACCTGCTACGGGAACTGGGAAGGATTCGGAAGCCGGTGCTCCTCAAGCGGGGGATGAGCGCCACTCTGGAGGAGTTCCTGGCGGCGGCCGAGTATATCCTGGCAGAGGGAAATCATAACGTGATCCTCTGCGAACGGGGGATTCGTACCTTTGAGACCGCTACCCGCAATACCCTGGATTTGGCTATTGTGCCGCTCATTAAGGAACTGTCGCACCTGCCAATCATGGTGGACCCGTCCCACGCCACCGGCAAGCGGAGCCTGGTGCCCCCCATGAGCAAGGCAGCCATCATGGGGGGCGCACACGGCATCCTCGTTGAGGTACATCCGGAGCCGGAAAAGGCCCTCTCAGACGGCGCCCAGTCCCTGACCGTGCCCGGATTCGAGAAATTGATGGAGGAACTGAGAAAGTTGTCGACCTTCCTCGGGTACTGACGCACTCGGGTCATTATGAGCGTTACCCCTTCTTCCTGCCGAAGAGAGGCACAACCTTCCCTGCTCCCTTTTCGTGTGACGACTCTTTTCGTGAGGGAACCGAGAGCGCTTCATCCTCGGGGCTGATAACTTTTTCCAGCCGAACAGGGGTTCCTCCCATGGTGTAAGGAGCGCCTTCGATCTGGCTCTCTTCGAGTATCCAGGTATAAACCTGGAGCGGTATGGTGAGTACCAGCAGCTTTACCTGCCACCACTCCGGCTTGACGTCGGGAGATATATCCTCTATTCGGGCGAAAAATCCGGGCCGGTTGTCCACATGCACCAGCACCAGGTCGTTTATTCCGGTTGCCATCCGATCATCCTCCGTTGATAGTCAGAAACGGAACGCCATCACGGTCTGTCCGCTCCATCTCCAGTAACATGCTCTCCACAAGACGCCGTCCGAACCGTGCGGCCATCTCTTCTCGAAGGCATCTCAGTTCCGCCTCCATCCTGACGAGGCGGGAGATATCCGCGGCGGACAGGCGCTGTTCAATCAATTCGCAGCAGAAGACGACACAGATAAATGGTCGATCTGAGGGGACGATACGGCAACCGGCGACGCCCAGAAACGGGCAGGCGCCGGTTGCGAAGTCAGGCGCCACCGGAGGCTTTCCGGCGGCAGAGAAGGCCAGGAGATCGAGAGGGGCCACGTGATATTTCCCCACACGACAGCAGGCGCCGTTGCAAACCGCGCAGATGGCCGAGCCGTCGGCGGCATCTGAAAGCAAGACGATCTCTTCTTTAAGCCCCCCTGCTTCGGCCAGCAACGCCACCAGTTCGGAGCGCCGCGCCCCGCTAAGTTGTGAAAATTCCTCCGTCAGCATCGCCACACCCCGGTACCAGAGTGCGGAGGCACAATCACTCCCCTGTGCCGTTGAAGCTGAAATGGTCACCGCGTAACCGTAGTGAGAATATTTTGGCTGGAGCAGCCCATAAGCCGGGTCCTGTTCCCGACGCCGGTTACCCCGCGTCGGGTGATGGTCATTCATCTAGGACTGCCGTTACCGGCAGACTCAAGCGGCCAACCCGGAAGCACGGACGGGCCATCCTTAACGCTTCCCTATGAGGCCTTGCTCCTGGTGGGGTTTACCTGGCATCCGCTGTCACCAGCGAACCCGGTGAGCTCTTACCTCACCCTTTCACCCTTACCCGCCGCGGCGGGCGGACTGCTCTCTGTGGCACTATCCCTGGGGTCACCCCCGCTGGACGTTATCCAGCACCATGCCCCGCGGAGCCCGGACTTTCCTCCCCCCGCAAAAGCGGGCGGCGACCATCCGTGCTGCTCCAGCCAAACGGTATAGATCTTATGCCGCCGTCTCCGCCAGCCGAATAAAGAGGATCCTCTGGCAGTGGGGGCAGGTGATCAACTCCAGCCCCTTGTACAGGTTGTTATACATCTGGGGGGGGATCTGCATGTTGCAACCGAGGCAGCTTCCATCACGCGCCTCCACCACGGCAATCCCCTGCCGTTTCTCCCGGAGCATGAGGTAACGTTTGATCAGTGTGGCGTTAAGACCGGCCGTTGTAGCCTCCCGCTCGGACTGATCGCCCGCCATTGTCGCCTCAAGTTGGTTGAGCTGCTCTTGTACCTCACCCTTACGTAGGGAAATATTCTTCATGAGGGCCGCCAGGTTCTGCTCTCCTTCGGCAATTCTCCCTTGCAGGCTCTCGGTTTCGCCGATTTTTCCGAGGATCTGCTCTTCCAGTCCCGCTTGGACCTTCTTCGTGGTGGCGACCTCCTTGAGTACCGCCTGGTATTCTTTCTGAGTCTTAATATCATGGAGATGGGCTTCCGACCGGACAATGTTGTCGGCCTCCAGGGCCAAGCTCCGTTCAAGCTCTTCTTTCTGGCCCTGAAGAACCGTCAACTCTTCCTTGAGGGCATCCAAGGCCAGGCGCGACTCGTCGATATCCCGGTCGAGGTCGGCAATCCGCCGCATGAGAAGTTCCTTCTCCGCTTGTCGTCCGTCAATCTTCAGGTCGATATCCTGCAATTCCTCTAACAGCTTCACCTTGATACGCACTAAACACCTCCTTGGACGGATTCCGCCACGTTTCTCCGTGGCCGGCGCCGCCGCGCCTTTTGAAGTAGTGATAACCGGAATACCCTAGGTGACAACCTGAAAGGGGTCCTGTTCATCGCGACAGCAGAGCACCTCCACCTCGTACCTCCGGAGGCGACACTCGGCGGTGATGCTCGTCGCCAACCCTTGGACAGCGATGATTTCGGCGCCGAAATGTCCGGCGTCGACCAGCGCAATGCCGATCTCCTGAGCAGTACGGGCATCATGATATTTAACATCGCCGGTGACGAACAACTCGGCGCCGCGGCGTTTCGCCTCGTGCAGAAACGATGCGCCGCTGCCGCAGCAGAGGGCCACCGTTCGTACTTGCTGAGCGGCATCGCCGACATACCGGACTGTCCGGGCGCCGAGACGTTCACGAACGAGCGCCGCATACTCAGCCACTGTCGCCGGTTTCTCCAGTACGCCGATCCGCCCGAGACCAAATCCTTTCCCCTTGTTGCGGAGCGGGTAGATATCATAGGCCGGCTCTTCATAGGGGTGGGCCGCTGTCAGTGCCTCGACAGCCTTCCCCACGTCGACGGCGTGCAGGAGCACTTCGATCCGCGTCTCATCGGCGTACTCCCGTATCCCCGGTACGCCCTGAAATGGTTTCGCTCCCTCCAAGGGGAGAAATGTTCCCGTCCCGTCAACCCGAAACGAGCAGTCCCGATAGTTGCCGATACTACCGCTGAAGCGGAACAGCGCTTCCATCACCTGCTCCTCAAATCCCTTGGGGACAAAGACCGCCAGCTTGACCAGCTCTTCCCGAAACGACTCGGTGAGCGGGCGGCACGAGCCGATTCCGATCCGTTCCGCCAGGAGGTCGTTCAGTCCCCCCTCGGCGCTGTCATAATTGGTATGGAGCGAAACGACGGCCAAGTTGTTCCGGATGGCGAGGAAGATTCGAGCGGTTACGGGATCCGCAGTGGAAAGTCGGGGAAGTGGTTTGAAGATGAAGGGATGGTGGGTGACGAGGAGTTGACATCCGGCGGCAATGGCGGCGTCTACCGCGGGGGGCCCCGGGTCCAGGGCCGTCATGATCCGGGAGATGACCGCTGAAGGGTCGCCAACCTGTAATCCCACGGCATCCCACGACTCAGCAAGAGTCTGTGGGGCTATTTTGTTAATGATTCCGATAATGTCAGATAGTCTGGGATTCGTCATGCCTGCTCAAAAGAAAAGAGTGCATCCTGTTGGTATGCACTCTTTTTCCCCACTCCATGGGAACCGGTTCTGCTTCGTGTTGGCGTTAACTGCATCCCCGCGACATCCCGTGGTCAATGGTGGGCCCACCAGGATTCGAACCTGGGACCGACCGGTTATGAGCCGGTAGCTCTAGCCAGCTGAGCTATAGGCCCTCAAAAGTGAATTTCATCCTACGCATTACAGGAGAGGGTGTCAAGAAAAAACCCCTGGCGTAACGGGAAAAAGTCACCAGGTCTTGTTTGCTTCCGGCCCCTTTATCCCGGCAATTATCGCTGCCTGTTTATTGGGCAATCTGTTACCCAAAACCAAGTCTCAATAGGTTAAAGACGTTTTCCAGAAGTTTTCAACAGAGTTATTCACAGCCTCTGTGAAAACGGCGTCCAGGTAGCTGATTTTCCGTAAACAGTACGTTATTTCAGGCAGTTATAAAGATGCATTTTTTTCTTGACATGTGGATAACCCGCCAAGTAACAGGAAGTTTTCAACTTTTGTTTGCACTGTTTTTCAGTATGCCGAATCCGTGGATTGACTACTTTCCGCAGCGAAGCAGTTTCTGGCCGTCCCTGAACAGCACCTGCATCTTGGTTCCCGCCACCATTGTCACCATACCGATACCGAACAGTTGATGACTGATCGGCTCCCCCTTACTGAATCTACCCTCCATGCCGTACACCTTGGCCATTGTGGTGTCCTTCCCTGCCATGGCCGTTTCCCACTGTTCGTGGAATGAAGGGGCGGTATCTTTCTTCACCGGCGCGGGCGATGCCTTTCGCACCCCGGGCACAGTGACACGACGCGCCGCCGGGGTCTTGTCTTCTTTTGGCGGATGATAGTTGTGTTCACTGCCGCAGGTGTTGCACTTCACCCGTACGACACGTCCATCCACCAGAGCCACGATAGTGTGGTTGGTCAGGGAGCGGCATCTAGTGCAGTTGGCATCGAGGATATCTCCCGCTGATCTGGTTCTGCTGTACATGGCGTATGACCTTTCCGAGTCCGCGGTTGAAAGAGAAGGCCACGGTTGATTCCGTGGCCGGTGAAGCGATGTATTCCTTTATATCATGGTTGCGCCGTTACGACAAGCGCTCATGGCTCATCCTGAAAACGGCGCTTGAACCAACTGACTTGTTTTTAGTTTTTACGCCGTAGAGAATTACTTCTTGATACTGATCGGGTTATCACTATACTATCACATTTTCTTTCAACGCCGTCGCGAGGAATACGCGGCGGCGAACAGGTACGGAGCAGCGATGCGGGAACTAATAGAGAAAGCCAACACCCTGATAGAGGCACTGCCGTATATCCGGCGGTTTGCCGGCAAGACGATTGTCATCAAGTACGGTGGGCATGCCATGGTTGACGAGGCGCTCAAGGAGTCCTTCGCCCTTGACGTGATCCTCCTAAAATCACTTGGGATCAACACCGTCATCGTCCACGGCGGCGGTCCCCAGATCAACCAGACTCTCAAGAGATACGGTATCGTCTCCCGGTTTATCAAGGGGATGCGGGTAACCGACGCCGACACCATGGGGGTGGTGGAGATGGTGTTGGTTGGGCAGGTCAACAAGGAGGTGGTCGGCTACCTCAACCAGCACGGCGGCAGGGGAGTGGGACTCTCCGGCAAGGACGGGAATCTCCTTCTCTGCAAAAAACTCATGGAAGAGGTCAGGCATGAAGACGGTACCGTCGAGAAGTTTGACCTCGGTTTTGTTGGGGATGTGGTCAAGGTCAACACCGACCTGATCCGGACACTGGAACAGGGCAAATATATTCCCATCATCGCCCCCGTCGGAGTTGGAGTTGAAGGGGAGAGTTACAACATCAACGCCGACCTGGTGGCCGGCCGGGTCGCCGCGGCGCTCAACGCCGAGAAGCTGATTCTCCTCACCGATGTGGAGGGGGTCAAGGACCAGGCGGGGAACCTCCTCTCCAGCATCGCCGTCTCAGACCTTCACCGGCTCATTGAAGAAGAATCGATCACCGGCGGGATGATTCCCAAGGTAACCTGTTGCGCCGACGCCCTGCGCGAAGGGGTCAAGAAGGCCCACATCATTGACGGCCGGCTCCGGCATGCCATCCTTCTTGAAATATTCACCGATGTGGGTGTCGGAACGGAGATACAGAAATAAGGCAAACGGCAACAAAAAATGCCGCCCTTTATCGTTCGGATGCCGTACCGCTCATGGATCAGAAGAGTGCATCGATCTCCTCGAAGTTGATGTGGCTCTCCGCCAGGGAGTGGAGCAGGTTGAGTTTTTCGGTGTCTTCCGCCGTGATCTTTGAGACGTGATCCAAAAGCGCGGAGTAGACCTCCGCCGTTGACTTGTGTATCCGGATATAGGGGATGCCGCTCTCGTCAAGGATGCTCTGGCTGATGGCCGATACCGGCGAATGGCCGGGGATGACGAGACCGGCAACCTTGTCATGATACGAAGGGATATTGTAGAGGGATGAGGCGGTGACCAACAGTTCGTCGCGGGAGCTGGTGGTTATGAGCAGGGTGGATTTCATCAGGTGGTCGATGACGGTCTGGGATGAGGCCGCGCCGAGGTGGATGTGATGTACGATCCGATGTCGCGCATCGGGTTTACCGTGCAGAGGATGCTTC
>Ga0194037_1002536_pt1 | contig 11993 bp, 9 predicted proteins | sample JunL306m_MetaG_FD_148653 | JGI IMG/M metagenome (GOLD analysis project Ga0194037, IMG submission 148653) | Anoxic zone freshwater microbial communities from boreal shield lake in IISD Experimental Lakes Area, Ontario, Canada - Jun2016-L304-6m | ecosystem: Environmental > Aquatic > Freshwater >...
CTCTAGATCCTATATTTGTGGATTTCAATTTGCCACAAAGTAATGCAGAGCAGATACAAGTAGGCCAGGATGTGGTGGTTACTACTGATGCATTCAAAGATGCTAGCTTTACTGGCAAGATTACAGCGGTTAGTCCAAAAGTGGATACCAATACTCGTAATATCCAGATTGAAGCGCAGATTGCGAATCCCGACAAGAAAATTCTTCCAGGCATGTTTGCCAATGTCAATATCAATTTAGGCGATCAAGTGAAATTACTCACCCTGCCACAAACTGCAGTTACTTATAATCCATATGGTTCGACAGTGTTTATCGCTAAGCCTACGGGCAAGAAAGATAAACAAGGCAATCCGGCTTTGGAGGCCCAGCAAGTATTCGTCACTACGGGTACAACTCGCGGTGATCAGGTTGCCATTCTGAAGGGGGTTGAAGAGGGCGCTACTGTAGTAACGAGTGGTCAGCTGAAGCTAAAAAATGGTACGCCACTCATTATTAACAATAAGGTGCAACCTGCAAACTCACCTGATCCTAAGCCACAGGAATAATTAGCCCATGAATTGGACTGATCTATTTATTCGCAGGCCAGTGCTATCGCTGGTTGTGAGTGCACTCGTTTTAGTGTTTGGCTTAAAAGCCATTGGCTCATTGCCGGTGAATCAGTATCCCCAGACACAAAATGCCATTGTGACTATCACTACTGCTTATTACGGTGCTGATCCTGAAACCATTGCTGGATTTATTACTCAGCCGCTCGAAGCTTCGATTGCACAGGCGCAAGGTATTGATTATTTATCTTCAACCAGTGTTAGTGGTGTTTCCACAATTGTTGCTACATTGAAGTTGAACTACAACTCTAATGCGGCTTTGACACAAATCCAAACACAAATTGGTGCAGTCAGAAATCAACTTCCACCCCAGGCCCAGCAGCCAATCTTGACTGTTCAGGTAGGTCAATCGATCGCTGCAATGTATATGGGGTTCTATAGTGATGACGTGCCTAATAATGCGATTACGGATTATTTATTGCGAGTTGTGAAGCCAAAGCTGGATGCAGTCGCAGGCGTACAAAATGCAGAAATAACGGGCGGTAGAAAGTTTGCTCTTCGTGCCTGGTTAGATCGAGAGAAGATGGCTGGACTTGGAGTGGGAGCAGATGATGTATTTAACGCCATGTCTGCTAATAACTATTTATCAGCAGTTGGCAGCACCAAAGGCGATATGGTTGCTGTGGATTTAGTTGCCGGTACGGATTTACATACTTTGGATGAGTTTCGTAAGTTAGTAGTTAAAAAAGATGGCATCAATATTGTCTATCTCGATCAAGTGGCAAGTGTCACGCTCGGTTCGGAGGATTACAACACTAACGTTGCCTTTAGTGGCAAAAAGTCAGTATTCATTGCTATTAAGGTTGCGCCTCAAGCCAATTTACTCGATGTTGCACAGCGTGTTCGTGATGTAGTGCCTGAGATTCAGCAGCAACTGCCTATTGGTATGACCGGTAAGATCGTTTATGACTCTACAGAGTTTATTACTAGCTCAATAGATGAGGTAATAATCACTTTGTTAGAGGCTTTAGTTATTGTGACCTTAGTGATTTATCTTTTCTTAGGTAGTGCTCGCGCAGTTGCGGTTCCATTAATCGCCATGCCGCTTTCACTCATTGGTACATTCTTCTTAATGCAAGTCTTGGGCTACTCCATTAATTTGCTGACTCTTTTGGCTTTAGTGTTAGCTATTGGCCTAGTAGTCGATGACGCTATCATCGTGGTTGAAAACGTTGATCGTCACATGAAAGAGGGTAAATCTCCACTAGAAGCCTCTTTGATTGCTGCTCGTGAATTGGGCGGCCCTATTTTGGCAATGACGATTGTGTTGATTGCGGTGTATATCCCTATTGGTTTTCAAGGGGGTCTGACAGGCGCTCTGTTTACAGAATTTGCATTCACCCTTGCCAGCGCGGTTGCCGTTTCCGGCCTAATAGCGCTAACGCTTTCGCCAATGATGTGCTCACGTATTTTTACTGAAAAGCAAGAAGCATCCTCTTTTGTGCAAAAGATCGATCGCGTTTTTGATAAGGTTCACCACAGCTATCAAATTACTTTACGAGACTTACTAAAAACATGGCAAGTCATCATTGTGATGGGCGTCATTCTATTGGGCGGCGTTGCTTATCTCTATACTACTGCTCGTTCTGAACTTGCTCCCACTGAAGATCAAGGCATTGTATTGATGCAGGCATCTGGGCCCCCAAATAGTACTGTTACTCAAATGCAGACTTATGCAGATCAAATTTATGCAATTGCAGCAGCTGAACCGGAGTATGAGCAGGCCTTCCAAATCACTAGCCCAACCTCAAGCTTTGGAGGCATCTTATTGAAGGATTGGAGTGAGCGCAGTCGAAATGCTACAAAGTTCCAAGAAGACATGCAGCAAAAGTGGAATACGATTGCTGGCGCACGTGTGGCAGCCTTCCAATTTCCAGCATTGCCGGGAGCACAAGGCTTGCCAGTACAGGTTGTGATTAATACGACCGAGTCTTATGAACAATTAAATGAAGTTTCTCAGGCTGTTTTAGATAAGGCTCGTCGTTCTGGAAACTTCTTCTTTGTAGACTCGGACCTAAAGATTGATAAACCTCAAGATGTGCTGGTGATTGACAGAGAAAAAGTGGCTGCATTAGGCATGACTCAGCAACAAGTAGGCTCTGCTTTATCTGCTGCTCTAGGCGGTGGATATGTAAATTATTTTTCTGTTGCCGGAAGATCTTATCGAGTCATACCGCAAGTGAAACAAGTAGATCGCTTAAATCCAGATCAAATTCTTGACTACTATATTCGTACACCAAGTGGCGCCATGATTCAGGCTCGAACGATTGCGAGCATCAAGCAACGTGTAGTTCCGCAATCGATTAATCACTTCCAGCAATTGAACTCCGCAACGATTTTTGGTGTGAGCACCCCATTTATTTCTCAAGCAGACTTATTGGAATTCATGCGTCAAACTTTAAAAGAAGTTGCGCCAAGCGGTTACAGCATGGACTACGCAGGCCCTTCACGTCAGTTTATAGCTGAGTCCGGCGGCTTCTTAGTCACGATGTTTTTTGCGATTCTAATCGTCTTTTTAGTTCTCGCTGCTCAGTTTGAAAGCTTCCGAGACCCGATCGTGATTCTAGTATCTGTACCCCTTGCTTTATTTGGCGCACTTATCTTCATTAATTTAGGGTTTACTACCCTGAATGTTTATACACAGGTTGGTTTAGTAACGCTGATGGGATTAATCAGTAAGCACGGAATATTGATCGTGCAATTTGCAAATGAACTTCAACTGGCGGGACGTAGCAAGTTAGATGCGATTGTGGAAGCAAGTAGCGTTCGTTTGAGGCCAATCTTGATGACAACGGCAGCAATGGTGTTGGGCGTTTTGCCTTTGGTGATTGCTTCAGGGGCAGGCGCTGCAGGACGTCAATCTATGGGTATTGTGATCTTTACCGGACTATCGATCGGAACGCTATTTACTTTATTTGTAGTGCCAGCGATGTATCTCTTTATTGGTGCCGACCACCACGCTAAGAAATTTAAGCAGGTTTAGTTTCAGAAAAATCTAGACCAACAAATTTGCTGCGAGCAAAAATGAGGGGTTCTTTTTCTGGATGATTCTTGAGATTGATTACTTTGGCAACAATGATGTTATGGTCGCCGCCTACATGCACTGAAATAGTCTCGCATTCATAGTAAGCAACACAATGATCGATTTGAGTTAAACCACTTTCTGCCAACTGGTGATCAATGTCAACAAATTGATCTAGCTTTACTGTAGCAAAGTGCATAGCTAATTTTTCTTGTGAACGCTCAAGCACATGTATTAGATGTTTTTTACCAACATCTACCCATGGCATTAAACGTGATTGCTTTTTCAGGCTCCAAAGGATTAATGGCGGCTCTAAAGAAACAGAATTGAATGAGCTAATAGTGATGCCATGATGACCTTGATTTTCATCAAGGCAAGTAATGACTGTGACCCCGGTGGCAAATGATGCGAATCCTTTGCGTAACTCTTGGGAGGTAAACGGGGTCATCAAACTTTGCTTACTTTGCTTCAGATTTAACTGCAGGAGTAATGGTTGTACCTGGAATTGGGATCAAGATTTCGTTTTCATCGGCCTTGACGCATTTGAAGCGATATTCCTTGCCGGCTTTAGATAGGAAGCTTGCACCCTCATAAAAGTCGTCCCTACAGGTATTGGTAGCAAAGTCCATAACATCTTGTGGATTAGCGCTAGAGGTGATGAGGCGCATATTACCCATGGACATATTAATTTGGGTTGAATAGCACCCAGAGAGCAATGAACCAGAAATTACAGTTAATAGTAGAATTTTTTTCATGGAAACCTCCATAATTAGCAATGCTCGTTAGGATAAACCTATTAGACAATTGTTGCGGGGAATTACCTCGTTTGAAAAGGAAGAGATATGTTTAAAGCAATATTGATTAATAAGGATGACCAAGGTTACCGCGCTGAGCTTGGTCAGGCCGATGAGGCTAGCCTCCCAGAGGGTGATGTCCGAGTGAAGGTCCTCTATTCCACTCTAAATTACAAAGATGGCTTAGCAATCACTGGCAAAAGTCCAGTGGTGAGAAGCTTTCCTATGGTGCCCGGAATCGATTTTGCGGGCGAAGTGATAGAAAGCACTAATCCTGACTTCAAAGCGGGAGATATGGTGCTTTTGAATGGCTGGGGTGTAGGTGAGGGTCATTGGGGTGGTTTGGCCCAACAGGCCCGAGTAAAAGCAGATTGGTTGATTCCATTGCCAAAAGGCTTTACTGCCAAGCAAGCCCTAGCAATTGGTACGGCAGGCTATACGGCAATGCTCTGTGTGATGGCATTACAAAAACATGACCTTAAGCCAAGTGATGGTGAGGTATTAGTAACCGGAGCTGCGGGAGGTGTTGGAAGTTTTGCGGTTGCGCTACTCAGTAAATTAGGTTTCACAGTTGTTGCTAGTACTGGTCGTATGGAGGAAGCAGATTATTTAAAAAAATTGGGCGCTACTGAAGTCATTGATCGCGCCACTTTATCTGCCCCAGGAAAGCCTTTGGCAAAAGAGCGTTGGGCTGCGGTCTTAGACAGTGTTGGCAGCCATACTTTGGCGAATGCTTGCGCTCAAACCAAAAGCAATGGCGCAGTAGCTGCCTGCGGTCTGGCACAAGGCATGGACTTTCCATCCAGTGTTGCGCCATTTATCTTGCGCGGCGTGACTCTTTATGGCGTCAATAGTGTCACTGTGCCACGTGCAAAGAGAATTGCAGCATATGAACAATTAGCGAAGTTGGTAGATCTGAAAACTTTAGATGAGATCTCTCATGAAATTACTTTGGAGGAGTCTCTAAAATATGCTCAAGAGTTAATGGCAGGTACTGTACGTGGCCGCCTCATTGTGGACGTGAACAGATAAGGCGCAGCTGAAATTCTATTCTGTAGCTTGAGGTTTACGAGTTTTGAGTTTTGACCAAACCTCAAGCTTCTCAGGATTAGATAGATCGGACCAGTCTGCAATTTCAGTAAGTGTGCGATAGCATCCACGGCAATAGCCGTTCTCAGGATTGATATCGCACCAATTGATGCAAGGCGATGGAACAGTTGTCAAAATAAACCTAAAACGATAGCAATTCAAAAGAAAACAGACTCAAACCATGACTAATCAAAATCAGGCAAGTGCTGAAAGTGCTATTCATTATCCATTAGGTGAGGCGCTTCCGGAGCTTGGTAGCACTATTGAGGTTGCGCCCGGTGTTCGCTGGCTCAGAATGAAGTTGCCATTTGCTTTAGACCATATCAATCTTTGGCTGTTGCGAGATGAAATAGATGGCGTGGCTGGCTGGACCATTGTTGATTGCGGCATTGCAAATGATGAGACAAAGGCCTCTTGGGAAAAGATTTTTGCTACCCAGCTAGAAGGCTTGCCTGTCCTTAGGGTATTGGTGACACATATGCATCCAGATCACGTTGGTTTATCGCAATGGCTATGCGAAAAATGGAAAGCCCCCTTGTGGATTTCCATGACAGATTTCCTCACTGCGCAATGGCTAAGTTGTAAAGAAGGTGGCGCTGCAATTGGTGCCCGCGCTGGCGGTGGTGGTTCGGCAGATCACTTTCAGAGACATGGCCTAATTGCGGAAGAGGATTTAGAAAAAATTCGGGGGCGCTCTAATTACTACAGCAATATGGTTCCCGGTGTGCCTCGGCAATATCGTCGCATTATGGATGGTGAAAATATCTTGATTGGTGGCAGGCTATGGCAAGTCATCATGGGCTATGGCCACGCACCTGAACATGCCTCTTTGTTTTGCAAAGAGATAGGTGTATTAATTTCTGGGGATATGCTCCTGCCACGCATCTCTACGAATGTGAGTGTCTTCGATGCTGATCCTGATGCAGACCCATTAGGCCTCTATTTAGACTCACTTGATGAGTACTTACCTTTGCCTGATGACACATTGGTGTTGCCTTCGCATGGCAAACCATTTACTGGTATGAAACCCCGTATTGCTCAGCTTAAAGCCCATCATGATGATCGCTTAGCTGACACGCTTGGCGCATGTAAAAAACCGGCACATGCTAGGGAGATAGTGCCGGTGTTATTTAAAAGGGAACTAGATATTCACCAACTTACTTTTGCTATGGGAGAGGCTATTGCCCATCTGAATTACCTACTTCGTCGAGGAAAGTTGGATCGCCGGCTTTGCGCGGACGGCGTGTTGAGGTTTTCCGTGGTTTAGCTTTAAAGCTACTTGTTTTAGGGTTAGATTCTTCTTTGGGTGCTGCAGCCGAGGCACTTGCCGCAGATACAGCATCTCCAAACGACTTGAGGGCCATCATCGTGGCATGTTGTACTTCTAGGCCTTGAATGGTGGACTTGAGGATATTAAGGTTCAAATTTAACCAGTTCTCGACACTTTTAAGGTCCTTGATACGCTTCTCCAGCTCTTCAACATCCATGCCTGGAAAGGCTGAACCAAAGCCCCCAGCGGCCTTAGCGGCATCTGTAGTGAAGGGAAATTGACCAGCTTGCCCGGCTGCGCCTTGCCCCCACATGGTTTTAAACATTTCAAGGCTTTGATTGAATTCAGGAATTGCTCCAAACATACCGGCTCCAGGTTAAATGAAAAGTGGCTTTTCCAATAGAATAAGGGATTCTAGAGAATTATCCCGGTTAAAAATGCAATCTAATGGTTTGTCCCAGCCTTACACCCGTGGTCAGGCACTGCCTGAGTTACTGAAGCAGCGCATCCTCATTTTGGATGGTGCAATGGGCACCATGATTCAACAGTACAAATTGACTGAAGCCGATTATCGCGGCATGCCTAGCAATACTCGCTTTGCAGATCATCCCGGTGATATCAAAGGAAATAATGAGTTACTAGTTTTGACTCAACCTCAAATTATTAGCAAGATTCATGAACAGTATTTAGATGCTGGTGCTGACATTATTGAAACAAACACTTTTGGCGCAACCTCAGTTGCTCAAGAAGATTACAAAATGGCTGGCCTGGCGCGTGAAATGAATGAGGTCTCCGCAAGACTGGCACGGGCAGCTTGTGAAAAATATAGCACGCCTGATAAGCCACGTTTTACTGCAGGGGCAATTGGACCAACACCAAAGACAGCGAGCATTTCTCCTGATGTTAATGATCCTGGTGCGCGCAATATTACCTTTGAAGCTCTGCGCGCATCCTATCGCGAACAAATTGAAGGTTTATTTGACGGTGGCGTAGACTTGTTTTTAGTCGAAACTATTTTTGACACATTGAATGCCAAGGCCGCTCTATTTGCCTTAGATGAATTCTTCGAGGAGACTGGTGAGCGTTTGCCGGTAATGATCTCTGGAACCGTCACGGATGCCTCAGGACGAATTTTGTCAGGTCAAACTGTTGAGGCCTTTTGGAATAGCTTGCGTCACATTAAGCCACTTACCTTTGGCTTGAACTGTGCTCTAGGCGCTGCTTTAATGCGTCCTTATATCGCTGAGCTCGCGCGTATTTGTGACGCAGCAGTTTCTTGCTACCCCAATGCTGGCTTGCCGAATCCAATGAGCGATACCGGCTTCGATGAAACCCCAGAAATCACTTCTAGTCTTGTAGATGGATTTGCTAAAGATGGCTTAGTGAACTTAGTGGGTGGCTGCTGTGGAACCACGCCTGACCACATTCGTGCAATTGCTAATGCAGTTGCAAAACGTAAGCCACGGGCTTTCTATCGGGAAGATTCTGAGGCAACTGCATGAGTAAGTTAGATAAAAAAGCCATGCCTGCAATGAAACTCTCAGGACTTGAGTCGTTTAACGTGACACCAGATGTGGGTTTCGTGAATATTGGTGAGCGTACTAACGTCACAGGCTCTAAAGCATTTGCTCGCATGATCTTAAATAACCAATTTGATGAGGCGCTCGTAGTAGCACGTCAACAAGTTGAGAGCGGTGCGCAAGTCATCGATATCAATATGGATGAAGCCATGTTGGATTCTGAAGCAGCAATGACACGCTTCTTAAATCTGATTGCCTCTGAGCCCGACATTGCTCGTGTTCCGATCATGATCGACTCCTCTAAGTGGAGTGTCATCGAAGCAGGCTTGAAGTGTATTCAAGGTAAGCCGATTGTTAACTCGATCTCCTTGAAAGAAGGTGAAGAGTCTTTCAGAAAGCAGGCACGCTTAATTCGACGTTATGGTGCAGCTTCTGTTGTGATGGCCTTTGATGAAGTAGGGCAGGCAGATACATTTAAACGTAAGACAGAGATCTGTCAGCGTTGCTATCAAATCCTAGTCAATGAAATCGACTTTCCTGCTGAAGATATCATTTTTGATCCGAATATTTTTGCAATTGCCACCGGGATTGAAGAGCATGACAACTACGCAGTAGATTTTATTAATGCTACCCGCTGGATCAAAGAAAATCTTCCAGGCGCCAAAGTAAGTGGCGGTGTTTCTAATGTGAGCTTCTCCTTCCGCGGTAATGATCGCGTTCGCGAAGCCATTCATACTGTCTTTTTGTATCACGCAATTCAAGCTGGTATGGACATGGGCATCGTAAATGCGGGTCAGTTGGGTGTATATGCTGATTTAGATCCAGAGCTACGTGAGCGAGTGGAGGATGTCGTTCTTAATCGCTTTAAAGAGAAAGATGGCAAAACACCAACGGAGCGTTTGTTGGATATTGCCGATCAATTTAAAGGTGGTGGTGCTAAGCAAGTAGAAAACCTAGTGTGGCGCGAGGCTGTAGTACGTGAGCGCTTAACGCATGCCTTAGTGCACGGTATAACTACCTTCATTGAAGAAGATACAGAAGAATTACGCGCTGAAATTATGGGTGCGGGAGGTAGACCAATCGAGGTGATTGAAGGCCCGCTGATGGACGGCATGAATGTGGTCGGCGATTTGTTTGGCGCTGGAAAAATGTTCTTACCTCAAGTAGTCAAAAGCGCACGTGTCATGAAACAAGCCGTTGCAATTCTAATTCCTTACATTGAAGAAGAAAAACGTCAGCATATTGCTGCTGGTGGCGAAGCTAAGGCCAAGGGCAAGATTGTGATGGCCACGGTTAAAGGCGATGTGCACGATATTGGCAAAAATATTGTGACTGTAGTTTTGCAATGTAATAACTTTGAAGTAGCTAATATGGGTGTGATGGTCCCTTGCGCTGAGATTCTGAAACGCGCTAAGGAGGAGAATGCCGATATCGTCGGCCTCTCTGGTTTGATTACGCCCTCACTTGAAGAAATGACCTATGTTGCTCAAGAGATGCAGCGTGATGACTATTTCCGCGAGCGTCAGATTCCATTGATGATTGGTGGCGCTACAACCTCCCGTGTACATACCGCCGTTAAGATTGCCCCGCATTATGATGGCCCGGTAGTTTATGTGCCAGACGCATCACGCTCAGTATCCGTTGCTTCAAGCCTACTTTCCGATGAGAGTGCTAAGAAATTCATTCAAGATTTACGAGATGACTATGTGCGTATCCGTGAGCAGCATGCCAATAAGAAAGCAGCACCAACCATTTCTTTAGCGGCAGCACGTAAAAATCGCGAACTCATTAATTGGTCTTCTTATGTTCCAGAGAAGCCAAAATTTATCGGCCGTCGTCTATTTAAAAACTTTGCATTAAGCGATATTGCTAAATATATTGACTGGACTCCATTCTTTCAGACATGGGATTTAGCTGGTAAGTTCCCGGCCATATTAGATGATGAAATTGTTGGTGTTGAAGCGCGAAAAGTATTTGAAGATGCTAAGGCATTGCTGGATAAGTTAATTAAGGGTCAGTGGTTGCAGGCTGATGCAGTAGTAGCCTTCTATCCTGCCAATACGATTGGTGACGATATTGTCTTGTATAGCGATGAGGCGCGTGAGCATCCACTTTTTGTATGGCATAACTTACGCCAACAGGCAGAACGGCCAGTGATTGATGGGGTGCGTCGACCTAATCGCTGCTTAGCCGATTATGTTGCCCCAAAGGATTCTGGTGTAGCAGACTATCTTGGTTGTTTTGCAGTGACAACTGGACATGGCGTAGAAAAGAAAGTTGCAGAGTTTCAAGCGAAGCATGATGATTACAGCGCGATTATGTTGAAGGCCTTAGCAGATCGATTGGCTGAAGCATTTGCTGAGCTGATGCATCATCGGGTGAGAACGGATTTGTGGGGATATGCCACAGATGAGATTTTGACGAACGATGAAATGATCGATGAACAGTATCGCGGAATACGTCCTGCACCTGGATATCCTGCCTGCCCAGCTCATGAGGTAAAAAAAGATCTACTGAGAGTGATTGGCTCTGAAGATATTGGCATGACCCTGACAGAGTCGATGGCGATGAATCCAGCTTCTAGTGTGAGCGGTTTTTATCTCGCCCATCCAGATGCGCGTTATTTCAATGTTGGGAAAATTTCAGCAGACCAGCTTGAGGATATGGCGAAACGTCGTGGTGAGTCTATCGAAGACGTGCGTCGTCAATTAGCAAGCCTCGTAGACTAAACACCCCATATAACGGGTTCGTCTTGAGCCTTTGCTTGCTTCATTAACTCTAGAAATGGGTAGGCTCTTTGTCCAAGGCGGTCAGCAAGTTTTGTTTTTTCAGCCCTTTCCTCACCTTGTGACTTGGATCGCTCCTCAAGATCTTTAAGAATGGCAGTTTCCAGGGTTGTGATCAGAGCGGGGAGTTTCTCGACCGTCAGTACTCCACGGGGCTCAAGAGGGCGACCTAAAATGTCAAAGATCCGCTGGGTCAAATCAGCCAGCATAATGACGTCTGGACCAGCTTTTGAGCGAAATTGGTAGATCATTTCGATAGCTTACCACCTGATAAACTCACTCTTCTATGTTGTTAACCAATAAAAATCGTTTAATTGAGATGTTGAATAACGCTCTTATGAGCCTCGCTCAAGAGCGTGGCTTAGATCAGCCTGCTGCACCGCGCCTAGAGCGTCCTAAAGCCGTGGATCACGGTGATGTCGCCTGCAATATCGCACTTCAGCTATCTAAGGCGTGGAAACTGAATCCGAGAGAGTTAGCCCAGGCATTGGTTGATCGTCTCCAAAAAGAACCTGGTTTTAACCAGCTTATCGCTTCTTGTGAAATAGCTGGTCCTGGGTTTATCAATTTCCGCCTCAGTAATGAGGCTAAAACAGCAGTAGTCAATGAGATTCTTGTTGAAGGCGCTCAATTCGGCGAGCTAGCAAAAGATAAAGCTCCAGTAGCAAGCGCCATGATTGAGTTTGTCTCTGCAAATCCTACCGGCCCATTGCATGTTGGGCATGGTAGGCAAGCGGCTCTTGGTGATGCTCTAGCAAATTTATTGGCAACCCAAGGAATCAAAGTGCATCGTGAGTTTTATTACAACGATGCTGGTGTACAAATCGCCAATCTAGCTTTATCTGTTCAAGCTCGATTAAATGGCCTAAAGCCCGGTGATGCAGCTTGGCCAGAGCAAGCTTATAAC
>Ga0194037_1002537_pt1 | contig 11991 bp, 8 predicted proteins | sample JunL306m_MetaG_FD_148653 | JGI IMG/M metagenome (GOLD analysis project Ga0194037, IMG submission 148653) | Anoxic zone freshwater microbial communities from boreal shield lake in IISD Experimental Lakes Area, Ontario, Canada - Jun2016-L304-6m | ecosystem: Environmental > Aquatic > Freshwater >...
ATAATTCAAAAGTATAAAGTTAAAAATCAAAAGCCGTTACCGAAAGGAGCGGCTTTTGTGTTTTATAATGAATCCTTTATAAAACTTTTTATAGTAGTAATAGGCTATAAGTTGATTTTTCAATATCTTACTTAACATAATATTAATTATAGGATAATTATTAGAAGATTTAGATCATAGTTAGATATGAAATTTGTTATAATTTCCCTTTAAAATTGTTTATGCTCGAACGTCGTTCCTTTTTGAAATTAGGCTCCTTGGGATTATCAGCACTCACATTTTCTGGATTTAAATCTGAAACAGAAACAAGAAAACCAATTGTGATTTCTACCTGGAAAGAAGGAATTGCTGCGAATATGGCCGCCTGGAATATTTTAAGAGTTGGCGGTCGTGCCTTAGACGCCGTTGAGCAAGGTGTGATGGTTACAGAATCTTCTTTAAACTGCTGTGTTGGACTAGGTGCCAATCCTGATCGCGATGGATATGTAACACTCGATTCCTGTATCATGGATGAATTTGCCAACTGCGGTAGTGTAGCTTTTTTAGAAAGAATTAAACATCCTGTGTCTGTAGCTCGACGAGTGATGGAAAAAACGCCACACGTGATGCTCGTTGGTTCAGGTGCACAACAATTTGCAGTATCCCAGGGATTTCCTTTAGAACCACAGAAGTTATCAGATGATGCACAAAAAGCATACGATAATTGGCTCATTAAAAGCGAATACAAACCTGTTGTTAATATCGAAAACAGTAATTCTATACAAAAACAAGAAGCATTTGCCCCCAATAAATTAGAAAATGGCAACTGGAACCACGATACTATTGGAATGGTTGCCATGGATGCAAACGGAAATTTGAGTGGATCTTGTACCACAAGTGGCATGGGTTTTAAAATGCGCGGACGGCTAGGGGACTCCCCTATTATTGGCGCTGGATTATTTGTAGACAATGAAATTGGTGCAGCTACTGCAACTGGTCAGGGTGAAGATGTAATCAGAATTTGTGGCTCTCATTTGGTGGTAGAACTTATGCGTCAGGGACTTTCACCAGAAAATGCCTGTAAAAAAGCTGTTGAAAGAATCATTAAAATCAAGGGTGCTTCTGCAAAAGATATACAAGTTGGGTTTATTGCCATCAATAAAAAAGGCGAATACGGCGGCTATTGTATACAAAAAGGATTTGATTTCGCGGTATGTTATGCAGACGATCAAAATTTTATGGTACCTGGAAAATTTCTGATCTAATGAGTGCATTACTTGAAATCGCAGTATTTAATATAGAATCTGCACTTTTAGCTGCTGCATCTGGTGCAGACCGTTTAGAGTTATGCGAAAACCCATACGATGGTGGTACTACCCCATCTTATGGATTTCTAAAAAATGTTTCTGAACTTATTTCAATTCCTGTATTCCCTATCATCCGACCTAGAGGCGGCGATTTTATATATTCAAATGCTGAATTCAAACAGATCTGTTACGATATAGATCTTTGCAAAGACCTTGGATTTAAAGGAGTAGTTAGCGGTATGTTATTGGAAAATGGAACAATCGATCATAAAAGAACCGCACAACTGGTAGCTCTTTCTGGCGCTATGCATTTCACTTTCCATCGTGCTTTTGACAGAGCTATGAATCCTTTACAAGCATTAGAAACAATCATCGATACCGGAGCAAAAAGAATTCTTACCAGTGGTCAGGTTCCCAATGCTTTTGATGGGAAAGAATTGATTCAACAATTGGTACAACAATCAGGAAGTAGAATCATTATCATGCCCGGCAGTGGCGTAAGATCCAATAATATTAAAGCTTTACAAACATTTACAGTTGCTCAAGAATTTCACAGCTCAGCAAGATTAACAGTAAAATCCTCCATGCAATTTCATCCTGATTCTATGAATGAAACAATTGTAAATACACTTGTTGATGCATCAGAAATCATGAAAATGAAAGCCCAATTAATGCAATAAAAAAAGCCGCAAATTAAAATAATTATTTGCGGCTTCAAATTTAATATCAAGTATCTCTAATAAAGCATTCTTACTTTGATCGTTTCTTTTACTTTTTTTAATAATTCAACGGCTTGTCTAGACAGTTTTTTATCTACATCTAAAACCACATAACCAATTTCATCATTCGTTTTTAAGTACTGGCCCACAATATTAATTCCATGTTTTGACAGTTCTGTATTAATAGCACTTAAAACGCCCGGCTTATTATTATGGATATGCAAAATTCGATGTGCACCATCCACTGGTGGTAATCCTATTGCTGGAACGGTATGAGATCCATTGGTAATACCACGCTCTAAAAACTGAAATAATTTAATACTCACATCTTCCCCAATATTCTGTTGCGCTTCTTCCGTTGAACCACCAATATGTGGGGTTAAAATTACATTTGGCAATCCTTGCAATGGACTTTCAAATTTGTCACCATTCTTTTCTGGTTCCCAAGGATACACATCAATAGCAGCTCCACCTAATAACTCTTCCTTCAATGCCAGACTTAAAGCATTCAAATCAACTACTTCACCTCTGGCATAATTCAATAAAATAGCACCTTTCTTAAAATATTTTAAATTGGCTTTATTGATCAGATTCTTAGTTTGACCTGTTTCCGGAACATGTAAAGAAACAATATCAGATTGAGCAACAAGCTCCTTTAAGCTCTTAGCTACACTCGCATTTCCTAATGGTAATTTGGTTTCCGTATCATAAAAAACAACCTTCATTCCAAGGCTTTCTGCAAGTACACTTAATTGTGAACCAATATTGCCATATCCAATGATTCCCAATGTTTTACCTCTTAATTCAAAACTCCCTTTTGCTTCTTTCATCCAGATCCCTTTATGAGCAGCCATGTTTTTGTCGGGAATTCTTCTGATGAGCATAATTGCCGCTCCAATACATAATTCAGCTACAGATCTTGTATTACTATATGGTGCATTAAACACAGCCACACCTGCTTTGGTGGCAGCTTTAAGATTTACTTGATTCACCCCAATACAAAAACAACCAATGGCTTGCAATTTTGTAGCTGCTTCTAAAACTTTAGGTGTTATCATGGTTTTTGATCGAATTCCGATCATATGCACATCTTTAACTTCCTTTATCAGGTCATCTTCACTGAGTGCTCCATTTAACTTTTTTACATTGGTATAGCCGTTCTGTTTAAACTGTTGAACCGCCTTATCACTTATGTTTTCCAAAAAAAGAATCTTGATCTTTTCTTTTGGATAGCTAGTTGCTGATTGCTTGATCATGGCGTAAAATTAAATGTTTATTCTATTCACAACGCATGCATAGTTTTCCACGATGGTTGGCAAGCCTGTTTCGACCACCTATATTTGTCATTTAGCACAAACCCACAAAAATGCCGAAATCAATGCTGGTAACATTTTTAACCTATATCCTGCTAGCTTGTGGAACACCAACACCAAAAAATGAAAATATATTGGTGATACCGCAAGATTCTGTTCGGTTTACACCCCTTTCGGAAAAAGAAAAAGCATATTATACAGCTAAGATTGAAGCGGCTTATCCTGGTGCATTATTAAAAACAGGGTTTAACGGGAGTATTTTATTAGCCAAAAACGGAGAGATCTTATTTGAAGATTATCGTGGACTGATCAATTTCAAGACTAAAGAACCCATTACCCAAAATTCTGCTTTCCATATTGCATCAGTTTCCAAAACCTTTACTGCCACTGTTATTTTACACCTGATGGAAGAGGGAAAGATTCAATTAGATGATCCAGTAGAAAAATATCTCATCAATTTCCCCTACGCTCATATTACCATTAAAAACCTATTAACCCACAGAAGCGGCCTTCCTAAATATGACCATTTCATGGATGCCACAAGGTCTGAGCCTTATTATGTAAAAAATAAAAAAGGCAAAAAGATTAAAAAATATAAGATCTACAAAACAAATCTAAATATTGAAGGATTTCCAAATAATGAAGAGTTATTGCAATATATGATTCGCTCACATCCTCCTATAGAATCATATCCAGATAAACATTTTAGTTATAGTAATACCAACTATGCTATGCTGGCCTTGATTGTAGAGAAAATAACAAAAATGACCTTTCCTGATTATATGCGAGATAGTGTGTTTATGCCGCTCGGTATGAAAAACAGTTTTATATTCAGTATTAAAGACACTGCTAATTATGTTCCTTCCTATAATTACAACAGAGCCCCATTTCCATTGGAAAAACTAGATTGTATCTATGGTGATAAAAATGTATATAGCACTGTCAGAGACTTATTATTATGGGATAAAGCCTTGTATGAAGGTAAATTTGTAAGTAAGCAAACGATGGATATGGCATACCAACCCTATAGCCATGAAACCAGAGGTCAAAAGAATTATGGACTTGGATGGCACTTATATATTAACCCCCCGGATCCCATTGTAGTTTATCATAACGGTTGGTGGCACGGCAATAATGCAGTGTTTAAAAGATTATTGAGCGATTCAGCCACAGTCATCATTTTAGGTAATAAATTCAATCGAAATATCTGGTCAGCTGGTAAGATGAGTTCGGTATTTACAGGCACCCCGGATACAACTACATTGGAACAATAATAAATTCAATTTTTTGACGTTTTATTACAACTGCGGCAATAATTGCCTGATAGGTAGCTAACTATTGGTTTTCCCCCTATTTTTGCAGACTTCATTTTTAAACTAACAGACTAACTGTTTATGGACAAACTTTTGTTTTATGCTGTGCCAGCAATGGGTATTGTAGGGTTACTCTACACTTTAATTAAATTTAATTGGGTTTCAAAACAAGATGCGGGAAACGAACGCATGAAGGAAATCAGTACTTATATAGCAGAAGGTGCTATGGCTTTCTTGAAAGCAGAGTATAAGATCCTGGGTTATTTCGTAGTGATCGTTGCTTTATTATTAGGTATCATGGGATACAGTGATAAAAACAGCGATTGGACCATTGCACTTGCCTTTATTATGGGTGCATTTTTTAGTGCTTTAGCTGGTTTTATTGGAATGAAAGTGGCTACAAAAGCTAACGTTCGTACAGCTCAGGCTGCAAGAACTAGCTTAAGTCGCGCATTAAAAGTGTCTTTTACAGGTGGTTCAGTAATGGGTATGGGTGTTGCCGGTTTGGCTGTTTTAGGTCTGGGAACACTTTTCATTATTTTGAAAATGGTTTTTGCGCCAACACAAGCTGTTGATAGCGAAGAAATGAAAAGAGCAATCGAAGTCTTAACTGGATTCTCTTTAGGTGCAGAAAGCATCGCATTATTTGCACGTGTGGGTGGTGGTATTTATACAAAAGCTGCCGATGTAGGAGCTGATTTAGTTGGTAAAGTAGAAGCTGGTATTCCAGAAGATGATCCACGTAACCCAGCAACTATTGCGGATAATGTGGGTGATAACGTAGGTGACGTTGCAGGTATGGGTGCCGATTTATTCGGTAGTTATGTTGCAACAGTTTTAGCTACTATCGTTTTAGGTAGAGAAGTTACTGGAGCAGGTGGTATTGCATTGGTGGATAATTATGGAGGAATGTCTCCTATCCTATTACCGATGCTGATTGCTTCAATCGGTATCATTTTATCTATAATTGCTACTTTCTTTGTGAAAGTGAGTGACAATGTAGGTTTGAGTACACAAAAAGTTCAGAGTGCTTTAAATATGGGTAACTGGGGTTCTATTGTAATGACTGCCATCGCATGTTATTTTTTAGTGAACTTCTTAATGCCACAACACATGTTGTTACGCGGATTTGAATTTACTCCTAATAAAATATTCGGTGCTATTCTGGTTGGTTTAACTGTTGGTACTTTAATGAGTATGATTACTGAATATTATACTGCAATGGGCAAACGTCCAGTGATGAGTATTATCCGTCAGTCTTCTACCGGACATGCTACTAATATTATTGGAGGTTTGGCTGTAGGTATGGAAAGTACCATGCTGCCTATCTTAGTTTTAGCTGGTGGTATTTATGGTTCATACGCTTGTGCTGGTTTATATGGTGTGGCAATTGCTGCTGCTGGTATGATGGCAACAACTGCAATGCAATTAGCAATCGATGCATTCGGTCCTATTGCGGATAATGCTGGTGGTATTGCTGAAATGAGTGAATTACCAAAAGAAGTTCGTGAAAGAACTGATATTCTTGATGCTGTTGGTAACACCACTGCTGCAACTGGTAAAGGTTTTGCAATTGCATCAGCTGCGCTTACAGCTTTAGCATTATTTGCTGCGTTTGTAGGTATTGCAGGTATCGATGGTATCGACATTTACCATGCGGATGTATTAGCGGGTTTATTTGTTGGGGCAATGATTCCTTTCATCTTCTCCGCATTAGCAATTCGCGCTGTTGGTGAAGCCGCTATGGCAATGGTGGAAGAAGTTCGTCGTCAATTCCGTACTATCCCTGGTATCATGGAAGGAACTGGAAAACCTGAATACGATAAATGTGTGGCTATTTCTACAGAAGCTTCTTTGAAAAAAATGATGCTACCTGGCGCTATCGCAATCTTATCTCCATTGATTATAGGATTTATTTTCGGACCAGAAGTATTAGGTGGATTCCTTGCAGGTGCAACTGTTAGTGGTGTATTGATGGGAATGTTCCAAAATAATGCCGGTGGTGCTTGGGATAATGCAAAAAAATCTTTTGAAAAAGGGGTAGAGATTAATGGTGTTGTATACTATAAAAAATCTGAACCACATAAAGCATCAGTAACAGGTGATACAGTGGGTGATCCTTTTAAAGATACATCTGGACCATCTATGAATATCTTAATCAAATTAATGTCAATTGTTTCATTGGTTATCGCTCCTACACTTGCTCAATTACATAAAACAAATGCAAGTCCTAAAATTTCCGAGAAATCAGTTGAAATTAAAGTGACTACAAAAAGCATTAGCACTGATTCAAATAAAACATTCGTTGTAAAAGCGGATAACGATAATTTGCAATCATTGATTGAAGCAGTTAAAAAAGATGGATTATCTCAAGATGGTAATTTAGCTATCGAATTAAAAGATGGTAAGTTACTGATCAATGGTAAAGAAGTGGATGCGGCAAAGGCTGCATCTTATGCTCCATTCTTAAAAGGAAAGGAGAACTTTAATATTTCTATCAACACAAAAGAGTCGAAGAAATAAAATAGTTTTTTATATAAAAATAGCCCGTCAGATTTATTTTGACGGGCTATTTTTTTGTCTTCAAATAATTCATTACCATAAATTTCGCGGGCACCAATCTCCATATTTATTTCCTAATAAAAATCCAATTAATATTTCATGGGTGCCTTTACTCACCGTATTTAATTGTGAAGTTTGCATATCATAGGAATAACCAATATTAATAGTACGATTCACATTGATTCCTATCATTGCGGCAAAACCATCCTGATACCGATAATTAGCTCCTGCCCATATTAGATCCTGATATTGAAATTTAGCATTCACATCAAAACCAATTGGCAATGGACTGATATATCTAACTAATGCAGATGGAAGAAAAGAAATATCATCCGTCAATTGCATCCGATAACCCGCACTTAAAAAAAGATGGGGAACTAACTTCCCTTTCTCTACATAAACTGTGTTATCAGAAAAAGCTATTTGTTGTGGAACAATTTGTTGAGCTGAAAGACCAATAAAGTAATCACTACTATATAACCATAACCCTGCACTAATATCTGGTTTGATCCGATTAATCAGTCCACTGCTTCCAACAGCAGGATCTACATTAATGCTTCCAAAATTTAATTTGCTTGCATCTAAACTCATATTAGTGATCCCTGCAGAAATTCCACCAGACAAATTCGTTCTTGGTGATAATCCAATATGATATGATAAGGTACCATAAGCTGCTAAACGATTTAGTGGACCCGTTCTATCATTAATAACAGTAAAACCAACTCCTGCATGTGGATCCGGCGCTGTATAATCTCTCCAATAAGATTCCCCTCTTGGATTCTGACCTTCTGCATGAATGGTGGTTGCTGTTTCATTATTATATGCAGCTTTATGGAGTGGCCCTTGAATAGTAAGATAGGTGGTAACAGGAGCATCTTGTAACCCTACCCACTGTAACCTATGACTCATTTTTACATCCCAATAATTCTCAATACCTGCAACTGCTGGATTGATCAGATAATTATTCATGATGTATTGCGTATAATAAGGACGTTGTTGTGCGTATCCATTCAGCGAAAAACAAATGGCAATGACTATAAGAAACTTTTTCAAATGAATATGCATTACTTAATAATTGTTACAGAACCACTAAAAATGGGCCTTCCATTTTTTGGGTTAATAATATAATAATAAACTCCAACGGGCAACGGCCTTCCGTTAAAGTTTCCGTTCCATTCTGTTTGATATCCTAATGAACTAAATACTTTTTGACCATACCTGTTAAAAACGTCAATGGTTGCACCAGGATAGGATTCAAGATACTGAATTTTCCAGGTATCATTTATACCATCTCCATTGGGTGAAAAAGCATTTGGAATTAATGGTGCTAACAAAACTTTTATGGTAATGCTATCTGTTGCACTGCAATTGCCATCCCCAGTTAATTTCAACTGATAAGTTATATCTGTTTTAGGTGTTGAGATTGGTTCGGCATCCGTATTACTATTTAAATAAGTAGGCGGCGACCATAAATATTGGAGATTATTTCCTTGTGCAGTTTGAGGGGTAAGTGTTATTTGTCCATTTTCTAATACCACTTTATTGGGCCCTAATTCTAATACTGGAGTTTGAGATACTACAATAGTTTGAATCAAAGAATCTTTACAACCCTTATCTGAGATGCTAACATATTTTATATTGAAAGGGCCACCAGCACCTGTAATACTTGGATCAAATAATCCAGTAAGCGGGTTTGCAATGCCATTGCCAACATAATACGGACTTCCAATAGCATTGGCTACATTGATATCATAACTGGCATCTGTTATTAATCTAGGTTGGTCATTCGAACAAATTCCAGGAATGGCATTAAAACTTACTTTAGGACTTTGTAATACAACAATTGATTTTTCAATTAATTTATTACAAGTTGATGTGGCTGATCCTGAAAATGCAACCAATCTTATGGTATAGTTTTTAGAAACTGGGGTTTGAAAATTAGGGTAGGTATAACTATAAACAGAATCTAAATAAGGTGTTTCAATAGAAGTTTTTTTGGAAAGGTCGTTTATATCCCAATAAATATCAAGACGGGTAATATTGCCAAAATCTAGCATTTTAGATTTGTTTCTAATACTTACCTGTTGATTACTGCATAATAAATTGCTATTTAGAATTTCGAAATCCGGATTGGGATTACTTCCATTTACAGTAAAGGGTTGTGAATAGGTAATTGAGCATCCATTTACAGATGTTACTTTTTCTGATACCAGATAATCAGCAGGTTTGGTGTATTTTACTTTTGGGTTTTTCGCAGTGATATCCCCTGCAGTTATTGGAATAGGGCCTGGACTTACTGCTGGAGTTGCAGCGTTAAAATTCCATTCATAAGAAAAATTATTACTATTGTCAGAGATTTTAGTAGTGTCAAAAAATTGAGTAACAGCATCGTTCTGACAAACTTCAGGAAGTATAAATCCCGGTTCAGGTATTGGTTTGATCTGAATAGTTTTAGTAAAAACTTTGCTCAAACAACCCGAATTCGATTCTACTGTTAAACTGATACTCACCAAACCGGTATCAGAATAAGTAATGGATCTAAATTGATTGGTATTAAGGGTATCTTTTTTCCCATTCCCATAATCCCAATACCACTTTGAAATAGTTGAGCCAGTTATTGCAGTTGATTGATCTGTGATTTTTACACTTTGATTTTTACAACCATCTGCAACATCAAATTTTGCTAGCGGAAAATCAGTAAATGATTTTTTAATAGTCGTATCACCGATACATCCGTAATTCGTAATAGGTCGATATCTAATATTATAAGTATTGGTAACCGAATACTTTTTAACAGGATTCATAATAGTATCGAAAGTGTTATCTCCAAAATCCCAAATCCCTTTTTCAATAATAGCTTCCCCATTTGTATTTGTAGCGTCAAAAAAATGAACAGAATCAATCAGACATCCACTATTATTAGTTATAAAATTCGCTTTTGGTAAATCCATCACCTTTACTGGAATTTGAAACAATTGTTCTAAACTGCCACAGCCATCTGGTGTGAAAGAAGTCGTGTATAATTTAATGGTATCTCTTACATTACTGGTATTGGAATGAGTAAACTGATAGGATTGTTGTGGACTAAAGTAATAAGCTATTGGGTTGATAGCAGGACTTACACTATCATAAATCACAGGAGAGCCTGGAGGTATTACAGTAGTATTTGGAATGATATTTGGAGCCGCACTAAAATCCCATTTAATAGAACTCGGAATAAAACTCAAAGGGATTGAAAATTTAAAAGCTGTATTTACACAGGTTATAGCAGAGTCAATTCTTTTAAATGGGTTTTGAAGTGCAATGGACTGCGTAAAATCTCTCACATTAGTACCAGCATTATATCCATAAGATTCTACCCATCCCATTCCATAAGCGATAGCGATAAATCCATCATCTGCGTGTATATTATGACTTGGATTGATCAGTGTGCTATTGGTTACATCTTCTTGCAAATAGGAATACACAGAATTTGGAATGTCAACCCAACTACCCACCGGATTTGCATTATCAATTTTCAAACTACTTGTAAATGCAGTTTTCATAATTACATTGATATAATGGACATCGATGTTTGTATTGGGAGGTGTTAGGTCTTTTCGAGCAGAAACAACAGTTACATTACTAATTGTTTGTTCAAGTGGGTTGATGGTTACAATCTCTGGATCACCTGGGAATGGACATTTATTATTAGGACAAGAAGCCGGGTTTCTTGAATCGCAACTTAAAGAAGTCATGTACTGTATTACTTGAATGGGCTTATCAGCATTGATTAATAAAGGTGCATTGGGCGTTCCATTTACATTTTGATACTCGTAGAATATTCCATTATGTAAACTATTACTGTTTAAGATATTCCCATTTAAAGTAACAACAGTTGCGGGGTCTTTTACAATGATTCGGAATATATCTGATTCTCTATTTGCAAATGGAGCAGTAACAAAATGTTTACCCCAAGTGCCTATTGGGAATAATTGCTGATATAAATTATCTCCCCCACTCGCATTTGCACAATTAAAGGACGTCCAGGTGCTCCCAGTAAAAACTGCAATAGGTTTACATCCCGCACCAACGCCGGATACACTTTTTATACTAGTTCCAGTTAAGTCAGCAAATGATTGATACTGGTAAACATCCCCTTTATTTAAAGTCACTTGAAATGAGATATTAGCTACATGTACATTTGAAATATCAGTTGCAACTGGCTTAATATCAATCAATGTGTTGTTTTCAACACCCACTATAGTAATTTGGCTTTTAGCTGTATTTACATTATTGATAGCCTGAGTATAAGATAATGCTATATAGTCTTTCCCTAACACATTTGTTGGCAATACTAAAGTTGATCCTGATCTTGCTTGATTTAAAATGTGGGCATAAACTACAATCGGCTTTACAGATATCACATGAATTCCTTTACCAATTCCAACCCCATCAGATTGACCATTATAAACTGGATATAAGGTGGGTGATATTTGAATGGTTGCGGCTTGATTGGCAATAACCGAAAATGGAATAATGTTTCCAGCTAATTCAACTTGTCCAGTGGTATTTACATCCGAAGAAATATATAATGCCATTCTGGATGAAGTGCTATCGATATGGCCAGCATAAGGAATCCAGAAATCGATCCCCTTATTGGAGTAATCCTGCGCAAAACTGATCAAGTTGCCCAAGATCAAAAAGGTGAAAATTACTAAAAAGGCTTTCTTCATGCAAAGGAAACATCAATCGTGAGATAAGAAATATTGTCCTAATAGGTTTCTATAAAGTTAAGTTATCTATCATGGCAACACTA
>Ga0194037_1002538_pt1 | contig 11991 bp, 10 predicted proteins | sample JunL306m_MetaG_FD_148653 | JGI IMG/M metagenome (GOLD analysis project Ga0194037, IMG submission 148653) | Anoxic zone freshwater microbial communities from boreal shield lake in IISD Experimental Lakes Area, Ontario, Canada - Jun2016-L304-6m | ecosystem: Environmental > Aquatic > Freshwater >...
TCATACAATAATCTAACCTAAAAAAACTATCCATCCAAAGCAATTGCCAAGAAACCATAAGACTACGTCCGAACGGACAAAAGTCTAAGAGTTTCTCGGTGGCTATGCCGAGGGGGTCACACCCGTTCCCATCCCGAACACGGAAGTTAAGCCCCTCAGGGCCGATGGTACTGCACGGGTAGCTGTGTGGGAGAGTAGGTCGCCGCCGGGAATAAATAAAAGAGCCCCGCATATCGAAAGATATGCGGGGCTCTTCGCATTGTAAACAGTTAAAGAGATACTCAACACAAACCGACCTGACTGAAAATATCCACAGAAAGAGAATTAGGATCGAATTTTGCCAAAACCTGTCGGCACCGGACTGCTCGGCTTTATGTTGATTAGACGGGTTACTCATTGAACTGTACTGCGATAGATTAGTGCGCTGCAGCGCTTCGTCGAGTGATGATGACATCGGGACTCTTTGCCAACACCTCTGATGCCAACACACCGATATAGATGGTTTTTGTCCGTTTGTTTACGAACTTCTATACCGCATCCGCACTCGCTGGAAAAACAATGATCGTTTGTTTCAAATGACAGGGAAGCTTTAATTATTGCCCCGTACCTCTATTCAGCGTTAAGTGCCAGTAGATTGGTCTGGCGGGCGATCTCTTCGATGATGCTGATCTTGGTGGCGATCTCTTTCATGGCGGCTACTGTCTCGGTAACTGCTTTGCCACCCTCTTTGGCGTCATCCGAACTCTTTTGAAATCTTCTGGGTCTGCGTGGCGTTGTCGGTATTCTGACGGATGCTGGAAGCCATCTCTTCCATGCTGGAGGAGATGGCTTCTGCCAATGCGGCCTTCTCGGTCGCTCCCTGGCTCATCTGCTGTGCGGTGGCAGAGAGTTCCTGGCTACCGGAGGCGACGGTGTTGGCGGCAGCCATGACGTCGCCGACGATGCTGCCAAGCTTGGTCACCATTTCATTGAGTGCTGCGGCTAACTGACCGATTTCATCTTTCTGGTTAATGTCAATTTTTGCGTCAGGTCACCGGCGGCGACCGCCTGGGCAAAGTGGACACCCTTACGCAGTGGGTTACTGATAATATTGGAAATGAAGAAACCGAAGATAGTGGCAATAATGACACCGACAATGGCAAGGCCGATCAACAGGCGCGATGCGCTGTTTGCAAGAGCAGTATTACTTTCTGATGTCAGTTTAGCCTGCTTCAGTTTGGATTCGACCAGCTTTTCTATAGCATTTTGTTCTTCTCTTGAGGCTTTACCAGCATCTCCGTATAGTAATATCTTTGCTTATTCATCTTTACCTTGCAGTGAAAGATCTATCATTTTATCGATGAATGGACCGTAAACTGAACGGGTTTTTTTAAATTCATCAAAAAGCTTTTGACCTTCATCCGTTAATATTGTTTGACTCACACCCAATGTATTGCGTCGGTTATTTTGTAATTATTACGTACATTATTTTACTTCTTGCGAAACATTATTTTTATCAGTTTCATTCGTTTTCGTTGGTGGTTGAGGCGGTGGCGCTGGAGTTACAGCCGTACCGCCATGTTTGGGACATGGCTCGATTGGTTCAGTCCCGATTATATAAACTTCATCGCGCCGGGATGGACAATTCTCTGCAGCGAGATATCCGGTAGTGGGATCAATAGCAACAGAAATAACGGCGGGTGGCTTCTGGAAATCTGTGGCCGGCTTCAATGCTACTGCTTTACGCATGAAGCGCTCCCAGATTGGTGCAGCAACGGCTCCGCCGGTAAATCCTTTGCCGCCGGGACGTGGTTTGTCGTGCCCCACCCAGACTCCGGTTATAATATTCGGTGTATAGCCGACAAACCAGGCATCACGGTAATCGTCCGTCGTACCGGTCTTACCGGCAGACGGATAGGACTGACTGAATTTATTGAGACTTTTAGCGGTACCGTAGGTCATGACATCCTTCATCATCTGGGTGGTAACGTAGGCGACCTCCGGTGCAATAACGGGGGTAACCGATGATGGTGATTCGGTCCATATATGCCGATTCCGGTCATACACCCGCAGGATGAAGCGTGCTTCAGGACGGGAGCCACCGTTGGCCAACGTAGAATAGGCCTGTACCAGATTGCTCAGTGTGACTTCATTCGTTCCGAGCGCTAGTGAAAGTCCGTTTTCCGCCCGTAATTGAAGCCCTGTTTTAGTGCTGAATGCAATAAAATCCACAATTCCAACCTTCTCCAGCAATTTTACCGCAATGATGTTGTTTGAGTAGGCCAGGGCGCGTCTGAGTGATAGATCTCCATACTGCTCGCGGCCATAGTTGAGCGGTTTCCAGACATCTCCGTTTCCCCGGTTATACTCGACAGGTGAGTCGTCCCAGATGCTGCCGACAGTGATCCCTTTTTCAAGGGCCGTTGCATAAATAAACGGCTTGATCGCGGAGCCGGGCTGGCGCTGGGCGGTAAACGCCCGATCATAACCGATCTGCTTTGGGTCAACACTTCCAACTGTTGCCAAGACATCGCCTGTCGCAGTATCAAGACATACCAGAGCCCCCTGCAATAGCGGTGAAACCCGCTTGACACCGTCGCGCAGCATCTGTTCGGCCTGCTTTTGCAGGTTTACATCTAGGGCAGCCATGACATCCAGCCCACCCTGTTCGATAATTTCACTACCATACCGCTCGATCAGCTTAGTGCGGATATGTGCCAGATACTGCGGGGCCTGACCTGTTTTTGTGACAGTCGGTGGGTGTTCACGCAGCTGTTTTTTCTGGGCAGCGGAGATGATAGCAAGATCTTCCATTCGCTTGAGAACAACGTCCCGTCTGCCGGTAACATCAGCAGCCTTTCCGAGCGGGTTGTAACGGGCCGGATTCTTCTGTACGCCGGCCAAGAGGGCGCATTCGGCTTCATTAAGCTCTTCCGGGTTTTTATCAAAATAAAGCCGTGCCGCCTGAGCTATTCCCCAGGCACCGTTGCCGTAATAGATTTCGTTGAAATACATCTCCAGAATCTGCTGTTTACTGTATTTGTTTTCAAAATCCATCGCCAGACGTGCTTCTTCGAACTTGCGCTCGATGGTTTTCACGCCGGACAGGTAGCGGTTCTTGATCAACTGCTGGGTGATGGTGGACCCACCCTCTGCAAATTTGCGCTTAATTACGTCCTTAACCAGAGCGCGTGCAATGCCACGCACATCGATGCCGCCATGCTCATAAAAGCGGGAGTCTTCAACGGCTACAACCGCTTTTTGTAAGAAAGAGGGAATCCGGTCAATGGTAACCCAGTAACGTTTTTCCGGCAGTATCCGGCCAACAAAGCGCTGCTGATTGTCGAAAACTTTAATTGAGGAGTAGCCAAGCGGCAGCGGAGGGTAGCTGGCGATGGAGTCTAAGGCGGATGCCTGAGTTACCAGTGCGAAAATCAGTGCTATTCCGGCTGATAAGAGATAGATCGTTTTAAAAAGAGGGGACAAATAGCGGGCTAAAATAAGGGGACTCCTTGTATTGTAAACAGAAAGGGCAGCCAATCGGCCGCCCTTTTTCAGTCTTTACTTTAGATTTTTCTTGATCCGCTCAACAGCCTCTATCACGTTATCGCGATTCCCGAAGGCCGATAAGCGGAAGTAACCCTCTCCGCTAGGTCCGAAACCGCTGCCGGGGGTACCGACCACATTACATTCATTCAACAGCTTGTCAAAGAAGTCCCAACTGGATAATCCGCCCGGCGTTTTAAGCCAGATGTAGGGGGCGTTGACACCGCCGTAGATTGTCACACCGGCTTCCGTGAGTCCTTCGCGGATGATGCGGGCGTTTTCCATATAATAATCAATTATCTCTCGTGTCTGAAGCCAGCCTTCCTCTGAATAGACAGCAGCAGCGGCTTTTTGAACCGGATAGGACGCGCCGTTGAACTTGGTGGTAGTTCGGCGCAGCCAGAGCTTGTTGAAGCTGTACTTCTCACCGCTTGCCGTCGTGCCCATGACTTCTTCCGGCACGACCACCAGGCCGCAGCGTACCCCGGTGAAACCGGCCGTTTTAGAAAAAGAGCGGAATTCTATGGCACACTTTTTTGCGCCTTCAATCTCGTAGATCGAATGTGGAATCTCGGGATCGGTAATAAAGGCCTCGTAGGCGGCGTCAAAGAAGATTACCGCGTCATTGGCATTGGCATAATCGACCCATTTTTTCAACTCGGCCTTATCAGCCACGATGCCGGTAGGATTATTGGGGAAGCAGAGATAGATGATATCAACCTTGCCGGTCGGAAGCGCAGGGATAAAGCCGTTGGCCTCATTGCAGGGGAGATAAACGATATTCTGGTAGTAGCCCTTTTCGTCAGCTTCTCCGGTGCGACCGATCATGACGTTGGTGTCGTTGTAAACCGGGTAGACTGGGTCACCAATAGCAACGATGTTGTCCAGGGCGAAGATGTCGAGGATGTTGGCGCAGTCGCACTTGGAACCGTCGGAAATAAACATCTCTTCCGTCTTGAGCGAAACGCCCAGCGGTTTGTAGGATTTTTCGATAATGGCGTTGATCAGCCAGTCGTAGCCCTGTTCGGGACCGTAGCCGGCAAAATTTTCAACAGTGCCGAGATCATCAACCGCATCGTGAAAGGCTTTCAACACAGCCGGTGCCAGAGGGCGGGTAACATCGCCGATTCCCAGACGGATGACTTTGGCGGTCGGATTGGCAGCAGCAAAAGCGCGCACGCGGCGGCCGATTTCAGGGAACAGGTAGCCGGCTTTCAGTTTCAGGTAGTTGTCATTGATTTTTGCCATCTTTGTGAATGCTCCTCTTGCAAAATATATTCTCTTCTTACTTTAATCCTAAAACATCCTGCATGTCGTACAGCCCTGGTTTTTTTCCGACCACCCATTTGGCGGCCCGTACAGAACCGCGCGAGAACATGTCACGGGTCATGGCACGGTGCGACAATTCAATGCGCTCGCCCATACCAATAAAGTAGACCGTATGTTCGCCGATAATATCGCCGCCCCGGATGGTCTGCATGCCGATCTCTTCTTTGGTCCGCTCGCCGATGATTCCTTCGCGGTGACAGTTGGCCACCTGATTGTAGTCTCGTCCCAGCGCATCGGCAACAACCTCGCCCATGCGGACAGCGGTGCCGGAGGGGGCATCTTTTTTGAGCTTGTGGTGCATCTCGACAATTTCAACATCAAAATCATCACCCAGTGTTTTGGCAATGTCTTTTAAAGCCTTGAAGCAGACATTGACACCGACCGACATGTTGGGAGCCAGAACAGCGGGAATTTCCCGGGCCAGTTCGGTTGCCAGCAGCCGCTCTTCCGGAGTAAAGCCGGTCGAGCCGATCACAATCGATTTGCCGTGCAGAGCGCACATTTCAAGGTTTTTGAGAGACACTTTGGGGGAGGTGAAGTCAATCAGTACATCGCAGGCGGCAATGGCAGCATTCAGGCTATCGGATATCTGGACACCAGTGGTGCCGCAACCGGCCATCATTCCGGCATCCTGCCCGACCAGCGGGTGACCAGGACGTTCCAGCGCAGCACACAGCGTAACTCCTTCTGACTCAATGATTGAATTGATGATGCGCTGACCCATACGGCCGGAAGCGCCACACACGGCTATTTTAATCATAAACTATACTCCTTCAAATATATCGCTCTGCAGCAGTCTGCAGCCAATGCTTTCAAACACGACTTCAACATCCTCCGGAAAGTCATGCAGCACCCACTCGGCAGCCCGGTTTTTCCGGTACAGCCAGATTTTCTTACGATCAGGATCAACGAGGACATATTCACTGAGTTCAGGAATATGACGATAAAACTCGAATTTCAGCCCCATATCGTAGCTGGCGGTTGATTCCGACAGCACTTCAACAATCAGAGTCGGGTGCTCCAGGTAGAGATCAGCAACGGTGTCACGCTGATCACAACTGACCATGATATCGGGGTAGAAGTAGGCATCAACAGCATCGACTATCAGTTTCATTTCTGCTGCGTGAGGACGACACGGTTTTCCTTTTAGCTGAAGGTGCAAATCTGCAAAAATATTCCCTGCTATGATTGAGTGCACCTGCCGCACTCCAACCATGGCAAACACCTCACCGGCCAGATACTCGTGTTTGTCGGCTTGAAGAGATTCCCACTCAAGGTATTCTTCGCGGCTGAAAGAAAGTTTTTCCGCTGTCTGTACCATGTCAGCCTCCCGAAGCTCAGCTATATCAGCTGATACTCTTTCATGATCGCAGCCAGTTTGGCCTTGTTGGCGGCCCCCATCTCGCAGAGCGGCAGACGGACGTCGGCAGAGGCTTTACCCATCAGCTCCAGAGCTGTCTTGACCGGCACCGGATTACTCTCAATAAACATGGCGCTGCCAATCTTGAGAGTTTGAAGGTGCAGTTGACGGGCTTTTTCAAAGTCACCGGCGAAGAAGGCGTCCACCAGATCAGCAACTGTCTTCGGCATGATATTGGCCAGTACGGAGATAATTCCTTTGGCGCCGCAGGCCATCATCGGAAAGGTGATGAAGTCGTCGCCTGAAAAAACATCCAGCTTATCGCCACACAGAGCAATTACCTCGGAACCCTGCTGGAGAGAACCGGTTGCTTCCTTGATTGCGACAATGTGAGCATGCTCTGCCAGACGGGCGACGGTTTCGGGTAGCAGGTTGATGCCGGTACGCCCCGGAACGTTATAGAGGATCTGCGGTAGAGCAACTGCATTGGCAACAGCCATGTAGTGGCGATAGAGACCTTCCTGAGTCGGTTTGTTGTAGTAAGGGGTAACCAGCAGTGCTCCATCAGCACCGACCTCTTTGGCTTTCTGGGTCATCTCGATCGCCTCGGCGGTGCAGTTGGAGCCGGTTCCGGCGATGACAGGTACACGCTTTGCGACCTGATCAACAACAGTTTTGACAACTGCCAGATGTTCATCATAATCAAGTGTTGAGGACTCACCGGTCGTGCCGCATGGCACAATGGCATCAGTACCGTTTTCTATCTGAAATTCGACCAGTTCCCTCAATTTTTCGAAATCAACGGCACCATCCTTCTTGAATGGTGTCACAATAGCTACAATGCTTCCTTTAAACATACGTGTATCCCCCTTCTGGATATAATAGAAATAAAGCGATCAAAGTCTAAAAGTGATAAAAGTGGGTATTTGTAGCACAACAGGCGGCTTCAAGTCAAAAAATACAGTGTTACGACGGTTCGGCGGCTGAAACACCATTGCGGCCACCCATTTTTGTACGGTACAGAGCTGCGTCGGCCCGCTTCAAAAGCGTTTCATCAGTGTCATTTCTGCTTGCCTCAGCAACCCCGATTGAAAGTGTCATGGTAAGAGTTTTTTTATCGAGCAGAAAACGGCTGGCACGCACCTGCTCACACAGTTTCCAGGCGACTTCGGTAGCCGCCGTGATGTCGGTCTTCATCAGAATAAGCGCATATTCATCACCGCCAAAACGTGCCAGAAAGTCGCTGCCACGCAGGGCTGCCTTGATCTGCTGCGCAACCCCCTTCAAAATTCTGTCGCCGGCAGGGTGCCCGTAGGTGTCGTTGATCCCTTTGAAATTATCAAGATCGATCATCATCAGAGAAAACGGATCGTCGTACCGTTTGCGTAACGTAACCATTTCACGAAGTTTTTCGTCAAAATAGGCGCGATTTGCAACCTGGGTCAAACCGTCAATCCTTACTGCTGTGCGCAGATTATTAATCTGGTGCTGCTGTTCGCTCAGGACTAGCTGTGAATCGGCCAGTTCACCTTTCAGTGCAGCATTACTTGCAAGCACCCGCTCAATTTCCTTTAACAGCATGGCATGGGCTTCATTCACGTCAGTCGGCAACCGCATTGTATTCATAGCGCTTTTTACATCTCCAAGCACAAGTGATGAGTCAATGGCCGCCTTGTTGGTCCGTTGAATGCTCGTCGCCAGGATCTGCAGGATTTCCCTGATAGTTTGAGCCGAATCATATATATTCTGCTCGCGGGGGTCTACAACGGTGGCAGGTGTTTCGGAGGGTTCTTGATGTGCAGGTTCTGAATTCGGCTGGTGATGAAGCGTTCCGCGCAGGCGTGAAAACAGACGTCTCAGCTCAAGTACAAAATTAAACTCTTCTCCCGCAGAGACCTTCTGGGCGATAAAAAGAATAAACATACCGGCTATCAAGCCGGAAACAAACACACTCAGATACATTGTGATACTCATGATCGCTTCTCCAGAATAGACAAAATGGAAGTCATTGTAATCATTCCTGTCAGAGTTTCAAGAACTAAATTCGGATTAAAAATCTATCCCGCCACCCTGCAAGATGTGCTAGAGTTGCAAAATTTTACTCAAAGGATTCTGAATGCTGATTCCCAATACTTCTCCTCTGTTCTTCCCTCGCGAGGACAACGATCCACCCCCGCAGTGGGACGTTCTTTTTGGCAATGACCATCCGCTGGCGCTTGAGATCGGCTGCGGGGTAGGTGATTTTATTGCGCAGATGGCCGCGCTGCACCCCGAGCTGAACTTTATTGCACTTGATTTCTATAATAAAGGGTGCATAAAAACCTGTAAACGGCTTGATAAAGCCGGCCAGGCCAACGTGCGGGTGCTGCGGGCCGAGGCGCGCAGCTTTATTGAAGCCTGTATTACGCCGGAGTCTTTGCAGACGGTGATTATCAATTGTCCGGATCCGTGGCCGAAATTGCGTCACCGTAAACGCCGCCTGGTCAATACCGATTTTGTCGCCTACCTTTCCGGCTTTTTGAAACCGGGAGCGGATTTCTATTTTGCGACCGATTTCGAGGATTACGGTCTTGATGTCGCTGCGTTCATGGCTGACCAGCCCGGGTTTGTCAATCAGCTTGCTCCTGAAACGTATCGCCACACGCTGCCGGGTTATCCGGTTTCAAAATACATGCGTCGTTTTCTTGAATTGGGACAGCCGATCTATTATGTCCATTACCGGAAAATCTAAGGGAAGAATATGGCTCCTCTCCTTTCTGCTTACAATGGTGATATAACCTCCTGGCGGGCAGCCTCCGACTTTGTCGTAGCCTACCGTAACGCGCTGCTGGCCCATGCTGCTTCTGAAGCGTGCTGTGATGCCGAAGAACTTTTCGGCGCGGCCCGTTCTGCGGTAGAGGCGTTCGCTGCTGAAAACCGGGCTGTGCAGTCCCGCTTGAACGGCGTTCTTGAAGAGGTCGCTCTGACTGATGATCTTGAATGGCACAAAGAGCTGACAGCGGTTTTTTTTCGGGAATTATATCGTCAGTTTGATTTGCTTCATTCAGCCCCCGCTTTTTATCAGGGGAGCATGTCTTTTCTGCGTCAGATCAGTGCCGCCTTGGTTCGCTCCACGATTACCCGGTTGGGCAGAGAGGCCGCTCACGTACCGAACCTGGTATTGGTTGCCCTCGGGCCGGCCGGTCGCTGCGAATATTCGCCCTTCTGTCCGTTGCAGGTGGCCCTGATTTATGGAGAGACCGCTGCTGCTGAACGTGAAACGGTAGCCCGCTTCGGACAAATTCTGCATGATGGTTTTGAAGCGTTGGGGTTGCATATCGATCCGGTTGTTACCCCTCGCAATCCTGAGTGGTGCGGGAGTCAGTGGGAGTGGCAGCAGCGCTGCCGCTCCAGTCTTGAACTGCTGAACGAAGAGCTTTTGATCGATCAATTGCGCCTGGCTGATCAGTATCAGTTGTATCCGTGCGATGGATCAACACAGGAATTGAAATCCGCTTGTATGGTGCAGCTCAGGACAAATCGTCCGGCCTTGACAAGCCTGATAGCGCGAATGGAAGCGATCGGTAACGGACTCGGTCTGATGGGAGGGCTCAAGCTGGAGCAGGGTGGCCCGATGAGCGGGCTGTTTCCATTGCTGCAGCATGGTCTTATGCCGCTTTCAGCGGCCATCTCGGCCCTGGCGCTGATCAAGGGGAGTTCTGCTGAAAGCGCCCTTGACAGGGTCCACGATCTGCTGGCCAGACATCTGCTGGATGTCGATCTGGCTGAACGTATAGTATCATGCTGGTATACGCTTCACGGACTGCGCCTGACCCGCGAACGGACCTTTTCTGATGGCCCCTACGACAGTCACGCGTTGTATCTGAACCCAAAAGAGCTGCTGGTATCCCATCGTGCAGATCTAAAGGAAGCGCTGGAGTCGGTGGCTGTTATCCAGCGCCAGGTCAGAACAGCTTTTTCAGAGCAAGAGGAATAGCCTGCGGATGATTGAAGTGGCCATATTCCATGTCTGATCGGTATATCGAAAAAGCGCTCCTTTTTTTTGTGATTGCTTCGTTGCTGCTGCACGTCGGCATTTTTGCCGTTCTTTATTATTATCCACAGTCGCCCCCCCCAAAAACAAAAGAGCCGGTTTATATCGATCTACAGCCGACACCCGAACCCGTGCAGCCCCGCACGCCGCCGCAGCAGAATGAAACCAGGCGTCGCTCGGAACAGCAGGTGCGTGTGCCGCGTGAGATGGCACCGCGCGGCGATGCCGCCCGTGACAGCCAGGCTCCACAACGTCCCCAACAGTCTCAGCGACAAGCGCCTGCAGCTGAGCCGCAGGCTGATGCTCACAGGCAGACAACTCCGATAGCTCCCGGCTCGTCTGCTGCCAGCCTGTTAAAGCCAAAATCGCAGAGTTCCCAACAACCTGCCAAAGCGCAGCTTTTTCCCGGTGCCGGTCGGATGGCGCAACTGGAAGAAAGTTATCGCCGCAAATATGAAAACGATATTGCCGAAGGTGACACCCGTTTTTTAAATAGTGACGATATTCAGTTCGGCTCTTTTCTGCGGCGCTTCGAGGGGGCGGTTTATGGCGTCTGGCGCTATCCGCAGGAGGCCGCCATGCGCGGTATCGAAGGCATTACGCCGGTCCGGATCACGTTTAACCGGCGTGGTGAAATTACCAATATTCAGCAACTGGAAAGCTCCGGCGCTAAAATTCTCGATGAAGAAGTTGTCCGCACGCTGCGGGCCATCGGCCCGGTAGGTGGTTTTCCCAAAGGGTACGAGAAAGACGAATTTCATCTGATTGCGTTTTTCCAGTACGGCGGCGCGAAGAGGGCGCTGCGGTGAATAGGCTGCGAGGGTTCCTGATATCTGCCCCGCAGAGCGGCAGCGGCAAGACCACCGTCAGTCTGGCGATTATGGCGGCGCTGGTGCGGCGTGGCCTGAATGTGGCGCCTTTCAAGTGCGGCCCGGACTTTATCGATCCCGGCTATCACCGGGCGGTAACCGGCAACGCCTCGATCAATCTGGATGGCTGGATGTGCGGTGAGGAGTTTGTGCATCAGACCTTTTTGACTCGTCTGACCGGTCAGACAATCGCTGTCATCGAAGGCGCGATGGGCCTGTTCGATGGCTTGGGTGCAGCCAGCAGAGAAGGGAGCAGCGCTCAGATTGCCACCATTACCGGAGCACCGGTTGTGCTGGTGGTTAATGCGCGCGGCATGGCGGCCAGCGCGGCGGCACTGGTCAAGGGCTTTGCCGGTTTTGACCCGCAGGTACGGCTGGCCGGTGTTATTTTCAACAACGTCGGCAGTGATTCGCATGCGGCATTGCTGCGGGCAGTGATGGCCGAACACCTGCCGGATATTGCACTCTTGGGTTGCGTCCCGCGCGACGAGGCGCTGGTAATCCCCTCGCGTCATCTCGGTTTGACAACGGTGGATGATAATCCGCTTTCGGATGAATTTGTCGAACAGCTGGCGGATATGGCTGAACGTTGTCTGGATCTGGACGGGCTGGGTCACCTGCAAATACCCCCTGGCCCTTTATGCCCCAGAGGGTACCCTTTCACGTCGGGGGGTAAAGTATTTTCGCACTCTCCCAATGGGGGGGGGATTTGCATCGCCGTGGCCCGTGATGCCGCCTTCTGCTTCATGTACGAGGATAATCTGCGGCTGCTGCAGGAGGCCGGCGCGGAGTTGTTTTTTTTCTCGCCGCTGGTTGATACCGATTTGCCGCCCGGTATCAGTGGTATCTATCTGCCGGGTGGTTATCCGGAGCTG
>Ga0194037_1002539_pt1 | contig 11986 bp, 5 predicted proteins | sample JunL306m_MetaG_FD_148653 | JGI IMG/M metagenome (GOLD analysis project Ga0194037, IMG submission 148653) | Anoxic zone freshwater microbial communities from boreal shield lake in IISD Experimental Lakes Area, Ontario, Canada - Jun2016-L304-6m | ecosystem: Environmental > Aquatic > Freshwater >...
GTATGGGCGTAACCGCTTCATCGGCAGCACCTATCTCCTCTGCAACCTGGAGGAGCGGATTAGACTGTTTCGCTGGGAGATTTTTAATGTGATTGCCGATTGGGAGGTGGCGCCGTTCATGGACCTCGGCGCCATAACGAAACAGCTCGATACGATAAGCACGCGGGATTTTGAACTGAATCCCGGTATCGGTTTCCGGGCGACGGTGCGGCCCAACATCGTCGGTCGGGTCGACATCGGTTTTGGCAAGGAAGGCCCCGCACTCTTCGTGGGGCTTGGGTATCCATTTTAGTTCAAGTTCCAAGGATTGATGAATACGCCCGTCGGAGTTCGTGAATACGATTGACAAAGTCGGCGTTTTGTGAGACAAAACAGTAGCCTGCTTTTCATGAAAAGGTTTGGCGTGGGGTTCATGCCGGCTGAAAGGAACTGATTTATGTACGCCACAATGCGCGCCACCGGCGCCGGGATTCCCGACCGAGTTGTCAAAAATGACTTTTTCAGCTATCTGGTAGAGGATGCGGACGATTGGATTTTCACCCGCACCGGTATCCGCGAGCGGCGTTTTGTCGACTCGACAGTGGCGACCTCCGATCTGGCGACCGTCGCGGCCCGTGATGCCTTGGAACGGGCCGGCATGGCGGCCACGGAGCTGGACTGCATTATCGTGGCGACCTCGACTCCCGACATGATCATGCCGGCCACCGCCGCCATGGTGCAGAAGAACATCGGCGCCGTCAAGGCTTTTGCTTTTGACATGAACGCCGTCTGCAGCAGCTACGTCTTTGCCGTGGATATGGCTGACAGCCTTATCCGCTCCGGCAAATACCGGACCCTCATGGTCATAGGCGCCGATACCTATTCCAGGATTCTCGATTTCGAGGACAAGACCACCTGTCCCCTCTTCGGAGACGGTGCGTCATCGATCATCCTTCAGGCAAGCGAGCGGCCCGGCGTCATTCGGACCGTCATCAAGAGTGACGGTTCCCGCTGGGAGATGATCCAGGTGCCCTCTTCCGGTTCCCGTAAACCGATAACCGCCGAGACCATCGCCTTGCGGGAAAATACGTTTAAGATGACGGGGAAGAGTGTCTTTGTTTTCGCCACGGAGATGGTGCCGCGCCTGATTGACGAGGTGGCCGCGATGGCCGGCGTCACCTTGGACGATATTGATTATCTCATTCCTCACCAGGCCAACATCAGGATCATCGATTTTATCTCCAAAAAGAAGGGGATATCCAAGGATCGCTTTCTGCTGAATCTGGATCGTTTCGGGAACACCGCCGCGGCATCAGTGGGATTGGTTCTGGATGAGAATCTGAAGAACGGGGTCTTGAAACCGGGAAACAGAATTCTCATGATGGGATTTGGCGGAGGTCTTTCCTGGGGCGGCATTCTGCTGCAACTGTAACCTTCGGTCCCCTGCATGCGGTTCAGTACCCGGCTTGCCGTTACCCTCCGTCTTATTTATTCCTCACTGTTTGCCGCTGACTTACCTTCTATGATGCTTCCCTATCCGGTCCCGCGCCGGAACGGTTTTACCGAAACAATGCACGCCTCTCCGGGCGAACATGCCGATACCGCGGGAAATTTCAGCATCTTCGTGCCGGGGGCGTTCCCCCTTGCGGCAACCTTCGTGTTGTTCCGGCTGAAACGGCGGGGATTTTCGAACTGTCGCGTGGTGGTGGAACAAGAGGGGTTGCGGATTGAGGCGCGGCGGTGAAATAATAGATACCAGCAGAGTGGAGAAGACATGATCGAGCAAGAACCCAATCCTACCCCTGAGTCAAGACAGTTGGCTCCCATGTATGTCGTCGGTATCGGCGCGTCCGCCGGGGGTCTCAATGCACTGGAACAGTTTTTTGACAACATGCCCGCCGACAGCGGTATGGCATTCGTCGTGATCCAGCATCTCTCCCCGGATTTCAAGAGCCTGATGGACGACCTTCTCTCCCGACACACCACCATGACGATTCACCGGGTGTCCACCGGGCTCGAGCTGGAGGCCAACCACATCTACCTGATTCCTCCGAAAACCCAGATGACCATCAAGGAGCAGCGACTCTACCTGACCGAAAAGGTGGTGAGTCTGCATATGGAACTCCCCATCGATATCTTCTTTCATTCCCTGGCCGACGACGTGGGGGAACGGGCCGTGGGGATCATTCTCTCGGGCACCGGCTCCGACGGTTCACGGGGGGTTGTCAGCATTCACCGGCAGGGAGGGCTGGTCATTGCCCAGTCCCCCGAATCGGCCCAGTTCGACGGCATGCCGCGCAACGCCATTACCACCGGGGTCTGCGACTTCATCCTGACCCCGGAACGGATCCCCCGCTTTCTCGCCGAATACAGCGCTAATCCCCTGGCGGTCCGGACCAGACAGAATCGTGAATTGGATGTATTCGAGAATGAAGGGGAATTTGCCCGGATATTTGCCCTGCTGAGACGCACCTACAAGCTTGATTTCTCCAAGTACAAGGGGGCCACCGTGGGGCGCCGCATCCGGCGGCGGATGGAGTTCCGGCAGATTCCCGAGGTCTCCGACTATGCCGCCATCCTCTCCGGCGACCTTGACGAACTGGAGTTGCTCTACAAGGATCTCCTCATCGGAGTGACCGAATTTTTTCGTGACCGGCAGACTTTCCGCTTTCTCGCACAGGAGACCATCCCAAGCCTGTTCGCCAAGCTCCACGGGGGTGAGGAACTGCGGGCCTGGTCGGCGGCCTGCGCCACCGGAGAGGAGGCATACTCCCTGGCCATCCTGCTGGCGGAAGAGGCGGAACGGAGCAATTTTCTCGGCAAGATCACTCTTTTTGCCACCGACGTGCATAAAACCTCGCTGGAGACCGCCTCCCAGGGGATCTACGACCGGGATCGCCTGGACAACGTCAGCCCGGAACGGCTGGAGCGGTTCTTCAAGAAGGAGGGGAATAATCTGTACCGGGTCACCGCTGAACTGCGTAAAATGGTAGTCTTTGCTCCGCACAACCTCCTCTGTGATCCCCCCTTTACCCGTCTGGACCTGGTCTGTTGCCGCAATTTGCTGATCTATTTTCAACCGACAGTCCAGGAAAAGGTCATCTCACTGTTCCATTTTGCCCTCAAGAAGGATGGAATCCTGTTTCTCGGGAGCAGCGAAGGGCTGGGGGCCTTCATCGGTGAATTCGAGGTCATCGCCAGTGAGCACAAGCTGTTCAAAAAGATTCGCGACCTCAAGCTGGCCATTGACCTGGATACCGTCCGTCCTTCACAGGAACGGCGTGTTTCCGTTGCCACGCTCCCTCTCTCCACGACGCGAACGGTCTCCCTGGACCGTCAGGTGCTGTTTGACTACGACACCTTGCTGCGCCGGTACCTTCCTCCAGGGGTACTGATTAATGAAAGCCGCAACATTCTCCACTATTTCGGTAACGTGGCCGAATACCTGAAACCTCCCGAAGGGCGCGCCGAGAGTGATATCCTCCTGCTTGCCGGGGACAACCTGCATGTTGCTCTTACCACCGCGCTCCAGAGGGCAGGCTCCACCCGACTGTCGGTCACGACCCGCAGCGTCCGCCTTACCCGCGGCAGTGAACAGTTCCTCATTGACCTGACCGTGGACCCGCTCTGCGACGACAAGAGCCGCACCATGCACTACCATATCTACTTCGAGCGTGTCAGGACGGTCGAGCCGGCCCCGCCGTTGCTCGAACCGCCTGACGCGCCGGAGGCTGTCAGTTCCGACGTCGGCGCCAACTATCGACAGCATATCATCGAGCTGGAGTCGGAACTCCAGTCCACCCGGGAAAGTCTCCAGACCACCGTCGAGGAGCTGCAGACCAGCAACGAGGAGCTCCAGGCAACCAACGAGGAGCTGCTGGCCGCCAATGAGGAGCTGCAGAGTACCAATGAAGAGCTCCACTCGGTCAACGAGGAGCTCTATTCGGTCAACTCGGAATTCGAGCGGAAGAACCAGGAACTGAAGCAGCTCAATACCGACCATGATAATCTCCTGGCCAGCACCGATATCGGGACGATCTTTCTGGACCGGCAGCTCCGGATCCGCAAGTTCAATCCGGCCATCACCGCATTCTTCAAACTCCTCCCCCAGGATGTCGGCCGCCCCATCGATCACATCGCCTATCACCTCTCCCGGCAGGACGAGATGCTGGCCAACATCCAGCGGGTGCTTATTGACGAGCATCCATTGGAAGAAGAAGAGAAAACCCGCGATGGGAGATTCCTCCTGAATCGTATCCTACCGTTTCGGACCGAGACCGGCCAGGTGGAAGGGGTGGTCATAACCTTTACCGACATTACCAGGGTCAAGGAGGCCGAGCAGAAGGTCGTCCTCCTGAATGAGCTGCTGGAGCAGAAGGTCGCGGAACTCAAGGAAGAGATCGAGGTCCGCCGCAAGGTCGAGGAGGCGTTGCGGACTCAGGAACTCTTCTCCCGCGCCACCATTGATGCCTTAAACGCCCATATCTGTGTTCTGGACGCAACCGGGCAAATCATCGTGACCAATCAGGCATGGAAACAGTTTGCCGAAACCAACAATGCACCGCCGGGCGCCGTTGATAAGGGGAGCAACTATCTTGAGATTTGCGACAAGGCCGGCGCGGAGGGTTTTGCCGAGGCTCGGGAGTTTGCCCAGGGTATCCGTGACGTCATGAGCGGCGTGCTGACAAAGTATATCATGGAGTATCCGTGCCACTCCCCCACGGACGAACGCTGGTTCTTCGGTGAGGTCAGCAGCTTCGGCGACAAAGGGAATCGTCACGTGGTTATCGCCCATGAGAACATCACCACGCGCAAACAGGCCGAACTGGGGATAGCCGCCTCCCGCGACTACTACCTGAATATCCTTCAAAACGCGCCGGCGCTGATCTGGCGATCGGGAATCGACGCCGCCATAAATTGGTTCAACGACAGTTGGCGGGAATTCACCGGATCTACATCTGATCAGGAATGTGGCGTTGCTTGGGATTGTGGGGTCCATCCGGAGGATATCTCCGGCTGGAAGCTGGCCTATCTGGAGGCGTTTGACCGTCGTGAACCGTTCGAGAGGGTATACCGTCGGCTGCGGCATGACGGCGTCTACCGCTGGATTCTCTCCTTCGGCCGACCGTTTCCCGATCTTGATGGGAACTTTGCCGGCTACATCGGCTTCTGTTTCGACATCAGCGACCGCAAGCAAATAGAGACGGCCTTGCAGGAACAGGCGGAGCAACTGCTACAGGAGGTCAACACCCGGCGGCTGACGCAGGAATTGTTGGTGGATAAGCAACATCAACTGGCGGCCCTGAATCAGTACCTGGAGGAACGGGTCGATTCCGAGGTAACTAAAAACCGGTTGAAAGACCAGGCGCTCATGCAGAGCGAAAAGTTGGCTTCCATCGGTCAACTGGCCGCGGGGGTAGCCCATGAGATCAATAACCCCATGGCCTTCATCTCCGGCAACCTGAGCGTTCTGGAAAAATATTTTAATGACCTTGACCGCTTTGTCCGCTTTCAACAGGAACCGTGCCGTGATACGCTGGATCCGCGGGTTTCGGATACTATGGCCGGCAACAAGAAGTCACCGGATATTGACTACATTCTGAAAGACGGCATTGACCTGATCAGGGAGATGGTAAACGGCTCGGAACGGGTTACCCAGATTGTGCAGAACCTGAAGAGTTTTTCCCGGGTGGATACGATGGCGTATGAATACGTCTCGTTGAACACCTGCATGGAGAGCGCCTTGAGCCTTTGTGGCGCCGAATTGCATCTGGTGGCGACCATCAGGAAAGAGTATGATGATGCCGCTCCGAAAATTTTTTGTAATATCGGACAGATGAATCAGGTATTCCTGAATCTTCTGCTCAACGCGGGACAGTCCATGACCGCGCCGGGCGAAATTCTGTTGCACAGCCGGCATGACGCTGATTATGTGTACGCCTCGATAAGCGACACCGGCCACGGCATACCGGTCGAGCTTCAGGACAAAATTTTTGAGCCGTTTTTTACGACCAGGGACGTGGGTAAGGGGACCGGCCTAGGTCTCAGCACCTCCTATGAAATCGTGAAACATCATCACGGTGTAATTCAAGTGGCAAGCGAGGTCGGCAGTGGCGCCACCTTTACGATCAGGCTGCCTCGAAGAAAAGGGGAAACGGCATGAGAATGTTGTCACCAACATACAAGATCAAAGGGGAGAAACGGCAATGATCAATTCAATCTTCAGAAGTTTTCCGGAGATTCCTCCGGTGTCGTTGCGGGCGGCCAAGGCATTTGCCAGAATTATGAGCAGACTGCTGGAGGAGGTCGCCACTCGATGCGATGCTCAACATAATCTTGATGAGTTAATCGGCGGGAACTCCCGTGATCTGCTCCACACCGTGCAACGGCGCCACGCCACCTTGTTGTCAACGATGCTCAGAATCAATACCCGTGAGTATATCGCATGGAACATGCTCTGGGACTATCGGGTCTGCCGTGAACTGGGCTTCTCCCACGAGTACTTTACGTTTGAGCTTGCAGTGTGGCAAACCGCCATTCGGGAACAGCTTGAGCACCCTGAGCAGAAGGCGGAAATTCTGGCATTCTATGGGTGGCTGGTTCTCTGCCGTGAGCAAGTAGTCGTTCAAGCCTTTGCTATAGAAGAACTCTCCTTTTCTGTTCGGCGGAATGTCGAGGGGCTGCAGATGGTATTCCTGGCGCTGCTGCTGGAAGGAGATTTCATGGGGTGCCTGACCCTGGCTTCCCGAGCGATTGATACCATCGACGACCTGAAACTGTTTTACCTGAAGGTGATCTGGCCGGTGCTCTACCAGATAGGCGAGCTATGGGAAGCCGACCGCATTTCCGTGGCCGAAGAACATTTGACCACGGATCTGATAAAACGTATCATGCCCGTGCTCTGTTCACGACTGAACCAGGCCATTGCAACCCGAGGGAAAGTAGTCATCTCCTCCGCCGCCAACGAATACCATGACGTCGGCGCCCGGATGGTCGCGGATTTTCTGGAAATGGATGGATGGGACGTTATCTTCCTGGGGGCAAACATCCCCGGATGGACCTTGCTTGATCTGATCCGACGGGAGCAACCTTTTCTGGTTGCGTTATCCGTTGCCAGTGAGCTGACTATTAACAAGGCCCGGAACACCATAGAAGAGATCAGGACGGATCCGGACATCAAGGGTACAAAAATCATGGTTGGCGGCTACGTTTTCAGCCATGCGCCGCAACTGTGGCAACGTGTCGGCGCCGATGGCTTCGCCCTTGACGCTGAAAGCGCCACCCGACTTGCCGATGAGTGGTGGGAGGCGCGGTGAACCCCAAGATCAACTTCCCCGCGTCCCGGAGGAAATCGCATGAGCAGAATGGAGATAACCATGATAGAGCACGAGACAATTCCGTCAGATGAGACAGAGCGGCTGAAGCCCTCGTATGTCGTAGGTATCGGCGCATCGGCCGGAGGGCTCAACGCACTGGAGCAGTTTTTTGACAACATGCCCGCCGACAGCGGTATGGCATTCGTCGTGATCCAGCATCTCTCCCCGGATTTCAAGAGCCTGATGGACGACCTTCTCTCCCGTCACACCACCATGACGATTCACCGGGTGACCACCGGGATCGAGCTGGAGGCCAACCACATCTACCTGATTCCCCCGAAAACCCAGATGACCATCAAGGAACAGCGACTCTACCTGACCGAGAAGGTGGTGAGCCAGCATATGGAACTCCCCATCGATATCTTTTTCCACTCCCTGGCCGACGACGCGGGTGCACAGTCCGTGGGGATCATTCTTTCAGGCACCGGCTCCGACGGCTCCCGTGGGGTGGCCTCCATTCACCGGCAGGGAGGGCTGGTCGTCGCCCAGTCCCCTGAATCGGCCCAGTTCGACGGCATGCCGCGCAGCGCCATTGCCACCGGGGTCTGCGATTTCATCCTGGCCCCGGAGCGGATACCCCGCATTCTCACCGAATACAGCGCCAGTCCCCTGGTGGTGCGGAGCAGGAAGAATCATGAACTGGAGGTGTTCGAGGATGAAGGGGAGTTCGCCCAGATCTTCGCCCTGTTGCGCCGCACGTATAAGCTCGATTTCTCCAAGTACAAGGGGGCCACCGTGGGGCGCCGCATCCGGCGACGGATGGAGTTTCGGCAGATTCCCGAGGTCGCCGACTATGCCGCCATCCTCTCCGGCGACCTTGACGAACTGGAGTTGCTCTACAAGGATCTCCTCATCGGGGTGACAGAATTTTTCCGTGACCGGCAGACCTTCCGCTATCTCGAACAGGAGGTCATTCCCAGGCTGTTTGTCAATCTGCACGGGGGGGAGGATCTGCGGGCCTGGTCGGCTGCCTGCGCCACCGGCGAGGAGGCCTACTCCCTGGCCATCCTGCTGGCGGAAGAGGCCGAGCGGAGCAATTTTCTCGGCAAGATCACCGTCTTTGCCACCGACGTGCATAAGGCATCCCTGGAGACCGCCTCCCAGGGGATCTATGACCGGGAACGCCTGGCCAACGTCAGCCCGGAACGGCTTGAACGGTTCTTCAAGAAAGAGGGGCACGGTATCTACCGGGTCACCGGCGAACTGCGCAAGATGGTTGTCTTTGCGCCGCACAACCTCCTCTGTGATCCCCCCTTTACCCGTCTGGACCTGGTCTGCTGCCGCAATCTGCTGATCTATTTTCAGCCGGCGGTACAGGAAAAGGTTATCTCCCTGTTTCATTTCGCCCTCAAGAAGGAGGGGGTGCTGTTTATGGGGAGTAGCGAAGGGTTGGGGGCCTTCGGCGGCGAATTCGAGGTCATCGCCAGCGAGCACAAGCTGTTCAAAAAGATTCGCGACCTCAAGCTGGCTATTGACCTGGATACCGTCCGTCCGTCCCAGGAACGGCATGTCCCTGTCGCTACTCTCCCTCTCTCCACGACGCGATCAGTCACCCTGGACCGTCAGGTGCTGTTCGACTACGACACTCTGCTGCGCCGGCATCTCCCCCCGGGCGTACTGATCAATGACAACCGGAACATTCTTCACTATTTCGGTAACGTGGCCGAATACCTGAAACCTCCCGAAGGGCGCGCCGAGAGCGATATCCTCCGTCTTGCCGAGGACAATCTGCACATCGCCCTTACCACGGCGCTCCAAAGGGCCGGCTCCACCCGACAGGTAGTCACGACCCGCAACGTCCGTGTTACACGGGGCCGCGAGGAGTTTCTCATCGACCTGACCGTGGACCCGCTCCCCGACGATAAGAGCCGGACCACGCATTACCACATCTACTTTGAGCGGGTACGAGCGGCGGAGCCGGCCTTGCTGTCGGTCGAACCATCCGCCGCGTCGGAGTCGGCGGGTTTCGACGTCGGCTCCCACTATCGACAGCATATCACCGACCTGGAGGCGGAACTCCAGTCCACCCGGGAAAGTCTCCAGACCACCGTTGAGGAGTTACAGACCAGCAACGAGGAGCTTCAGGCGACCAACGAGGAGTTGCTGGCGGCCAACGAGGAGCTGCAGAGCACCAATGAAGAGCTCCACTCGGTCAACGAGGAACTCTATTCGGTCAACTCCGAATTTGAGCGGAAGAACCTGGAATTGAAGCAGCTCAATACCGACCATGACAATCTGCTGGCAAGCACCGATACGGGAACGATCTTTCTGGACCGGCAACTCCGGATCCGCAAGTTCAATCCGGCCATCGCCTCGTTCTTCAAGCTCCTCCCCCAGGATATCGGCCGCCCCATCGACCACATCGCCTATCACCTTTCGCGGCAGGAGGAGATGCTGGCCGATATTCAGCGGGTGCTGACGGACGGAAACTCCCTGGAAAAAGAAGAGAAGACCCGCGACGGGAAGTTCCTCCTGAACCGTATCCTCCCGTTTCGTACCGAGACCGGCCAGGTTGAAGGGGTGGTCATCACCTTTACCGACATTACCCGAATCAAAGCGGCGGAACGGAAGGTTGTCCACTTGAATCAGCAGTTGGAACAGAAAGTCGCGGAGCTCAAGTCGGAGATTGATGTGCGCTGCAAGGCGGAAGAGGCCCTACGTGCTCAGGAAATCTTCGCCCGCGCCACCGTCGACGCCCTGAGCGCCCACATTTGTGTTCTGGATGAAACCGGGCGAATCATCGTGACCAATGAGGCATGGAAACGGTTCGCGAATGCCAATGATGCACTGCCGGGCGCCTTTGGGGAGGAGGTTAACTACCTGGAGGTCTGTGACAGGGCCGGCGATACAGGTCTTGCCGAGGCCCGGGTGTTTGTCCAGGGTATCCGTGACGTCATGAACGGCTCGCGGCCCAACTTCAGCATGGAGTATCCCTGTCATTCCCCCATGGAAAAACGGTGGTTCATCGGCACGGCCAGCACGTTTGTCATCAACGGAAATCGCCATACGGTCATTGCCCATGAGAACATCACCATGCGCAAACAGGCGGAAGCCGCTTTGCTGGAGCAGACGGAATGGCTGCGACAGGAGGTTGCCGAGCGACGCAAGGCTCAGGAATTGTTGCTGATCCAGCAACAGCAGCTTGCGGGGTTGAACACCGAGCTTGAAGAACGGGTGATCGAGGAAGTGAAAAACAGCCGGAAAAAGGATCAGGCGCTCATTCAGAATGAAAAAATGGCCAGTATCGGGCAACTGGCGGCCGGCGTGGCCCATGAGATCAACAATCCGATGGCCTTTGTCGCCGGTAACCTGAGTGTCCTGGCCGGATATTATGCCCGGATAGCCGAATACGACCGTCTCCTGCGGGATCAGAGCGGCGCGGAGCCGGGGACGCTGACCCGCGAGACCATCGAGAAGATCAGAACCTCACAGGATATAGAGCATATTCTTGCCGACGGAGTCGCCCTGGTCACCGAATCGCTGGAAGGCGCCGAGCGAGTGACGAAGATCGTCATGGATCTGAAGAGCTTTTCCCGCATGGATGCGCCGGAGCATGAACCGCTGGATCTGAGGGAGTGCCTGGAGAGCGCCCTGACCATCGCCCACAACGAATTAAAGTACGTTGCCGTTGTCCGAAAGGAGTACCAGTCGTTGCCGACGGTCTACGGCAACCTCGGACAACTGAATCAGGTTTTTCTCAACCTGCTGGTCAATGCCGGCCAAGCCATTGCCCCGTCAGGGGAGATCCTGCTGAAAAGCTGGTGCGACGAGGCTTTCGTCTATGCCTCGGTCAGCGACACCGGACAGGGAATCCCCGTGGAAATACGAAAGCGGCTTTTCGAGCCGTTCTTTACGACCAAGGACGTGGGGCAGGGGACCGGCCTGGGGCTCAGCATCTCCAATGAAATCATAAATAAACATAACGGTGAGATTCTGGTGGAGAGTGAGATCGGCAGAGGTACCACGTTTACGGTCAAACTGCCCCGCACCCCAGAGGGAGCCTGATGTCGCTAAGAACCTCCGAGCAGACGCGCCTCCGAAACGCCAAGCGACTCTTTGACGTATTGAGCGCCGTCAATCGAGCCATCAGCCGCGGACCGGGGCGTCGGGAGCTGATTGAAGATATCTGCCGTATCCTGGTAGAGATCGGCGCATTCCGGATGGCCTGGTTCGGCCTCCCCAATGCCGAGGGGTGGATCGTCTACGAGGCTACCTTTGGCGATACCCTGGGATATCTCGCCACGGCAAGGATTTCTGTCCACGATATCCCGGAAGGGCGCGGTACCAGCGGTACCGCCATCCGGGAAAACCGCCCCTGCGTCTGTAACAACATTCAGGACGACCCGTCCATGGGTCCTTGGCTTGATTTGGCGGCGCGGCACGGTTTCTGCTCCGTTGCCAGTTTTCCGGTCCGCCTCCCCTCCGGTGAGGTCGGCGTACTCGCTCTTTATGCCGGCGAGTACAACTTCTTCACCGTTGATGAAGAAAAACTTCTGGTTGATATCTGCGCTAATATCGGCTACGCGCTGACATTCGCGGCGACGGAAGCGAGACGGGCCGAGGCGGAAGCGCGTCTGGCGCACGCTCAGTCCCTTGCCAGGATCGGAGGATGGACCGACGACCTTCGGTCC
>Ga0194037_1002541_pt1 | contig 11984 bp, 6 predicted proteins | sample JunL306m_MetaG_FD_148653 | JGI IMG/M metagenome (GOLD analysis project Ga0194037, IMG submission 148653) | Anoxic zone freshwater microbial communities from boreal shield lake in IISD Experimental Lakes Area, Ontario, Canada - Jun2016-L304-6m | ecosystem: Environmental > Aquatic > Freshwater >...
GGCCATGATACCCTATTATATGCCGGTGAAGCACAAATAAAAATAACCGATTTATTCATATTGAAGAAAGGTAGGAATGTCATCAGCTATATTGGTCTGCACGATACCTATGTGCATCTATATCGTAAACAAAGTTCTAGTGAATGGAATTACCAATTCATTATTGATGCATTTGATAATGGCAAAAAGGACACTTCAACTCAACAGTGGAATATTGACATAGATCTTGAAAAAGTAGTATTGCAAAAAGTTCGCTTTCATATGGATGATGCCTGGGGAGGCGGTGATGTGGATGTAGATGTTGGCAGTTTGGTACTAAAAGCAAAACAATTGGACCTGAAGAGAAAATCAATAGACATACACGATATTGATATAGGTAGTACTTCAGTTGTGGTTAAAAACTACAAAGGAGGGAAACCCAAAACACCTCATACCCTACCATACTCTGAGATGTTTGATAATACACCATTCAACGATGGGAAATTCATTATCCTATGTGATAAACTTTCATTAGACAAGTGTGCATTCCGATTAGAATCAGACACTAACATACCTGTTGCTGGGGAATTTGACCCTAGCCATATTTACATTAATAACATAAATGTAAAAATCAATGATGCAGGCATAATTGGCGATACTATACAGGGGCATCTTTCACACCTTACTGCCTACGAAAGAAGTGGTGTAATTATTAAGGAGATGCATAGTGATATATCTGTATCCCCTGTTGCATCTATTTGTAAGAATCTATATCTGGAAACAAACAATAGTAAGATATACGATTACTATGCTATGTTATATCGCCACTTTCCCGACTTTCTGGACTATATCGATAAGGTAGTAATGGTAGGACATCTTAAAAATGCCTCAATAGACTCAAAAGACATTGCTTTCTTCGCGCCTCAATTGCATAACATACCTACAGCTATATTAAAAGTAAGTGGTACTGGTAGTGGTACTGTAGCCGACCTTGAAGGCAAAGATATTTCAGTAACAGATGGTATAAGTACTATTAAGGGTGATATAAAAATGAAAGGCTTACCTGACATGTATACTACTTTTATAGACTACCAAAAAGGAGAAATACTTACAAATGGGCCTGCAGTATTTAAGTACGCGCCAATACTTAAAGACAATCCAAATATAGCACTAGATCATATCATCTTTGCTTACTTCAATGGCAACTATACTGGCTATTTGGAAAATTTCAATGCAAAGGGTATCCTTAAAACAAATTTGGGAACATTAGTTACCGATGTTAAACTAAAAATACCGATACAAACCACTGGAGATGCCACATACTCTGGCACAGTAAGTACAACTGGTTTTAATGCTGGCGATCTCTTTCGCTTATCATACTTAGGTAATATCAGTTTTAGTGCAGATATAGATGGCAAAGGATTTGACCTAAAGAATGGTGCACAAATACAGATAAATACAGAAATAGACAGCATATGGCTGAAAGGTTATAACTATCAGAATATCACAGCTAATGGTGAATTGGAAAAAAGGAAATTTGATGGTGAGCTACAAATTGATGACCCTAATCTTGCACTATCATTTAACGGAGACCTCGATTTCAGCCACGAACTCGCTGTTATCAATGCCAGAGCCTACTTGCTTAAAAGTGACTTCAAAAAACTGAACCTTCTTAAGGATTCAATACAAGCGGTGGCAGATTTCGATCTGAACTGTACCGGTAAAAGCATTGATGATTTTACGGGATATGCAAAATTCTTCAATGTAGATATCAAACGTAATAATCATAGATTAGATCTAGATTCTATATTCATTCGATCATCATTAGTAAATGGCCAAAAATTATTAACAGTAGAAAGTAACGAAATATCAGCCCATATAAAGGGCAATTATGAACTAAGTAAATTAGGATACTCAACTCAATACTATTTATCAGGTTATCTTCCTAATTATATAGCTGCTCCTAGCCAAATAGCACCAGATCAAAATCTAACATTCGATGTTAGTACCAGAAATATAGACAGTTTATTGGGTATCATCATTCCCAAATTCAGAGGTTTTGATAATTCATCTGTTAGAGGATCATTAAATACTTCAGAACAAAATTTAACATTGAATGCTAAGATTCCTATTGGTATCATAGGTAATGTACACATGACAAATGTGAGTATAAAAGGTGATGGCAATTACAAAAAATTAACCCTAATAGGAAATGCTGATAACTTAACTATCGGTGATAGTATTCTTAATATTTCAGTAGCCACTATTGCCACTATTGGCAACGATTCATTTAAGTTTAATGTCACTACAGCTACACCTTATAGTTATGGCACTGCTGCTATCAATGGAGAAGCTTATACTCATGGCGACTCACTATATTTAACTTTACTGCCTTCTGATTTTTATTTAGGGCAAACAAAATGGCAAATTCCTGCAGGTGATCATATAGTATATACTGACAAATTCCTGCAAATAAAGGATCTATACCTACAATCTGGTCAACAACAGGTTGCCATCAATACTCAGAATGAGAGTACTAAACAATCATTGATAGCCACTGTTAAGAATATTAATATCGCCCAATTAGGAGATCTATTTAGCTTATCTTCTTATCAACCTACAGGTAGTATCAATGGTAAAATCCAATTGGACAATCTTTTTGGTGCTATTTACATCAATAGCGATATAAAAGCTCAAAATGTACAGATAGGCTCAGATACTCTTGATAACATTATTCTGGTAGGTAGTTACAACTCAACAAAAAAGGAAATAAGACTTGATAGCAGATCAGGCATATTCCATGATGGCGCATCAATTACGGCTGATGGCAATATGTCTTTAGATAGTACTAGCGAACAAAAAATAGATGGTGCCATACATTTTGAAAATGCACCTATTAGTTGGATTACGCCATTAGTAGCAGGCTACGTCAGTCATTTATCAGGTGTGCTTAACGGCACCATCAATCTGAGTGGTCCTGCATCTCTTCCAATTTTCAATGGAAATGTATCATTACGTTATGCCGGTGTACATGTAGACTATATGGGCACAAATTATACTATACCGTCAGCTTCTATAAATTTTAATAGGCAAAATATTGAGATAGGCAATATGGCTATCTATGATGTAAAGAAGAATCGGGGTATGCTAACCGGCAATATCACTCATAATGGATTTAGAGATTTCGCACTCAATTTGGAACTAATATCTCCAAAACTGGAGGTGATCAATTTAAAAGATTATGAGAATAAAAATTTTTATGGCAATCTAATAGCTGATGTTCAGAGGTTTACGGTTACAGGCCCTATTGAGAATATAGTAATGAGTATCAATGGTTCTGCAGCAGACAAGTCTCACATTTATATACCTATCAATCAGACAGGTGGTGGCATTTCTACTTATAACTATGTAACCTTTAAAACCTATAATTCCGATATCCAAAAAGAGAACAAACATAAAAAGTCTACTAAATATAAATTTACTCTTAATATCAATGCAAATGTCACTCCAGATGCTGAGTTGACATTAATAATAGATCCTGCATCTGGCGATGCTATCAACGCAAAAGGTAATTGTAGCAATCTGCAAATGAACATGGTGCTTGGTGGAGATTTCCGCTTGTATGGCACATATACTATTGATGAAGGTGATTATACGTTCTCATTAAAACAAATACTGGGTTTCAGTAGAAAATTTAAATTAAACTCTGGTAGCCAGATCACTTTTAATGGAGCTATCGCACAAACTAATCTAGCTGTCAATGCTACTTATGCATTACGCACACGACTGTACGATCTATTGAGCGAATTAGATATTAAACAAGGTGGACTTAGTAGTACTGATATTTCAGAAGCCAAGGTGCTGCAAAATGTGAATGTACTATTGCATATGAATGGCCCACTTCAAAAACCGGAACTTACCTTTAATATAGATCTACCGGAAAAACGCTCAATAGGCACTTATGCTAATTCCAAACTAGACCGTGTAAATCAAAGTGATCGAGATCTGTTAGATGAGGTAGGCTCTTTATTATTGGTAGGTACATTCATCCCTCCTGAGGGTCTTGGTGGTGCAGCGGCCACAGCTCAGTCAGGTGCTATCAATAACTTTAGCGAGATCATATCTTCTACAGCCTCATCGCAGCTAACTAACATCATGAATAAATTGTTGGGTGACAGAAAACTATCCGTAGAACTTAAGTATAAAAATTATAACACTACCGATATTAATAATATTACTGCAATAAACAGGAATAGTGTATCGGTAGGATTGAGTAAACGTTATCTGAACGAGCGTCTGGTTGTAGACTTCGGTAGTATCTACGATTGGGGCAAACCTTCGTCTTCGTCTTCCAATAGTGCCAGCAATTTTAACCTCGCAGGCGACTTCCGTGTACAATATTTACTCACTGAAGATGGACGCCTTCGCCTCAATGGTTTTCATACTAGTGATTATGATGCTGTTTACGACCAAAATATCACTCGTAATGGTGTCGGTCTTTCATGGCGTAAATCATTCAATTCCCTACCCGATTTCTTTCATGGTAAAAAATATGAAAAGAAACAACAAGCCAAGGATACTTCTGGCGTAAGGGGAAATCAATAAGAATGGTATTTTATTTAGACGATGCTACTTCTTGTAAATACGATTCCAATTGCTGTGCTATCACGTCCCAGCTAAATTGACTACGTATAACATTTATCCCTGCTTCTCCCACTCTTTTCCTCATTTCTGCTGTTGACAATAATGCAATCACACTATCTGCAAATAGCTGTGGATCTGTTTGTTTGATCGCACCTTGGCCACTTTCAATATTCAATCCGCCAAAACCTATATTAGTGCATACCACAGGTACACCCATAGCCATTGCCTCCAAAACCTTATTTTGTGTTCCTGCACCAAAACGCAATGGCGCCACTACTACACTAGCACTATTATATACAGGTGCTAATTCTTTGATAAATCCGGTTACAACTATGCAATCATTAGCAAGTTCTAGTACTTTCTTTACAGGTCTTTGCCCTGCTATTACAAAACGTACATGTGGCATCTTCTGATGTATCAATGGCAATATCTCTTGCGAAAAATAGATCACCGCATCAACATTGGGCGCATAATCCATATTACCGGTAAACAGTAGCGTATCATTCTTGCTATAATCATGTCCTCCAGCTACAAATGTATCTAGGTCCACTCCATTAGGTAATAATCGTATATTATCTACATGATGTTTCTCTCGTAGATAATTCAAATCCTCGCTTGAACACACTAGCGACATATTATACGACCTCAATATCTCCTCATACCTTAATACTCTAGCCCCTTCTATTTTTTCAAAAAAAGTTCTGGCAAGTCCTCTCTTCATTGCTTGTCTACGTTCCCAATACAATGAGAATGCATCTGGCAAGTCTAAAATACGGGGTATATTTTTTCGTTGAGATAAGTAAGGAGACATTCTTAAATGTTGCACATGTATTGCGTCAAAATGTTCTGCTGATAATACTGCTTTCAACATTCTGCGCATTGCTCCGGACTGGAAATAATGAACCTGAAATGGCTTATTATCCCAAAAGCCGCGAATACAATTTAGTACAGACTTCCATTTAGGTAGGTAAATAAGATGTACTTTTGTAAATACTTTTTCTAGCTCTTTTATATACTCCAATTCATCCTTATGCTGTGCAAATGTCACTAAGTGCAACTCATGCTTTCCCTGCAATCTCTTGGCAAGATTGTAGATTTTAAGTTTATCACCTCTGTAAGGTGGGTATGGAATACGGTTAGCTAAGAACAGTATCTTCAAAATGCTGGACGTTTATAGCGTAGATTTATTTCAAAATTTCATGCCCAAGCTTATCTCGCTTGGTTTGAAGATAGAATTCATTATGCGGATTTGGCTTTATTTCTATAGGCACATTCTCTACTATTTCCAATCCATACCCTAATAATCCTGCACGCTTGCGTGGGTTATTAGTAATTAATTTTAGTTTAGATACTCCCAGATAGCGTAATATCTGAGCCCCAACTCCATAGTCACGTTGATCATTTTTAAAACCTAGCGCCAAATTAGCTTCTACAGTATCTTTCCCCTCCTCTTGCAACTTATATGCTTTCAGTTTGTTCAATAGCCCTATCCCACGCCCTTCTTGATTCATATACAGAACTACGCCTTTCCCTGCTGCATTCACTAATTCCATTGCCTTCTGTAATTGTTCACCGCAGTCACAACGTAGCGAATGTAGAATATCACCCGTAAAACAAGAACTATGTACCCTTACCAATACAGGCTCATCTTCTCTCCATTCACCTTTTATCAAGGCCAAATGCATTTCCCCAGTATTCGTCTGACGAAATGCTATCAATTTAAAATCACCCACTTTAGTAGGCATATCTACTCTTACTTCTTCTTCTATAAGGCTTTCAGTATGTAGTCTATATGCTATTAAGTCCTTAATTGAAATGATCTTCAAGTCATACTTCTTAGCTATTTCCATTAGTTGCGGTAAACGCGCCATAGTTCCATCATCATTCATGATCTCTACCAATACGCCTGCAGGTTCCATACCGGCCAACCGCGCCAGATCTACAGTAGCTTCTGTATGCCCTGCGCGACGCAGCACACCTTCATTTCGTGCCCTTAATGGAAATATATGTCCCGGACGACCAAGATCTTCCGGTTGGGTACTGGGATCTATCAATGCTTGTACTGTTTTAGAACGGTCTTGAGCAGATATACCGGTTGTACAACCCTTTCCTATCAAGTCAACTGATACAGTAAACGGGGTTTGATGGAGTACGGTATTATTCTCCACCATTAAGTTCAATTTCAATTCTTCACAACGGGTTTCTGTTAATGGTGCACATATCAGCCCGCGTCCATATTTCGACATGAAATTTATGACCTCTGGAGTTACATTTCTGGCAGCAGTTACAAAGTCGCCTTCATTCTCACGGTCTTCATCATCAACAACTATGAGCAATTTCCCTTTTCTTAGATCTTCCAGTGCAGATTCTATTGTATCAAGCATATTATAAACCTTCAGCTAAAATTTGAAATGCAAAGTTACTATGTATTGTATCTAAATCCTGAATACAATAATCAATTACCTGAATATTATTATACTTCTATTATGATCGCTTTTGAGCAACTAGTTGGTCTAGTTTGTTAGTTATTTTCAACATAATAGCCTGCTGATCATATTCTTTTTTTATTAATTCAGTACCATTTCGAGCTATTTTCATGGCTTCTTCCTTATTATTAAGTACCCATTTCACCTTTCGGGCATATTCCTCAGGATTATTTGCAGCTAAATAATGTACACGATCTATGCCATCTATACCTTGCATTCCGATGTCGGTACTGATCACTACTTTCCCTGCAGCCATTCCTTCCAATATTTTTATCCTTATTCCCCCACCTGACCTAAGAGGCACTATCAATATTCTTTTATCCGCAATAAATGCATTGGAATCTGCTACTTCTCCCATGCATTTCAACCCATCCTTTTGCTCAAATTCAAAATGAGATGGCATATTACGACCAGCAAAATAAAATTGAAATTCAGGTACTACCTTATGTAATACTGGCCAAATATCATTCACCATCCAGTTCATAGCATCAACATTGGGTAACCAATCCATTGCTGCTAAATGATACCCTACCCATGCTAACTCATCAGGCATCTTCTTAGGTACTATGCAAGTATCTATTCCAAAAGGAGCTACTAATATAGGTTTACATATCCCATGCTTATTTAATATTGTTGCGTCAACAGATGTAATAGGCAATAGCAGATCAAACGCAGACCATATTCCTTGTTCAAAATTCCTAATGCGTTCTGCTAAATTCCTTATATAGTACTTTTTTATTGGTGACTTAGTTTCTGTGGCTAAGCGCTCCCAAATTTGATATTCTATATTATGTAGCCTTAATACCTTTACCACTGAATGGTATTTATTAACTATTGGCAGATATATGGACAAAAAAGTACTCTCCAACTGTATCACATCCGGCTTGAAAGAGATTAATATCTGTTCCAACTTAAGTCCAAAGTCTTTATTCTTAAGCCTTTCTGTATGGCTGGGTTCTTTACTAAATAGGAAATTAGTAAGTACAGACATCGGTTTTATACTATTATCCACCTTTACCGTCTCAAAACCGGCTAATTTGGGGTATAGATTTGATATGAAAGGCTCTTCTACATAATGTCTTACTGTGTTCATTGCCAGCAAAAACACTTCCCAGCCTGCCTTTTGGTATCCTTCTATCATAGCATGCATAGCTAATGCACCTCCATCCTTTAGCGGATAAGGCACCCTGCTGGTCACAATAAGTATTTTACCTTTAGACATTGGATGCGAATTACAAAAATAAAACGCAACTTCGAAACACTTATTTTTACAACATGGTTCCTAAGAAACTTATTTTTCTGGCTGCAAAGCCTATAGGTTATTACTGTTTTTTGCATTTATTAGAGATTCAGAAGTCTCTCAATATTGAAATATTGGGCCTATTGACCCAGACTAGAAAAGAATTTGGCAACGAACACGACCTTGTAAGGCTTGCACATGAACATAATATAACTGTATTTGAAAAACTGGATGAACTACCTGAATCTGATATTATCTACTCTATTCAATATCACGAGATCCTCAAACCTGTTCACATACAAAAGGCCAAACAAGTAGCAGTAAATTTACACATGGCCCCACTACCTGAATATCGGGGATGTAATCAATTCTCTTTCGCTATCATCGATGGCAATAAAGAATTCGGCACTACCATACATCAGATAGACCATCGTATAGACCATGGCGATATACTCTTTCAAAAACGGTTCCCTATTCCGGAACATTGCTGGGTAAATGAACTGTACGAACTGACTCTTGATACATCTATCTCTTTATTCAAAGAATCTATCTCTAATATCATCAATGATAATTACACTCCAATATCTCAACAGTCATTAGAATCTCAATATGGCACATCATTACATTATAGAAATGAAATTGCTGAATTAAAAATAATAGACCTTAACTGGGATAAAGAAAAAATAGAACGTCATATCAGAGCAACTTCCATGCCTGGTTTCGAACCCCCATATTGCCTTATAAACGGTAAAAAAGTGTATTTTTCTACACATTAGGCATGAAAAAACAAACTAGAATAGTCTGCACTGTAATTAACGACCTGAATTACGACCAGCGAATGAATCGTATCTGTAGCTCACTTACAGATGCAGGTTACGATGTTACTTTGGTAGGCATTAGAAGAAAAAATAGCAAACCATTACTGCAACGTTCCTTCAAACAAGTACGCCTGCCTATTATAGCCGAGCAAGGTAAGATCATGTATATCGATTACTGGTTCAAATTGTTCTTTTTCTTACTGTTTAGAAAAGTAGATATACTCTGTGCTATCGATCTCGATACTATACTACCTGTTTACTACGTTTCTAAACTGCGCAGCAAGAAACGTGTATTCGATTCACATGAACTCTTTACTGAAATGAGAGAATTAGTAACAAGACCGGCTACTCTAAAAATGTGGGTATGGATTGGCAATCACACCGTACCTAATTTCCCTGTTGGCTATACTATTGGTGAGTGTTATGCAGAACATCTCAAAAAACAGTATGGGGTCACTTACGGCATCGTACGCAATGCCACTATTCTCAGACCTTTGCAGATACCCGAAAAAAAAGAACGTTTTATTTTATATCAAGGCACTGTAAATGTTGGTCGTTGTTTCGAACAAGTGATACCTGCCATGCAATATGTTGATGCACAACTTATAGTATGCGGAGAAGGTAATTTTTTCGATGAGGCATTGGCACTTACAAAACAATATGGCCTGGAAAATAAAATCATCTTCAAAGGTTTCGTTCCTCCTGAACAGCTTCGAGAATATACCTTACAAGCTTGGATAGGGATCACATTATTTGAGTCTACCAGTCTCACTAACAGACTTTCACTTGCCAATCGCTTTTTTGATTATATGCACAATGGGGTACCTCAACTTTGTATCAAATACCCTGAATACGAAAAAGTAAATGATCAGTTCGAAATTGCCAGCCTAATCGATGATCCTACTCCTGAGACCATAGCGGCATCACTCAATAAGTTATTTGTTGATGATGATTATTATAAACAACTACAGAATAATTGCCTGAAAGCACGCGAAGTATATTGCTGGCAGGTAGAAACTAAATCATTATTATCAATTTATGATGCCCTATCCTAAAATCAAACTACATATAGTAGCCCTAGATATACCCTATCCTTTAGACTATGGGGCTGCTATTGATATGTATTATAGGATCAGGTATCTACAGGCAGCCGGAGCGGAGATATACTTGCATTGTTTTCAATATCATGGCCGACAAGCATCAACGGAGCTGAACAAATGGTGTAAAGAGGTATATTATTACCCCAGAAAGAGTATGCTTAAAAGCTTGCCTATTTCTATACCTTATACTATCTATTCCCGCAGAGATGATTTGTTATTGAAAAGATTACAAGAAGTAGATGCCCCCATTTTATTCGAAGGGGTGCATACATCTTATTACAAATCTCATCCCTCTCTCAAGAATAGAATAAAGGTTATTCGCAATCATAATATAGAACACGATTATTTCAGACAATTAGGTCAGAAGGCTAAAAACCCTATCAAGAAACTATTCTACATGAACGAATCTCGTCTACTGAAAAAGTACGAGTATAATATGCAAGACATTCAGGCCTTTCTTCCCATCACTACATCCGACTATAGTTTCTTCAAACAATTATATCCTGACGCCAAGTATTCTTTGACGCCTCCTTTCCATTCATTCAAGGAGGTATCTTCATTGCCTGGCATAGGTTCTTATTGTCTATTCCACGGCAACCTGGGACACCCCGAAAATATAGAAGTAGCCATTTATATAGTAAAAGAAGTTTTCTCGGGAATTGATGTACCTGTTATTATTGCTGGCAGAGACCCATCTCCTCTGGTTATTGAGGCTTGTGCATCCATTTCTAATTGCAAATTGGTAGTGCATCCATCTACTGAAGATATGGAAGAACTCATAAAAGAAGCCCAGGTGCAAGTAATGCTTACATTTCAACCTACAGGCATGAAGACCAAACTGTTGCTCTCTCTATTCTGTGGGCGCCACATCTTAGCTAATGAGCCTATGCTGTATAGCACGGGTTTAGAAAGTACTTGTACTATCGCCAATACAAGTCAGCAAATGCAAAAAAGAATTATTGAGCTAATGAGTACACCCTTTACTCAAGCAGACATTGATGCCAGGATCGTACAACTCAGGAAATACTATGATACTGCCACTAATGCAGCACATATCATTAAACTCCTGCAGCCGATATCTCTTTAACAGCACCTTGTTCTATACGCACCACACGTGCCGGGTATTTTTGAATGATTGTATAGTCATGTGTAGCCATAATAAATGCTGTATGGTAATCCCTACAGATATTGAACAACAATTGCATGATCTCATCTGTGGTGTCCGGATCTAGATTTCCAGTAGGCTCATCCGCCAACATTAATTTAGGATTATTAAGTAAGGCACGTGCAATATCCACTCGTTGCTGCTCACCACCTGACATCTCGTAGGTCATTTTAAAACCCTTTCCTTTTAACCCTACTTTCGTAAGCACATTCTCAATCTTCTCTTTCATCAATACCTTATCCTTCCATCCGGTTGCCTTCAGTACGAACTCTAGATTATCGTATACATTCCTATCTGTCAATAATCGAAAATCCTGAAACACTACACCAAGATTACGGCGCAATAAAGGCACTGTCTGCCAGGTAAGTTGCTTGAGATCAAAACCTGCTACTTTACCATCTCCTTCTCTCAAATAAACATCACCATACAATGTTTTCAACAAGCTCGATTTACCACTACCTGTTTTACCAATTAGATATATGAATTCACCCTTCCCTACTTCAAAGTTCACATTTGAGAGGATCAGGCTCTTACCTTGATATATATTAGCAC
>Ga0194037_1002542_pt1 | contig 11981 bp, 9 predicted proteins | sample JunL306m_MetaG_FD_148653 | JGI IMG/M metagenome (GOLD analysis project Ga0194037, IMG submission 148653) | Anoxic zone freshwater microbial communities from boreal shield lake in IISD Experimental Lakes Area, Ontario, Canada - Jun2016-L304-6m | ecosystem: Environmental > Aquatic > Freshwater >...
ATGTGGAATGTTTAAGTAGAAAATACATAGCAAAATTCCGATTTCAAGATTCAGAATTAGGTAACGTGATATATGATGAGGATGGCGTAATCTTGGAATATTCCGAAAAGGAACTGGTACCTGATATCTATAGAAAGTTACGAATCTTTATTAAATGTTGGGATAGATCATTTCCCAACTTTTAAACGCTTCACTTTTTAACCCTGTAGCTCATTTTTAATGTATTCTGAGATCTATATAATTAATTGAGCCTAAATAAGGCGAATTATCGCTTTATCCGCCTTAAATAATGTTGCGAAGTAATGCTCTATTGTTGCTTTTCCAATATTTTATCGCTCATTAAAATACCGTTTATCGCTCAAAAAATTAGATACATGAGATTTATTTTAATTATTAATGAGCGATAAATTAATTGTAAGTAAATTTTGTCAAATCGCTTATGTTCAATAAATTTGAATGTTCATGAATCATGAACAAATTATAAAAATGAACAAGGAGGCACAAAATATATTACAAAAGGCTATTAATCAGTTTACACTGGTTACTGGAATTGGTGTTAATATATTAGACAAACAACCCAAAATCAATCAATTACAGAATACAGATGCTTGTATAGAAATAAAAACAGGCAATCAACCCATCCAATTCCAGACAATTATTAAAAACGAAATTAGAGAACAAGCCCTTCCGGAATTGTTGCAACAAATGCACCTTAATAAAGGCGAAGGGTTATTGGTATGCAGGTATATTCCTAAACCTATCAAGGAAATTCTGAAAAACCAGGGTATTAACTATCTCGAAACTGCGGGTAATTGCTTTATTAGAAAAGAGGGTCTTTACTTTTATATAAACGACAAGATGGTAACAAAAGAACGCCAAACCAAAGACGGCAAACTATGGAAAACAGCTGGTATTAAATTTATATTCGGCATCCTCTTGCAGCCAACCCTATTAAACGAACCCTATCGGAAGATGGCTGAAATCACAGGAGTGGCATTAGGTAATATTGGTCCATTTCTGGATGAGTTGAAAAATGAAGGGTTTTTAAAAGAGGGGATCGAAAATGGTAATCCAATTTTATTCCTTGAAAATATGGAGCCATTGCGGAACAAATGGATTGCAATGTTTAACGCGGTGTTGAAGCCAAAATTAAAACAGGGCCGTTTCAGGTTTGTAGATAAGCACATGTTGGATCAATGGGAACAGCTTCCCAATACAGATTACTTCTGGGGTGGCGAAACCGCAGGTGCAGTTTTAACCAATCATCTTCATCCCGAAGTATTTACAATTTATACAAAGCAGCCCAAAATAATTTTAATGAAACATTTAAGGTTGGTACCAGATCCAGCAGGAAATGTAGAAATTTTAGATGTATTTTGGCATGACCAACTAAATTATAAACAAGGGCTAGTTCCGCCCCTGCTTGCTTATGCTGACCTGGTCAACAGCCTCGATAGCAGAAATAGTGAAATAGCAAATAGAATAAAACAGCAATACCTTGAAACTAGAAGATCAGGGAAACTCGAATCAACATATTCAAAAGGCTATCGAGGAGAGAACTTTTTTAATTAAAAATGAAATATCAAAAATTTATGGGATTAGATTTAGTTTTTATTAAAAATAGGTAGTTCAAGAAGTAGGATTTTATTTTTATGGAAATAAGCATAACTTAATAGTAATTTTACAACGAAGATTATACTATGTCCACTCCAACAATACGAAAACGAAAAACTCTTGGAATTAAAGCAGAATCCAAGGAAATAGCTAAACTGGTTAGTGCAGGAAGAAAAAGTGCTACTAACGCAATTCGTGCTTCTAAGGCGCTAGGTTTAGAAATTACCTATATGAAAGATGGTATTGTTTACAAAGAAAAGCCTAATGGAGAGAAAAAGGTTTTAGTAAAAGTTGCTGTTACTTCGCAAGGACCAAAAAATCATTTGCAGTTAAAAAAGGGAATGATATTTAATGTCAATAAGTAAACGAATTCGAATTTTCGCAGGACCAAATGGGTCCGGAAAAAGTACGCTCTTCCAAGAGGTTAAAAATTATTTTAGCCAAATTCCTTTTATTAATGCAGATGAACTTGAAATTAAATTATCTCTGACTGGATTTATAGATTTGCAATTATTTGGATTAACTGCATCACAGAATGACCTTGAAAAATTCAAAAAAACTACCGACGCAAAATCATTGATTTCAAAGGCGATTCAAAACAAACATGCTATTAATATTCTAGTGGCTGAAAATTGTATAGTGGACAAATCAAAAGAAACCCATAGTTATGAAGCTTCTTTTGTAGCAGCGTTTATCCGTTCTTTATTATTTAAGTCTGGAAAATCGTTCTCATATGAAACAGTAATGAGTCACTCTTCTAAAATAAAGGAACTAAAAGCAGCTCAAAAGAGTGGGTACAAAACCTATCTATATTTTGTTTGCACAGATGCACCTGAAATTAATATTGAAAGAGTAAAAGATAGAATTGATAAAGGGGGCCATAGCGTAAATATTGATAAAATAACTTCCCGCTATCCTCTTACCCTTAAAAATTTATACCCTGCTTTAAAATATTGCGATAGAGCATTTCTTTTCGATAATTCAGGCAAGAAACACGAGTTAATTGCAGAATTATCGAAGGGAAAGCTTCGATTAAAAGTTAGTAAACCACCTAATTGGTTTAAAGCAAGTGTCCTAAAATATGTAACCAATTAGCCTATCAAATTGCATTAAATTGCACCAAAATTCGATCTTTAATAAAGTGTAAAATGCTGATTATCACATGCGTTTTCAGTGTAGTTTTAGAGACAGGATTTAAAAATTGACGAAAAATTGCTATACATTACAAAATATATTCGTATATTTGAATTCTCTGAAACGCTATCCTGCAAAGGATTACAGAGCACAACAGAAGCCATTTTTTCAGTAAGTTATAGGGCAAAAGTTCGATCCCGGCCCATTTATATTATTAAAAGGTAAACTTCTATCATTTTAAAATCCTTTATTTCCTGGTTTGACTTATAATCTGCCAATAACCTTTTTCTTTAGACAAGGAGTAGGAAATTGTTGTTCTAAGAAATTGTGTATCATTTTTATCGAACCTCGAAAAATCCATTACAACTACTGCGGTTTTTATTGATTCGAATATGATTTTTATATCATTAATTTTGGAATAAGCCCATCCAGATTTTTTTAACTTATCATAATCAATTACGGGTACATTCTCTTTTTCATAATAAGTTATTTGTCCGTTATCAATTATAGCGTATGGGAAATGATAACATTTCTGAACTTCTACAACATTTTCCTCATTAAAAGCTTTTACATAATGTTTCATAAATTCTTCTGGACTTAAATTGCTCTGAGCAATTAGATTTCCAGAAATAAATAATGTTACAGCAAATAGTAGTTTTTTCATGTCATTTGTTTTTCAGTATAACGTTAAAGGAAAGTATAGTCTTTATTGGTTAGTACGGCTCTTCTTTTAAAAGTACCCATTTTTTTAGTTATTATATGATTTGAAATGATCTCAAGCAGATGTAAAGAACTTCGTTCACTTATATTCATTTTTGAATATTCTATGAAACCTTTTAGAAATGATTAAATTACAGAAAACAACAACTATGGCTAAATACGGATTCTCATTTTCATGGAAGCGAGCATTGGGTGTTACAAGTGCCAAACAAAAGTTTGCCCGAGAAACTGGTATTCCAACTACCAAGAATGGACTTGAAAGAAAAATTGGTGGATCTGTTCTTGGTTTGTTATTCGGATTGTTTGGTGGGAAGAAGAAATAAGAACTCGATTTAAATCTGACTGGTATGCTTCTTTAAAATCCGCATGCCCTCTGATTTAACGGCGGGGCTTTTTCTGAAACTCCAGATGATATCACTGGCAACCTTTCTGGAAGCTTCCAAATCAACGATGGGTTCAGGATAGTGTTTACCAATGCTGCATTGATAGAGTTCTTGTTCAATGGCACTGAGTTTCCAGGGCTCATGGATCAGAGAAACAGGAATGTTATTTAACTCGGTTACCCATTGCTTAATAAATAAACCTTCAGGGTCGTGCTCCATTGAATTTTTGATGGGGTTATAAATTCTAACAGTGTTGATGCCGGTTACACCAGATTGCATTTGTAATTGCGGATAATGTATACCAGGTTCATAGTCTAAAAATTGGCGGGCTAAAAAATGCAGGTCTCGCCAGTCTTGCCAAAGATTGAACACAAAAAAAGAGACTACCATAGCGCGCATCCTAAAATTTAAATAACCTGTTGTTACCAAACAGCGCATACATGCATCTATAATAGGTACACCGGTTTTACCATCCTGCCAGGCTTTAATCAAGGTTTCGTTTCTTGGCTTTTCAATTTGATCAAAGGCCGAGTTTACGTTTTCAAATTCCATTCGGCACTCGTCTTCAAATTTTTGCATGAAATGGCAATGCCAATGCAAACGCGATATGAAATTGGATAGGGCTCTTTTGTTGGGCGATGTGTCATAATGCTGAGTAGTGAACTGATACAACATGCGCATACTAATATTGCCATAAGCCAAATAGGGAGATAAACGGCTGCAACTTTTTCTGCTTAACAAAGGCTTTGAAATATGCTTACTATAATTCACTGCTCGCTCTTTGATAAAACTATCTAAGTATCGCCATGCCCAATACTCACCCCCTTGCTGAAAGTTTTTGTTGCGGGTGGTAATAGCTTCTGCAAGTGGGGCACCTTTCAAAGCTTCATAGAATTTTAGATCTAGTTTCAAGATCTTCCATCCAGATTCAGGAACCAGTTTGGGCTGCTCGGTCATGGTTTGTTGCCAACGTTGCTGCCAGGTTTTTCTAAACTTAAGTTTTCTGATCACACCGTTTAAGGGAGATTCTTTCCAGGCTATGCCATTACGATGGCAAAATTGCTGAATGGCCAAGTCTCTATCATAAGTGATTTTATTGCCCACTTCTACATGAGAGAAAATCTGATGAATTTGGAATTGCGCTTGCAGGGCTTCCAATACCTCCGCTACTTCACTGTGAAAAATATATAAGTCTGCGTTCAGGTCTTTGAGTTTTAATCTCATTTCTTGCAAAGACTCATAGACAAAACGCCAGTGTCTGCAATCACTATCGTCATAAGCCATAACCGATGGTTCAAAACAATAAAGCAAGAGTATGGGAAGGTTCTGCTGTTGCGCCTTCCATAGCGGCTCGTGGTCTGTAAACCTCAAGTCTCTTTTAAACCAAACAATATTGATGGGCTGCTTCTCCAAACTAATAGAGGAACAGACGGGTGGAGATTTTGTTTATTTTTTAAAATAAACAATTTATTAATAAACATTCTTTAATAAATATTTGTATCAATTGTAATTGCGTCAAAAATTTCCATTACTCCAAAAAATAAAGTATTGAAATCAATCCATTTGCTTTATTAATTAATTGACTTAATCTTTTAGTCCTTAAAACTCCACTCGGTACTGAGTTTGAGTGTAATTATCTATATACACTTTTAGAAAATATTCTTGTATTTCAAAATGTTTTTATTGAGTACTGTTTAATATTAAGCAGTATTATAATTCAAAATTATTAACACACTTATGTTTTGTTTTTTAAAAAGTAATAATTGTTATTGATAATTTATGTAACTGTTTATTAATATTAAACCGATAAAATAAAGATCAGTTTTACAATCTTTAAATAAAGAAAATTATTTTTTATAAGGTCTGATAGAAGATTTTATAAAATCATTATTCTTTATATAACTATAGATTATTAGTTCGTATTAGTCAATGGTATAAACTATAAATATTTTTATAAACTAGTAAATATTAATTAATGATACATTGGAAAAAAAAGATAAAATGGTTTTTGATGGTGATCATAAGTTTTACGACTTATGTTTTGCCTGCACAGGAAGTTAAGCAAATAAATGGGTCGGTAATTTCTGAAAATGGAGAGTTATTAAACGGCGTTAATATTGTTATAAAGCAATCTAACAGCTCTTTAAAGAAAGCAACTACCACTGATGCAAAGGGAATGTTTACTATTCCTTTATTGAAAACTGGAAGTAAATACCAAATCAGTTTCAGTTATGTTGGGTATCAGGAATATATTCTTTCTTATACACCCAAAAGCAGTGATAATTTGAATTTAACTATCAAATTAAAACAAGCAGTATCCAATTTAAATGACGTTGTTGTTGTTGGTTATGGTACTTCCAGTAAAAAGGATATAACTGGTGCCATCACTTCACTTAAGTCTGAAGATTTTAATGTTGGCGTTGTTTCTTCACCTGCAGAACTATTGCAAGGTAAAGTAGCGGGATTAAACGTAACGAAAAGTGGCGATCCTAGTCAGTCGCCCTCTGTTGTATTGAGAGGCCCTTCTACAATAAGAACAGATAATGGAGCGCAGGAGCCATTTTATGTAATTGACGGAGTACCAGGTGCTTCAATTGATATATTGGCACCTTCAGATATTGAAAGTATAGATGTATTGAAAGACGCTTCATCTACAGCGATTTATGGTTCCAGGGCGGCTAACGGAATTATCATCGTAACTACTAAAAAGGCAAAAGCTGGTCAATCAAGACTTTCATATAATTCTTATGGATCTATGCAGAAAGTTTCAAAGAAAATAGATATGCTTACTGGTGATGAGCTTCGTAAATATCTTTCTGATAATTCCTTATTGCCTTTATCGAAGCCAATAGATGATGATGGTTCAAATATCAATTGGCAAGATCTTATAGAAAGAAAGAGCTATTCTCAAAATCATAATATCTCTTTCAGTGGGTCGTCTGTTAATGCAGAGTATGGTGCAAGTGTCAATTATTTTAAAAATGATGGTATCATTAATCGTACTTCACTTGAAAGAATCATTTATAGAGGCTATGTAAATCAAAGGTATTTTAATGATAAATTAAACCTGAGTTTAAATTTAACTAACAGTACATCAAATGGTAATGATGTTGTGCAACCATATATATTGTCGGGTATGTTATTCTATTTACCAACGGTTAGTCCATTCAATACAGATGGAACATACAAAGAAAACTTTACACGAACTGGTAGTGGAACTTTAAATCCATTATCATTATTAAATAATAATACCATTAAAACAAATGATACCAAAACATTGATCAATGGTGTTGTTCAGTATGAAATTATTAATGGTCTTAAATTTACTTTGAGCGGATCTACACAAAAAGATCAGTATAACTATAATAGTTATTATAATAGTGCATCTGGCTTAGCTGTAAATTTAAATGGTGTTGCACATAGAACATCTATTGCAAATACCAATAACATCCTAGAAACTTATTTTAATTATAATAGGAGTATTGGGCAGCATAATATTAAACTTTTGGCAGGTTATTCTTATCAGCAAAACAGAACGAATGATGGTTTTGGGATACAGACTCAAAATTTTTCAAATGATAATCTAACCTACAATAATTTATTTTTATCAAACCCTGCATCTATTGCACAAATAGCATTCGATAATAGCCCGATCTCTACGCTTAGAATTATTTCGTATTATGGTCGTGTTCAATATCAGTACTCTGATAAATATTTATTTCAGGCATCTTTAAGAGATGATGGGTCTTCTGCTTTTGGTGCTAATCATAGATATGGTTTATTTCCAGCAGCATCAGTTGGCTGGAGGATGATCAATGAAAACTTTATCAAAAAATATTCTTTTATCAGCGATCTTAAATTAAGAGCAGGCTATGGTGTTTCAGGAAATAGTGTTGGTTTTGATGCGTTTTCTTCCATATTAGTTTATGGTACACAGGGAAATGGCAGCAGATTTTTGTATAACGGAAATATTACCAATGCCATTGGTCCTGTAAGAAATAATAACCCGGATCTAAAATGGGAAAGTACTGCTACCTCTAATATAGGTTTGGACTTTGGACTATTTAAAAATAGAATTACAGGTTCGGTAGATTACTATATTAAGAAGACCTCTGATCTGATCTATGCGCAGTATCCGGTTTCTTTAACACAGTACTTCACAAATACTATTACAGCCAATGCAGGAAATATTAAGAACAGCGGTATCGAAGTTCAATTGAATGGTCTTGTGGTAAAAAATAAAAACTTCTCCTGGAAAACATCTTTGAATTTTTCTCACAATAAAAATGTGGTGGAGAGTCTTTCTAATGGTCTATTCAATCTGCCTTCTTTTTACACTGCTCAGTTAGGTGGTAAAGGACAGTCAGGAAATTATAGTCAGATTGTTCAGCCAGGTTATGCACTAGGTACTTTTTATCTCTGGCATTATATGGGTAAAAACGCAGCTGGCGTAAGTACTTATTTAAATGCTGCAGGAAATACAATTGCTACACAGCCTTTAACAACGGATCAGCGTATTGCAGGTAATGCCCAACCTAAATTGATATATGGTTTCAGTAATAGCTTTACTTATAAGCAATTTGATTTTAACTTCTTAATTCGTGGTGTTACTGGAAATCAAATTTTAAATGCAACCCTTGCAAACCTTAATAACCCTTCTGATGCCAGGCTACAGAATATTCCAAGATTTACTTTGGGAGAATCTGCAAAGGATATCAATGGGTACCTGATATCAGATCGTTTTTTAGAGAATGGTTCTTATTTACGTCTTGATAATGCATCTCTTGGATACAGCTTCAAACCAAAAATACAATCTATTAAAAGTGTTCGCTTGTACCTAACTGCTTCGAATCTATTTGTGATTACCAAATACAAAGGAATTGATCCTGAAATTAATATGGGTGGTCTTACTCCAGGGATAGACAATAATAATTTTTATCCAAAAACTCGTAGTTATTTAATTGGACTTAACGCAACATTCTAATCCTTAAAAGGTAAAAAGATGAAAAAAATATATGTAATTATAACAGGGGTTATCATGATTTTTATGATAAACTCCTGCACTAAACTTGATGTGCCAGTTGAATCACAATATGTGAATGGCAACTTTCCAAATACAAATGCAGATTATACTGCTTTGCTAGGTACCATCTATTCAAACCTCTCTTCCAACTTTGCAGTAAACTACTGGCGGATGCAGGAACTATCGACAGATGAAGCCATTTTGCCTGCTCGTGATGGTAATTTTGATGATGGTGGTCAATACAGACAATTACATTATCATAGCTGGACATTTGATCATCCCAATGTAACAGGTATATGGCAATGGGGTTTTAGTGGAATAAATACCTGCAATCGTTTATTGACCGTAGTAAATAATGCAAACTCTTCTGCAAGTGTAAAAGCAGCATATACAGCTGAGATAAGAGCGATGCGTGCATTGTATTATTTCTTTATGTTGGACATATATGGAAACGTACCTATCATTACTAGTTTCCCAGTGCTTGAATTGCCAGCAACTCAGCCAAGAGCTAAAGTATATCAGTTTATAGAAAGTGAACTTTTAGCGGTTTTGCCTTCGTTACCTTCCAAATCGAATAGTATTTCAGTTAATATTTTACAATACGGACGCCCAACTAAGGGTATGGTATTTGCCTTGTTATCTAAAATGTATCTTAATGCTGAAGTTTATGTTGGTACACCACGTTATCAAGATGTAGTAGCAATGGCTGATAGTGTTCAAAACAATGGCAACTATTATCTTGATGCAAAATATAGGGATATATTTTTGCCAAATAATGGTCCTCAGATAAATGAAACCATCTTTGCAATTCCTTATGATCAGCAGATTCCTGGAAATCAGTTTACCAGATTTGGATTCTTTTATTATCTGGCACCAACTTATGGTTTTAGTGTAGGATTGAGTATTGCAATGAGTACAACACCTGAGTTTTATAATCGTTTTAATTTACCTGGTGATTTCAGAACCAAAACCTGGTTGGCAGGTCCTCAGTACATTCCAGATGGCAATGGTGGGTTCACTTCTCAACCAGCATATTTTCCTGGTACTACCACACAAATCTATATCAATCCAATTTTAACTTTAGTTCCTCCGAAGCCGATGGATCTTGGTAATACTATTGCAACTCAAAGTGAAGGTGTAAGATCCATTAAATATTATCCGGATCCTACCATGATTCAGGCAACTCGATTAAATGGAAACGACGTACCAGTATTTCGTCTGGCAGATATCTATTTAATGAAAGCAGAAGCTATACTTCGTGGTGCTTCAGCTACAACAGTAAATGGAGAACTACAAACTCCGTTGGTTTTGTGTAATAAAATAAGAGCACGTTCAGGTGCACAGTTAGCTTCTTCTATGGATCTTCCGGGTATATTAGATGAACGTGCAAGAGAACTATCATGGGAAGCATGGCGTCGTAATGATCTGATTCGTTTTGGACTTTATGAACAGAGTTATCCTTTACCTAATGATAATCTGATAATGAATACAGATGTTAGCCGCAGACTTTATCCAATTCCTTCAACAGAATTAAAAACAAATCCTAACTTAATTCAGAATCCTGGTTACTAATTGTTTCATATACAACTTACAGAGAATGGTAAATTAAAAGTTTACCGTTCTCTGTTAATTAATTTGTTGAACTAGCTTGATCATAACATTCATATAATTACAAAAAATGAAATACTCTATCTGTTTATTGCTATTGGTATGTTTTTCTTTTATTTCCGATAACAAATTTGATGACCTTACAATTAATCAGATTCAAGTTATAGGATCTCACAATAGTTATAAGCAAGCAATTGATCCTGCGTTGTTTTCATTTCTGCAATCAAGGGATTCTGCAAGAATGAGTAAAATACAATATAGCCATATCAGCCTAACAGATCAGCTTAATTTGGGATTGTTGAATTTAGAAATAGATATATATGCTGACTCGAAGGGAGGAAAGTACGCACATCCAAAAGGGCTCGATTGGGTACCTAATCAGGCACTTTATGATACAGCCAAAGTTATGAATGAACCGGGATTTAAAGTCTTTCATATACAGGATATCGATTTCAGATCGAATTGTTTGACATTTAAAAACTGTTTACAGGAATTAAAGAAATGGTCGGAAGCTCATCCTGATCATTATCCTGTATTCATTACCATGAATACAAAAGACCAAAAGATTTCATTACCTGGATTTAATGTTCCCGAGAAATTTTCTCCTGAAATTTTCGATAGTCTTGATCATGTGATTACACAATATCTTGGTGTAAATCATTTAATAACACCCGACATGGTTCGTGGGAAATATGAAACACTTAATACTGCAGTATTACACAATAACTGGCCTAAATTAAAAGATTCAAAAGGAAAATTTATATTTATTCTGGATGAGAATGGGGATAATAGAACTATGTATTTAGCTAATCATCCTTCTTTAAAAAACAGGGTATTATTTGCCGATGCTGAAGCTGGCACTCCAGAATCCGCAATACTGATTAAGAACAATGCAAAGTCAGACTTAACATTGATTAGTAATTTAGTAAAGCAAGGTTATATCATTCGCACCAGAGCTGATGGAGATACAGATGAAGCTCGTAAAAATGATAAAAGTTCTTTTGAAGCCGCTAAAAAATCCGGTGCTCAGATCATTACAACTGATTATTATCAGAAGAGTAGCTTTTTTAATTCTGATTATATCGTTTATTTTGAAAATGGGAATAAATATCTACGGGTAAATACTTTGCTTCAGCCAAAAGATAAATAACGATTTATAGAATATTAAAACATCTGAATCACCTCTTACCAGTTGGTAAAATTATTTTATACTGCTTTATACAAATCAAAATATTTTTTAAGTAGCTTAAAAAATTAGATGAAAATCTAGTAAAATAATACTTCACTATTTGTGAAGATTTACTAATTTTACAATTGTATCAATGAAAGTCAGGCTAATTCGTAAGGAGTCCATTGAAAGTTTTGTGTTACAAAACGCAGGAAGTAAGAGATCGTTAGAATTTGGTTACAGTTATTAAAATAAAATGGAAACCTTAGTTTACAAAATCATAAAAACAAAATCGCAATATCATAAATATTGTGACAAGCTAGAATTGTTA
>Ga0194037_1002545_pt1 | contig 11966 bp, 11 predicted proteins | sample JunL306m_MetaG_FD_148653 | JGI IMG/M metagenome (GOLD analysis project Ga0194037, IMG submission 148653) | Anoxic zone freshwater microbial communities from boreal shield lake in IISD Experimental Lakes Area, Ontario, Canada - Jun2016-L304-6m | ecosystem: Environmental > Aquatic > Freshwater >...
CATTAAAGTTGGTATTACTCGACAAACTCAAATACCCACTCGCTGGATAGATCAAGGTGCGATACAAGCTTTACCCATATTTAGAGTTCAATCGCGCTATATATCTGGCTTAATAGAAGTGCTTATAGCCAAGCATGTGAGTGACAAAACCAGTTGGCAACAAATGCTAAAAAATCATGTTCAGCCTATCGACCTAGCTGAAAAAAGAGATTTGTTAATTAAGCTTTGTGAGCCAGAGTTAAATGAAATTGTTCAGCGTTTTGGACTATCAGCGATCAGCTTCTTACCTGAAGAACCCATTGTGGGCATCCAGTTTCCCGTTGATCACTACCCCATTAAAATTAAATCATTAAATTTAGATAAAGACCCAGAAGTGCAGGGCATTTTACATGGTATTAAAGGCCAGTATTTGTTGCTAGATACAGGCGTTATCAATATTCGTAAATATACTGGCTACGAAGTTAAGGTATCGATTTAACGCAACCATGCTCAGTTACTTAATCCGTTTTTCTATCCGTTTTTACGGTATTGTTATTGCGCTTGCATTATTGGTCTTGATCTACGGCAGTTATCGCTTCACAACAGCCGGCTTAGATATTTTTCCTGAATTTGCACCTAAGCGGGTCATAATTCAAAGTGAATCCCCCGGCCTTTCATCAGAACAGGTTGAGTTATTAGTCACAAGGCAGATTGAGGTCTCGATTAGTGGCTTGATAGGTTTAGAGTCAGTTCGCTCTGAATCTATACAGGGCTTGTCCATTGTTACAGCAACTTTCAATGAGCACAGCGATATTTATCGTAATCGCCAATTAATCAATGAAAGACTCACAGGATTAGCGTCTCATATTCCCACAGGTATTACACCGCTAGTCATTCCCTTATCTTCATCCTCGGCTACTGTGCTAACGATCGGTTTAAACTCCGACCATAAAGATTTAATGTCGTTACGGGGCTTGGTTGATTGGACTATCGTGCCACGCTTGCTATCAGTTCCGGGTGTAGCAGATGTTAATGTGTTTGGTGGAGAAATCACGCAACTGCAAATTCAAGTCGATCCGATACAGTTAAATCGTTTTAATCTAGCTATAGAAGATATTGCCCAAGCTGCTACCCAAGCTGCTGTTATTCAAGGTGGTGGATTTATTGAAAATAAAAATCAGCGCTTTACCCTACAAGTGACAGGTTTGCCATCTACACCAGAACAATTTGCCAAGATTATTGTTAAGCGAGAGCAAGGACGAAATATCACTCTAGGAGAAGTCGCTACCTTGAAATATGCAGCAGAACCTCCCATAGGAGCTGCACAGATTGAAGGTAAGCCAGGTATTGTTTTGATGATTATTGGTCAATATGGGGCGAATACTTTAACCGTATCAAAAGAAGTTGAAGTTGTTTTAAAAGAGTTTAAACCACTCTTTAATCATGAAGCCATTAATTTTTATCAACACTTATTTCGTCCAGCTGACTATATAGAAAGATCATTAACTAATTTATCAGGACATTTGCTGATTGGTGGCTTATTCGTACTCATTATTTTGTATCTGTTCTTATATAATTTTCGAACTGCATTTATTTCTGCCTTGGCCATACCCGTTTCATTGATGGGGGCTATTATCATATTGCTAGAAACAGGTGTTAACTTAAATATCATGGTACTGGGGGGCTTGGCGATTGCGTTAGGTGAGGTGGTTGATGACGCCATTATCGATACCGAAAATATTTTCCGGCGTTTACGTGAAAATAGTTTTTTATCAAAACCTATGCCCATTACTACTGTGGTTTATAACGCCTCTTTAGAGGTACGTAGTTCTGTGGTTTATGCTAGCTTTATTGTTGCACTCGCATTTGTGCCTTTATTAACCTTGAATGGCGTTGCGGGTCGATTGTTTGCCCCTTTGGGTTATTCGTATATTTTGGCTATATTAGTTTCATTAGTGGTGGCGCTGACTTTAACTCCGGCCTTGTGTTTTTTGTTATTGGGACAGCATCTAAATAACACCCAAGATCCTCCCTTAATCAGGTATCTAAAACCTTTATATGAAAAACTATTAGTCTTTGTTTTGAATCATAGCCATCGAATGATGCTGGCTAGCCTAGCCATCTGTTTATTAAGCCTGCTAGCTTTTTCTAATCTAGATAGTAAGTTTTTGCCTGAGCTACGTGAGGGTCATTACATTGTTCACACGACAAGTTTGCCAGGAACCTCATTACATGAGTCTTTACGAATCGGCAGTCAATTAACTCAACAATTCATGACTATTCCAGGCGTTCAATCTGTTTCACAATGGGCTGGACGCGCCCAGCGAGGAGCTGACACTTATGGAAGTCATTACAGTGAATATGAAGTTCGTCTGGAAACTTTGTCAGGTGCTGAACAACAACATATTCTCGATCAGCTTAGGCAAAAACTTGACCAATTTCCGGGTATCCTTTACGAGGCTAATACCTTTTTAACAGAACGTATTGATGAAACTATTTCCGGATATACAGCGCCAATAGTTGTTAATTTATATGGTAATGATTTAAATGAATTAGATACTAAAGCGCAAGCGCTAGTAGAAATTATGCAAAATATACCTGGAGCTACTGATGTGCAAATGCGCTCTCCTTTGGGTACGCCTTTAATGCAAATTGACTTAAATTTGGATCAATTAAGCTTTTGGGGTGTTATGCCTTCTCAAGTTGTTAATACCCTTCAAACTGCATACGAAACCCAAGTGGTCGGTAAACAATTTATAGGAAATAAACTCATTAATATTGCAGTTGCTTTAGCTCCAGAGCTGCGCTTACAACCAGAAATGATTGCACAATTACCAATAAGAACTGAAGACGGGGGGTTAATCCGCTTAGAGCAAGTTGCTGACATTAGGCATACAGCTAGTCGATACAATATATTGCATCAAGGCTCGCAACGAAGACAAACAGTGACTTGTAGTGTTTTAAATAGAGATATGGATGCTTTTATGTCGGATCTTAAGACACGTGTCCTTAATGATATTCCAGTATCAGCGGATAGCTTTCCTGAGTTTACCGGCGCTGGAGTTGAGCAAGCACAAGCGCGTAAAGAATTAATATTGCATTCCTTACTAGCTGGTTTTGGTGTACTTATATTTATTTATATTGCTATCAATAGTCTACGTAATACGGCTCTTACACTTGTTAATCTCCCTTTCGCCCTAATGGGTGGCATTATTACGGTGATCATTACGGGGGCCACTCTGTCAGTAGGTTCTATAGTTGGATTTATCACCTTGTTCGGCATTACGGTTAGAAACAGCATTATGCTAGTGTCGCATTACCGACATTTGGTTGAAGTTGAGGGTAGGCTCTGGAATAAAGAGACAGTAATCCTGGGGGCTCAAGAACGTTTGCCATCAATATTAATGACCGCCTTAGTGACTGCTTTAGCGATGTTTCCTATTGCCTTTAATAGTGACAACCCAGGTCGTGAAATTATGGGGCCTATGGCTGCCATTATTATAGGTGGCTTAGCATCATCAACACTTTTGAACTTATGTTTGTTGCCTAGCATACTGTTGAAATATGGGACATTTTCTAGGTCAATTAAAACTTAATAGTGTTTTTGCACATCAGCAGGGCAGTATGTTAGTATTCGGCTCTGTTAATACCTAACTTTAAACCTTAAATGGAGTATCCAATGAAGCTGACCTTAAAAACACTGCTAGTTTTATTTTCATTTTGTATATTAACGCCTCATATAGCAAGCGCCAGCACTTATCCAGATAGAATGGGTACTAAATTAGGTAATGGCATGGCTAACATTGCAACTGGAATTGTAGAAATTCCTAAAGCCATCATCAATGGCAATCGTAAAAACGGTGCTGCTTATGCGGCAACAGGTGGTTTTATGACTGGAATGGTGCACATGGTGGGACGAACTTTATGTGGCGCAGCAGACGTAGTCACTTTTATGATTCCTACTAAGCCAATTATTAATCCTGAGTTTGTTTGGCAAAATTTTAAACAAGATACTGGTTATAAAGGTACCTGGGAATTATTGCCTTAAATCTAAAAATGTGGAGCATCGTAGGGACTATTAAGTCCTACGATGTTCGTTCATGGCATCTTTTTTTATTATATTTTTTGAAAATAGCAGGAACTCATCTAAATGTTGAGTGATGATATTGCAGGTAATGGGCATTTGTAAGCTTTGATAATCGTGCACTGCAATGTTCCGAAAACCCACCATGCGTTTTAATGAATCTGCTAATCCTACATCTATCCAATCAGCTTGTGATAACAGTGTAAATACATCACGGGCACTTTGTGGGATTCCAAGCTTTTCACGTCTAATTAAATGATGTCCCATATCCAAAGCAGCTTCACAGGCGCGTTGAATATTTAAAATTGCCGCATCTTGACGAGTATGGTTAGTAGTAAAGCTGTTAGGGTCAGCTTGGTATTCTTCACGGGCTCGAGATACGCAACGCTCTATAGTGGCTGCTTTATTGATTAATACATCATCGACCATAAACATATCCTTGAGTTTGAATATCATTTAACAAATCAGCTCGGGCGCTATTTAGCGCTATTTTTTCACTAGCTACAAAACATTCGAACAAACCGGCGTCAGGTTCTTTTCCCCACAAGCGATATCCAGTTTGCAGAATTTGATACTGCATAACTGTAGTTGCCGCACGCATATCAAGTAAATCCACAGAACAACCGACATGATCGACCAGTAAGTTTGAGATATCCCAAAGTTGTATTGGATCGGCATAGCCTGCAACTAAGACGGCCAAATCAAGATCACTATTTGCATGAGCAGTAGCGTTGAGACGACTACCGAAAACGTAAATTGCCAATGACTGAGGAAAAGCAGACCTTATAAATTCCACCACACTATCAAAGTTAAAAGGAGGAATGTCGTTATTGGCTTTTAGTTCAATTTTATTAGCTAGTTTTGCAATCGAGTTCATTAAAGTTTCGTTATATAAACGTACTAGATTAAAAATAATTCTTTCTATTTATCAGAGTATCATGATTTTTATAAATAAAACAAAGTGTTATTTTTGAGGTATTAATAGGCAATCTAATTTTTATAAGAACCGTCTTTCCTACCTCCAGGGTTTATTCTTGATAATTCAAGCCTCCGATGGAATGATGTATAAAGCGTGTTAATTACGATTCACTGAGACTCGTAATTTACCCTAATAACAATTCCAGTAACATTCATTCAAACCGGTGTTAAAAAGATATGGGTGTTTATTGAGACAGTATTTTGATTTAAGGTTAGAATATCGCCACATTGTCACGGGGTATCTACTCAGTGTACGAATTAATGCTAATCATAGGACAGCTGAATGATTGAAATAACGGAAGTACCGAGTCCTTTTTGCGGTATAGGCACAGATGATTTAACCATTAGGGTTGAAGGTTTGTCGCTAAAAGTAATTGAAAATGGTTGTGCGGTTAATACGCCAGCTTTTGAGCAAGCAATAACAGATATCCGTCCTAGAGTAAATGGACAGGAAGTTGATTTAGACGTTGCTATCAAATCAGCAGCGGCTTTATTAAAAGATACTCATTTGCCGGTGATTGGTGGTTGTGCTACTGATGTAAATGGTATGAGAGGATTGCTAGCCTTAGCAGATCGAACTGGTGCCGTTGTCGATAATATGAATTTTACAGGTGCTCGTAATAACTTTTTAGCGCTGCAAGATTCTGGCTGGATGAATACCACGCTGGCAGAAGTTAAAAATCGCTGTGATTTATTAGTCGTTATCGGTACCGATTTAGAAGCCTTTGCTCCACGCTTTTATGAGCGTTATATATGGAATAAAGAAGCTATGTTTGTCGAGGATACTAGCTCTCGTGAAATCATTTATTTAGGAAAAGCACCTTCTGGCTCGGCCTCTACTTCACCTTCTGGCAAACAGGCGCAAATATTGGCTTGTGAAACCCAAGACTTACCTGAAGTTGTCGCAGTTTTACGAGCTTTGGTGAAAGGTCAACCCATTACAGCTAAAGCCGTTTGTGGAATTGCTGTTTCAGATTTACAAGACATAGCCGATAAATTTAAAGCCGCTAAATATAGTGTCGTGACTTGGGCTGCAGGAGCGTTAGCTTACCCTCAAGCTGAATTGACTGTGCAGCAATTGTCAGAAATGATTAAAGATATTAACAATCAAAATACTCGTTGCTCAGGATTGCCTTTAGCAGGTAAAGAAGGTGACCAAACTGCTAATCAGGTTTGCGGTTGGACAACTGGTTATCCTGCAAGAATGCGTTTTAGTGCGGGTTATCCAGAATATGATCCTTTCTTGAACGATACAAACTTATTATTGGCAAACGGAGAGGCTGATGCCTTAGTTTGGGTGCAAGCCTTTAATAGTAAATCAGTGCCGCCCGAAGCGTCTTTACCGACTATTGTGGTTGGGCGTTCAGGTATGGTCTTTACTAAAGAGCCTGATGTCTTTATTCCTGTGGGTACACCAGGTATCGATCATGTGGGTCATGCCTACCGTATGGATAACGTGGTGGCTATACGCTTAAAAAAATTACGTGATTCTGGTTTGCCGAGTACTGCTGAAGTACTGAATGCCATTGAACAAGCTTTGTAGGATAGAAAATGTTAATTAGATTAACCGGTGGTACCGTCTATGATCCAGCTAGTGGCATCGATGGACAGCAACAAGATATTTATATTCAAAATGGCCGAATTATTGATAAGCCCCAAGGTGAATTCAAAGTCGATCAAGACTATGACTTAAAAGGTAAAGTGGTGATGTCGGGTGCGATTGATATGCACACCCATATCGGTGGTGGTAAAGGTAATATTGCGCGTACTTTATTACCTGAAGATCATCGTCATGATCCGGTTCATCGTAGTGATATTACCCGCTCAGGTTGTGGTCATGCTATGCCCAGCACCTTTGTTACGGGTTATCGTTATGCAGAAATGGGCTATACCGCAGGCTTTGAGCCAGCTTTATTGCCCATTAATGCAAGACAAGCGCACATGGAGATGGGCGATATTCCCATCTTAGATAAAGGCGGTTATGTCATGTTGGGCAGTGATGATTATTTATTGCGTTTATTGACCGCTAAGAAAGATCAAAAAGCCATTAATGATTATGTCGCTTGGACGATGCATACCGCTAAAGCCATAGGCGTTAAAGTCGTTAATCCCGGTGGTATTAATGCATTTAAATTTAATCAACGTAAACTTGATTTAGATGAACAAAACGCGCATTACGGCGTAACGCCTAGAGATATTTTACAAGTGCTGGCAACGGCAGTTAAAGAATTAGGTGTGCCACATCCATTACATGTTCATGGTTGTAATTTAGGTGTGCCTGGCAATGTTCAAACTACTTTAGATACTATTCAAGGTATTGGTGGTTTGCCTATGCATTTAACACACATTCAATTTCATAGTTACGGTACCGAAGGTGATTTTAAATTCTCTTCGGGTGCGGCTCAAATTGCTGAAGCAATCAATAGCAACAAAAACATTACCATTGATGTAGGTCAAATTTTGTTTGGTCAAACAGTCACTGCCTCGGGTGACAATATGCGCCAACATGCTAATCACAAATTTGCCAGCCCCAATAAATGGGTGACTATGGATATCGAATGTGATGCCGGTTGCGGTGTAGTACCTTTTAAATATAAAGATCAAAACTTTGTTAATGCCTTGCAATGGGCGATAGGGTTAGAAACCTTTTTATTGGTTAATGATCCTTGGCGTATATTCTTAACGACTGATCATCCTAATGGTGCTCCTTTTACCAGTTATCCACATTTAATTCGTTTATTAATGGATCGCAGCTTCCGTAATGATATGTTAGCGACCATACATCCTGAAGCACAAAAGATGACCACCTTAGCATCTATAGATCGTGAATATACGCTGCAAGAAATCGCTATTATGACCCGCGCTGGGGCTGCAAAATTAATCGGCTTGAAAGATCGTGGTGGTTTAAGTGCTGGTAACTTTGCCGATATTACTATTTATACCGAGAATACTGATCGACAAAAAATGTTTGAAAAACCCGATTACGTTTTTAAAGACGGTCAATTAGTCGTGGTCAATGGCAAAGTGGTTTCAACTAAATGGGGCACAACCCACGTTGTTAAACCAGACTTTGATCCCTCTGTAGAAAAAGGCTTAACAGATTATTTCGATCGCTATCTGACTATGAAGTTAGGTAATTTTAAAATCAGTGATGATGAGATTATCGAAGACGGACGCGGAAGTTTAACGTTGCATCCGTTGAGTAGTTGATCTTTATTTAACATTATGGACTTTCAGATGAATGTCACAACACAGCAATATATTAGTTTAATCGGCTCTGAAACTGAGACGTTAAACATGGCTGTTTCAGTGCATCTTATGGACTCAACGGCTTCGTTGGGTTCTGTTGTTATGCAATCTTTAGCGCTTTATTTCGAATCAAAGCAGTTAGTAATATCCGTAAAGAAAAATGATGCAGCGGTAATTATTGATGCCGATGATGTTCTTACGGATTTTTTAAGAGTTTGCCAAGAAACAATAATAACTGCTTATAGAAAAATGGGCGATTTAATTGAAAATGATAGACTCATTAATCCACTAAATAAAATGATGATGCCTATAAGCCGATGGTTGCTAAAAAAATCATTTGATAATTACGGCTTGGCTGTTATTTATATTATGGAACATGACGTTGATGCGGATAAGTCGCCTTATTCAGAATCGTTTGAAACTGTTGATGAGTTGATGAAGCATCTTAATTCATGACTATAACGGGAGTGGGTGGCTTAGTAATAAAGCAAATTTCGCTTTCACCAAGGTTTGAAAGGCAATATAAAAAGCTTCCATCTGAAATAAAAGTGGTTATTCCTGAAAAATTAAACGATTTATTGAAACAGCCATTTCCTGCTGGACTGAAGTTTGAAAAACTAAAAGGTTATCGTCGCCCTGATATTTATACTATTCATATTAATGGCAATTATAAAATATCCTTTGAAATAGTTGGATGTATAGCTAAATTGCGTTGTGTCGGCAATCATAATGACATGGACAGGCTTCCATGAGCATAATTATTTTGAATACCACTTACTTTATATAAACAATAATTCTTAAAATTTCATATCGTTCAACTATAACAAGTAAAAAAACTATGAGTTTAGATGAAATAATACAACAACACACCAAAGCCTTACCGCAGGCACTTCAAGCTGAAGTCTTTGATTTTGTTTTGTTTTTAGAACAAAAGTAGGCTAATAACCTTTTAATATCCGATCAACTGCAACGTAAAGAACAATTAAAAAAAGCGCTGGATAATGCTGTTGAACTTCGTATTTTTGAGGATATTGATGGTGTTGCTTTGCAGAATGAACAACAACAAGATCGTATATTGGTTACGTCAAATTACACTGATTGCAGCAACGTGTATTGAATATAATAAAACTCTGGCTACGCGCAATATTGCCGATTTCGAATGGATTGAAGGTCTTAAGGCCATTAATCCATTGCTGTAAAGTTTATCAGCTATCTATTTTAACAATGAGCATAACAATATGATTATTAACGGTGTAAGCATAGACGCAACCTTCGCTGAAGCGTTTCCTATGAAAGCAACCCGCGCTATTATTACAGCGCAAAATGAAAAATGGGCGATGATCTCAGCACAAGCCATGACAGGTTTTGCAACCTCAGTGATTGCTTGTGGATGTGAAGGTGCTATCGAACGCGTATTAGATCCCTCAGAAACACCCGATGGTCGTCCTGGAGTGGCTGTCATGTTTTTTGCTATGGGTGGCAAAGGTTTGGCTAAACAATTGGAAACTAGGGCAGGGCAGTGTGTATTAACCTCGCCTACTTCTGCGTTATTCGCAGGAATTGATGGCGGCATTAGAATTCCTTTAGGTAAAAACTTACGCTACTTTGGTGATGGCTTTCAAATTTCTAAATTAATCTCAGGGAAACGTTATTGGCGTATTCCGGTCATGGATGGTGAGTTTTTAGCTGAAGCGACTACAGGCCAAGTGGATGGTATCGGTGGTGGTAACTTTTTAGTATTAGCTGAATCTCAACCGCAAGCCTTACTTGCCTGTGAAGCAGCTATTGAAGAAATGCGCAAAATTCCTAATGTGATTATGCCTTTCCCTGGCGGTGTAGTGCGCTCAGGTTCTAAAGTGGGTTCAAAATACAAAACCTTGGGCGCATCAACTAATGATGCTTTTTGCCCAACTTTAAAAGGTGCGACTCGTAGTGATTTATCACCTGAAATTGAATCGGTGATGGAAATTGTAATTGATGGTTTAACTAAAGAAGATATCGATAAAGCCATGCGTGTAGGAATACAAGCGGTTTGTGATTTAGGCTCTGAAAATGGCATTAAACGTATTAGTGCGGGTAATTATGGCGGTAAATTAGGGCCCTTCCACTTTCATTTGCAGGAGATTATGGCATGAGCGCTTTAACATTAACCCTGAAAACCAGTCCAGAACAACGCATCGATATGTCACCGCTGTCATGTCATTTATTGAAAACCTTATCTATTACAGATATAGCAGCCTTAACCCTGCAAAGTGGCAAACGTAAACTACGCGTTGATGAATTATTTACGATTGAAGGCACAGATAGCCAACAACTTATCATTAAAAACAGTCATGAAAAACTGGATTTTATAGGTAAAGATTTGGATGGCGGAAGTATCAGTGTAGAAGGAGATGCCGGCGCTTATTTAGCCATGGGTATGAAAGCAGGGGACATTAAAGTATCGGGTAATGTTGGTCTTTATGCCGCCTGTGAAATGAAAAAAGGTTATTTAGAAATCTCAGGTAATGCTGGAGATTTTTTAGGTGCAGCCTTACCAGGCAATAAAATGGGCATGAAAGGTGGCACTATTCTGGTTAAAGGTGATGTGGGTCAGAGAGCTGGCGACCACATGCGTCGAGGTAATATTTTAATCGAAGGTAATGCTGGTGATTATTGCGGTTCTCGCATGACGGCAGGCACCATCGCCGTGATGGGGCAAACAGGCCGTTATTTAGGTTATGCCATGCGCAGAGGCACCTTATTATTATGGAATCAGCCGCAATTATCAGCTAGCTTTAATGATTGCGGCGCTCATACCCTAGCGTTTTTACCGATATTATTTGCATCATTTAGATCGCTTAATACAAAGTTTGCTGATGTTGCTCAGTCATTCAACCGCGTGCAACGTTATGCGGGCGACATGTCAGAAATGGGTCGTGGCGAAGTATTGGTAAAACTATAATCACAAGGATTATATCGTTCCCACACAGAGCTTAGGAGCGATAAAATACGTGTAGGATGGGTAGAGCGACAGCGAAACCCATGATTATTCTATGGTGTGATGGGTTTCACGTTGTTCTACCCATCCTACGACTCTCCAAAAAATATAAGTCCGTAAGTCGTAGGGCGGATTCGCGACAGCAATCCGCCGCACACACCCAAGATCGAAAACAATCGAAAAAAACCTAACAAAAAAGCATCCAAGTGAGGATTAGTTTATCGCTCCGTTTGTGGCGGATTGCTAGCGCGAATCAACCCTACGCGAATATACCGTACAGATTAAACCGCCTTACGGCCTTGTGAGCAGTGATGCTTAACGAGCTTACCTTTATGTTAGATTAAGTGATTATTTTTGAAACAGGCTCGCAATAATCCGTAGTGCCATCAGGGGTTACAACCGCATAGCGAAATTTATAACGCTTCATAACTTCTAAACCTTTGACCTCAAATGTGGCGCGTGTGGTAATGCCAATATCAACCCATACGCCATCCGTTCCATCGTCCGACACTTTAGACATTTGCCATTTATATGCAGTCCCTCTATCTTTAGCTTTAGCCACTAATTTAGCATCGCCTGAATGCTCACCATCAAACGCTGCTAGCTCAGGTTTAGGCGTTATGACGGGTTGTTTAGAAATATGAAAGCCACTGCTTAATATAGTCGTTTCATCGCCGGCGGCTATGCGCTCTACAT
>Ga0194037_1002546_pt1 | contig 11964 bp, 11 predicted proteins | sample JunL306m_MetaG_FD_148653 | JGI IMG/M metagenome (GOLD analysis project Ga0194037, IMG submission 148653) | Anoxic zone freshwater microbial communities from boreal shield lake in IISD Experimental Lakes Area, Ontario, Canada - Jun2016-L304-6m | ecosystem: Environmental > Aquatic > Freshwater >...
GTAAAGAAAACAATCATTGAATTATTAAATAAAAAAGTAATTACAAAAGAAGGTGTTGGAAGAGCAACTGGATATTATTCATTATAAATTAAAATTCTTATTCATGTAGTCTTCTTCTTACTACATGCGTTTTATCCATTCTAGTAGTTTTAAGATCTACTGTTTGTGATATTAAAAATGTCACCGCTTCAAGCCTTTTTACCAAAGGCTGTGCTAACCAATAATTCAAATCATTCATTTTTTCATCCAATGACTTAAGTGGTGCTTTATGTAAAACTGGTGCAATATTCATATTCAGAATTGACTATAAAGTTACTTAAAATAAGGCGTTTTTAGGTCCTAAATCCCCGGCCAGGTTCTCTGCCAGGTTTTCACCAAAAACGGGTTAAAAGAGGTGAAATATGAGAAATATAAATCTATTTCAATCTTGTATCCTATTGATTATCAATAAAAGAAAAGGGATAGAATAACACTTTAAACCCTCATAATCAGATGGTCTCCCGAGAACTCGGGATGGGCCCACAGCATTAAAAAGCTGTATTTGAAGGGTTTATGAAGTTATTTTCATAGACCCTTTTTATTGGAGATAAGACCCCCAGAAATCTGCACCAAATTTTGCTCCACAACATGGAAACTAAAGCTTATCTGGTGAAGGCATGGAATTGCAAACATTATCTTATTTTCAAGTATAATATTAAAATATGGAAGTACATCACCCTCACCACCCTACACACAAAAAGAAATGGTCAGAATACATTATTGAATTTGTAATGTTATTTGCAGCAGTTACACTCGGTTTTTTTGCCGAAAATATAAGAGAACACATTGCAGAAAACCAGAAAAAAAGTGAACTAATGAAAATAGTAGCTTTAGATCTGCAAAGAGATTTAAAACAGTTGGAATTTCATAAACAAGACTTTGCTGTTAAGTATAAAGCCAGCGATAGCTTATTAAGTATAGTGGATATGAATCCAAAAGTTATAAACATACATAAGTATTATGTACTTCTAGCCTCGAATTTGGATTATTGGAATTTCAATTCTAATGAAAAAAGTAGAAATGAAGCAGATTCAAAAGGTTACTTTAGAAATATTGAAGATACAGAATTAGCATTCCTTATGTCAAAATATAATTTTTTTCTAATAGACTATAGAACAGTAGAAGATGAAGCTTCAAGAACTCGTACAAAATTACAAGAAGAAATTCCAAACTTAACAGAAGAAAAGTATTATCAAAATTTACCTACTTCAGATTTTGATAAACTTCCTAATACATTAGGCATAAAACCATTAAACAAAGAGGCTATTAAAAAAATAAAATATTTAACATTTAATTTTAAACATCTAAACTGGGCTTTTAAAAGTGATATAGATTCTTTAAGCTTATATGCAAGTAAAGCGATTGAAATAATAAATAAAAAATATAACTAATGGAAGTACATCACCCACACCATCCAAGTCATAAAAAGAAATGGTCTGAATATATCTTAGAATTTTTAATGTTGTTTCTTGCCGTAACTATGGGTTTTATTGCAGAAAATATAAGAGAAAAGTTTACTGAAAATGAGCGATCAGATGAACTAATGAAATCTTTTATTTCTGATGTCAGAGAAAATCAAAAGCAATTAGATTCATTAATCATGAATAATAAAAGATTATCAAGTTATTATGACTCAATGGTATTTGATAACGGTTTTGGTAAAAGACAAATTGATATTATAAAGTTATCCGAAAAACTAGATTTTAAGATGTACCGTTTTATTAACAAAAAAACAATTTTTGAACAAATGAAAAGTTCAGGTTCTTTAAGATATATTAAAGATAAAGAAATATTGAATTACATGTTAAGGTATGAAGAAAACGCTGATTATGCTGAAAGAAGGTCTATGGAAGGCGAAACAGATCAATATAATAATAGATTTAGGGCTACTATAGACGAAATTTTACCATTGTCATTTTTCAAATACGAAACAGAAGAAGATTTAAAATCATTTACAAAAATGGATTCTATACTTAATCCAAAAATTCATGAATATTTTAAATCTTATAATGCTAAAATTAAAAAAGATATAGAGAATACAAAATTCACAAAAGAACAAATAAATAAACTAGCCAAAGCATGGTATTTCAGAAGAGAAAGAATTTCTTTTGGCTTACGTTACCAAATTTTACTTAGAGAACAAGGATCAGAATTATTAAAATTAATTGAGCTCAAATATCAAAAAGAAAAATAATAAATGGAAGTACATCACCCACATTTAGAACACAAAGAAAAACCTTGGAAAGAATATCTTTTAGAAGGTTTAATGATATTCCTAGCTGTTAGCTTAGGATTTATTGCAGAAAATATAAGAGAGCATCTTTCAGAAGCAAACAAGAAAAAAGAACTGATTGAAATGGTGTCTTTAGATTTTGAAAGAGACATCAATCAATTAAATTACCATAAACAATTAGCGATAGATAAAATTAAAAGATGTGACAGCCTGATCCACCTATTGGATTCAAATAACTCAAAAGTTGATCAAGATACCTACTATAGACTTGTATCACAAATGCAATGGTGGTATTTTTTTAACTCTAATAATAAAAGTCGAACTGAGGCTGATTCTAAAGGCTATTTATCAAGCGTGCAAAATACAGACCTGGCCTATTCTATCTTAAAATATAATTTTTTTCATACCGATTACAAATCAGTGGAGGAAGAAGAAATGAAAGCAATGGATGTTTTCAAATCTTTAATTCCAGCTATTACAGAGCATAGTGTATATGATATGTATACGATAATCAACTACACTTTTCCACAAAAATCTAAAAAAGGTATTAAACCTATCAAGCCAGAGGATATAATTAAAACTAAGTTCGCGCTTTCTGAACTTAAACATTCTAGTAATGGATATTTGATGGACATTGATTCTTTGAAATCATATGCACAAAAAGCAATTAAAGACATTAAAAAACAATATCACTAATGGAAGTACATCACCCACACCACCCTACGCATAAAAAGAAATGGTCAGAATACATTATTGAATTTGTCATGCTTTTTACTGCTGTAACCCTTGGTTTTTTTGCAGAGAATGTAAGAGAACATATTTCTGAAAAAGAAAAGAAAAAAGAGCTCCTACAAACAGTTGCTCATGATATTGAAGCCGACCTTAAACAATTTGAGTTTCACAAAAGCTTTGCTAAAGAAAAAATAATAAACTGTGATAGTTTGATATTGTTAAACAATTCCGATCCTTCAAAAGTTGACCAAAAAATTTACTATGGTCTTTTATTAAGAACACTCTGGTGGTGGCATTTTAATCCTAATGAGAAAAGCAGAAATGAAGCAGAAGCAAAAGGCTATTTTACAGAAAAAGAAAGTACGGAGCTTAACTACTATATATTAAAATTTAACTTCTTTAAGAATGATTTGAAAGATATGGAGCAAATAGAAGGTGATGCTGGTAAAGTGATCATTTCCGAATTTCCAAATTACACCGAACATGCACTTCTTGATAAGCAATTAAGGTTCCCTCCCTTAGAAATCGAAAGTAAAATGGGAATTAAGAAGATTGACAAGAAAATTGCCACAAAATTAAATTACCAATTTTCTGTATTGAAATTGTGTAGTGATGTATACATGATGGATATAGATTCTATGACTGTTTATGCAAAAAAATCAATTGAATTAATTAATAAAGAATATAAATAAATGGAAGTACATCATCCACATCACCCCTTTTAAAATCAAAGTAAATAATAAATGTTAACTGAACGTTATTATAAACCAGAGCTTGATGTTCTTCGCTTATGTGCCTTTCTGTTTGTTTTTTTTGTGCATCGGCTAGATCTAGCGCCAATTGATCCAATCAAGAATTATTGGGCTTATCATATTAGCTTAGTAGGTAATTATGGAGTACCCTTATTCTTTTTTTTGAGCGCCTTTTTAATCACAGAACTACTTAGCCGTGAGCAGGTAAAATTTGGAACTATTAGTGTAAAATCTTTCTATATAAGACGAATGCTCCGTATTTGGCCTTTGTATTTTGTATTCTTTTTTGGAATAGTAGTACTTACTTCTACTACAAGCATCTTTGGCACTAACATACCCTTTAATGCTCAAATGGCATTTTCCTTGTTTTCAGGCAACTGGTACATAACATTCAATAAATGGCAGTCCTACTGCATCAACCCATTATGGAGCGTTTCTGTGGAAGAACAACTGTATATATTACTACCCTTAGTGATTTTTTTTACTGGGAAAAAGGGAATAAAAATTTTCTCTATTGGCGCATTTATCCTTGCTTATGTTGCCATTGTCTATTATGCATTAAGACCAACTGCAAAATTTAGCGGTGAGTGGACCAATAGCTTTGTTCAGTTCCAATTTTTTGCAGCTGGTATATTACTTTCTGTTTACTTAAAGGGTTGGCATCCAAAATGGAGTTTTCTGCAACGTACATTGCTTTTTATATTAGGTTATTTGGCTTGGTTACTTGCCTCTATACTTTGTGAAATAAATGCAGATGCGCCACATTTGGCTACTATTTCACAATCAATAACGGGGTGGCTTTTAATTCTTGTAGGTGTTTTCTGCTTTTTTATGTCCTTGTATGGTACTTCAGCAAAATATTTACCCAAACCATTACTCTATCTAGGACGCATATCTTATGGACTTTATATTTGTCATATTACTATGTATTGGATTGTATTTACAATATTTAAAAACGAATTAACTGAGTTGAGCAGTAGGATAGGCTGGAATGAATGGAAGAATGAAGTGGGTATTGTGATTGCATTTGTTGGCGCAGTAATATTTGCGACCTTATCTTATAACTTTTTTGAACAACCCTTTTTAAGGCTTAAAAAAAGATTCACCTTAATACCATCCAGAGACTAAGTAATTATGCATTAATATTCTTATAATTTATTATTTTTGATACATGCCAAATCTTAAAAATATTTATAAAATGATGAGGGCTGGCAAAGAAATTTGTTAAGATTATCCTGAGTACAGTAAATTTATAGCAATAGTATTGTAGCTGGAGTGCTGGTAAAACTTATAAAGCCATGAAATTATTTTATTGAACTAATATGATCTACCAATTTAGCGGCTAAGTTGGATGTTATATTATCTTGATCTAGTGTTGGATTGAGCTCTGCAAGGTCACAAGAAATTACTTTTTTGCTGGCAAAAATAAAATTCAAAATTTTATATACAAAATGAGGGGCAAAGCCTAGTGGGCTTGGAGCACTCACGCCAGGCGCATAGGCCGATGAGAATCCATCTAAATCTATACTCACATATATATAATCGTTTTGCTGGATAAAAGCAGCTAATTTTTCTTCTACTAATTTAATTTCTGCCTTGGTGGATTCACATTCAAAACTGCTTAGATATTGAACATTCTCTTTGGCAGCGATATCAAATAATTCTTTGGTATTAGATTGTTGTTGGATGCCAAGCACAAAATAATCAACCATTTCATTTTTTTGTTTCATTGCTGCAATGATTTGATTGAATGGGGTGCCTGAATTAGTAGCATCCAATGTAGGTCTTAAATCAAAATGCGCATCAAAATTAATAATGCCTATTTTATGATGGGGCTTATTTTTTAATGCCTCGTAAATCCCCATATAATGCCCGTAAGCGATATCATGCCCACCACCAATGCCAATAGGAAAAATATTTCGGTTAATTAATTGTTCAATTATTTTTGAAAAGGCCATTTGACAGGATTCCATATCCTCCTTTACACATTTTACTAGTCCAAAATCAACCAATTGTTTTGCAGCTAGATGCAATGGTATTTTGGCTAATTTTTCTTTAAGCATCAATGGCCCCTTAGCTGCGCCTACTCTGCCAAAATTTCTTCGAACCCCTTCGTCACAACTGTAACCAACTATTGCAAGAGTAGTTTGCTCCTCATTATTCGATGCATTGATGTCTCCTAATTCAATGGCCTGATGCCAGTACTGATGACCCAAATTAGGATTGGATGATCTTCCTGTCCAATCTGCTTTTTGGCCTGGTTCATAAATTACATTCAATCCTTTGAGGATACTATTTTCCATTGTACACAATTATTTAATTTCTACTCCTTTCAAATATACTTTTTCAATGGCCGGATTGCCAAAAGAATAAGGAATGAAGGCATAGGATGGAATATTTTTTGTCAAGATTAAATTGGCTTGCTTACCTATGCTAATCGAACCCACTTCATTGGACAAACCCATCGCATAAGCACCATTAATAGTAGCCGCATTGATAGCTTCTTCTGGAGTCATATTCATTTTGATACAAGCAGTGGCAACTACAAAATTCATGTTGCCAGAGGGTGTAGAACCTGGATTGTAATCTGTAGCCAAGGCCAAGGGTAATCCTGCATCAATCATTGTACGCGCAGGAGTATAAGGAATGCTTAAAAAATAAGAACAACTTGGTAAGGCAATGGGCATGGTACTTGTTCCCTTTAAAACTTCGACATCCTCATCCCTCATTACTTCTAAATGATCTACCGATAAGGCATTGTACTTTACGCCGATTTGTACCCCACCTATTGCCGTAAACTGATTCACATGAATTTTTGGAACTAGCCCATATTTTTTCCCTGCTGCTAAAATTAATTCAGTATCCTCCACCGTAAAATAACCGGTCTCGCAAAATATATCTATAAAGCTGGCTAATTTTTCTGCAGCAATTTTTGGTAGCAATTCATTAATAAGCATTTGCAAATACCCGTCCTTATTGCCTTTGAAGGCAGCTGGTAGTGCATGGGCCCCTAAAAAAGTGGCTTTTATTTCAATAGGATAATTTGCTTTTAATTTTTGTATGACGCGTAACATTTTTAATTCTCCCTCTATTGTTAAACCATAGCCCGATTTAATTTCAACGGCGCCTGTACCCAAGGCAATTATTTCTTCTAAACGAAATTTACTTTGCAAATAAATTTCTTCTTCCGAAGTTTCATTCAATTGTTTGGCTGAATTTAAGATACCGCCCCCTTTGTTGGCTATTGCTTCATAACTAAGTCCATTGATTCTATCTACAAATTCTGCTTCTCTATTGCCTGCATATACAATATGCGTATGCGCATCGCACCAGCATGGCAGTATCATTTTTCCTGTAGCATCAATCACTTCATCAAAGGGCAAATCTGGGCATAATTCCATAGGCCCATAATCGACAATGATGCCCTTCTCAACTAACAAATAAGCATTTTTAAGAGTGGGTAATTCCTTCATTTGTTGGCCTGCAACATATGGCACAGCTTCTTTTCTTACTTGAATTAATTCCTTGATATGCTTAAATAATACACGCATTAAAATAAGTTTTTTAAAATGTTATCATCTACCAAATTAGGAAGGGTCACTTTTAAACTTGGAGTTCTTTCCATTTCTCTTTTAATGGCAAACAAGGCTTCCTCGTTGCGTGCCCAACTGCGTCGCGCAATACCATTGTTGACGTCATAGAATATCATGCTTTTTAATCTTTCTGCTGCGGCTTCTGTTCCATCCAATAACATGCCAAAGCCTCCATTGATTACTTCGCCCCAGCCAACGCCACCCCCATTATGGATGGATACCCAAGTGGCCCCTCTAAAACTATCGCCAATAACATTGTGTATGGCCATATCTGCCGTGAATTTACTTCCATCATAAATATTGGATGTTTCTCTATAAGGCGAATCGGTTCCACTTACATCATGATGGTCTCTGCCAATTACAATAGCACCAATTTCACCTGCTGCCACTGCTTTATTAAAGGCAGCTGCAATTTTAAAACGTCCTTCGGCATCTGCATATAAGATGCGTGCTTGAGAACCCACCACTAATTTATTTTTCTTCGCATCTTTAATCCAAATAATATTGTCTTGCATTTGCAATTGAATCTCTTTGGGAGATTGCGCTGCCATTTTTTCTAAAACATCCATCGCTATTTCATCTGTCTTATCTAAGTCGGCTGGATTGCCCGAAGTACATACCCATCTGAATGGACCAAAGCCATAATCAAAACACATAGGGCCTAAAATATCTTGTACATAAGAGGCATATTTAAAATCAATTTTATTTTCGGCCATGATATCAGCGCCTGCGCGAGAAGCTTCTAATAAAAATGCATTGCCATAATCAAAGAAATAAGTTCCTTTTGAATTATGTTTATTAATAGCAGCGGCATGTCTGCGTAAAGAAGCTTGTACTTTTTCTTTAAAGGCTTCTGGGTCTTCACTAATTAATCGATTACTCTCCTCATAGGAAACATCCACTGGATAATAACCCCCTGTCCATGGAATATGCAAAGAGGTTTGATCCGAACCCAGATGTATAAAAATATCTTCCACATCAAATCGCTCCCAAACATCTACGATGTTTCCAATAAAAGCGATAGACACAACTTCGTTTTTTTCTTTGGCCTCTTTTACTCGAAGCACCAAGCTGTCCATATTATCTATTAATACATCTACCCAACCTTGCTCATATCTTTTGGTGGCCGCTTTTGAATTTACTTCGGCACAAATAGTAATACAACCTGCAATATTTCCAGCCTTGGGTTGTGCCCCACTCATGCCACCTAAGCCTGCGGTTAAAAATATTTTGCCGGCAGGGCTTTCCCCTTCAGGTAAAATTTTTCTAAAAGCATTCATGACGGTGATGGTGGTGCCATGCACAATGCCCTGTGGCCCTATATACATAAAGGAACCTGCTGTCATTTGTCCATACTGTGTTACGCCCATGGCATTAAATTTTTCCCAATCATTCGGTGTAGAATAATTAGGTATCATCATGCCATTGGTCACCACCACTCTTGGTGCATTTTTTGACGAAGGAAATAAACCCATTGGATGACCCGAATACATATGTAAGGTTTGCTCATCGGTCATCATGGACAAATACTGCATGGTCAATAAATATTGCGCCCAGTTTTGAAACACGGCCCCATTGCCTCCATACGTAATTAATTCTTCGGGGTGTTGTGCCACTGCATTGTCTAAATTATTATTGATCATCAACATGATCGCAGCCGCTTGCTTGCATTTTGCCGGATACGCATCAATAGGCCTGGCATAAATTTTATAGGTAGGTTTAAACCTATACATATAAATTCTACCATAAGTTTTTAATTCTTGCGCAAATTCTTTTGCTAATTCTGCATGCCATTGTTTTGGAAAATACCTAAGTGCATTACGAATGGCCAATTGTTTTTCTTCTATAGATAAAATATCTTTTCGCTTAGGTGCTCTGTTGGCCGCTGCGGGATAAGGCTTTAATGCTGGCAGCTCGGTTGGAATTCCTTTTTGTATTTGTTCTTTAAAGTCCATGTAGAAAATCTATTTAACGATGATGGTTTGATTGGAAACCATGGATATAATGGCATTGATATCGTCCTTCAAAAGACGGTCTTCTTCCAATTTAGCTACTTTGGCTCTGATTATTTTGATATTTTTTTCGATGAGGGTAGAAAAAGTATTAGGTCGTCTAAACTCCATGGCTTGTGCCGCATACATTAATTCGATGGCCAATATTTTTTCAAGATTGCCAAGTATCTGATTGAATTTTCTTCCCGATATACTGCCCATGGAAACATGGTCTTCCTGACCTAATGAAGTTGGGATGCTATCTGCAGAAGGTGGGAAACACAATGATTTATTTTCACTAACCAGCGCTGCGGTCGTGTATTGAGGAATCATAAAACCAGAATTTAATCCACCAGCCGATGTCAATAATCTGGGCAACCCAAATTTGCCTTCGATCAATAAATAGGATCTTCTGTCTGATATATTGCCTAACTCCGAAGCAGCAATTGAAGTATAATCCAATGCCATGGCCAAGGGCTGACCATGAAAGTTACCTCCAGAAATGGCTTCGGTATCACTTAGTATGATTGGATTGTCGGTAACTGAATTCATTTCTATTTCTGCCAATTCATTTAAATGATCATAGGCATTTCTTGAAGCGCCATGCACTTGAGGAATGCAACGCATGGAATAAGGATCTTGCACGCGCGCGCAATCTTCATGAGCGGCCAAATTTTGTGAGTTCTCGAATAACATTCTCATGCGTGTTGCCACTTCCATACTTCCTTTGAATGGTCGGATTTTATGTAAGGCTTCTTTAAAAGGGGAAGCACTTCCTTGATAACCTTCAATACTCATGGCACCTGCAACGTCTGCTAAGTCTAGTAAGTACTCCATTTTTTTTAAGCCTGTAATGGTATGTGCTAAAATAAATTGGGTGCCATTGATTAATGCCAAACCTTCTTTTGCTGCTAATTGTATTGGAGCTAAGCTATGTTTTGATAAAACTTGTTTCGCGGAAACAATTTCAGCTTCTGCCCAAAATTCTCCTTCTCCAATTAAGGGTAAAAATAAATGGGACAGAGGAGCAAGATCGCCCGAAGCGCCCACCGATCCTTGTTCTGGCACTACTGGTAATAAATCATTTTCAATAAAAAATAATATTCTTTCAATCACTTCTAATCTTATCCCTGAATAACCCTGGCACAATGCATGTACTTTGCAAATCATCATGATTTTAGATAAGTTAGGACTAATCGCATTGCCCACACCCACTGCATGGGTAATTAATAAGTTTTCCTGAAGCTTGCTTGTTTCGGCGGGTGTAATTTGTACATCACATAAGGGGCCAAATCCAGTATTGATTCCATATACTGCCTTGTTAGAACTAGCCATTTTTTCGACCATTTTACGACAGGCATTTATCTTTTCTATGGCCTCCTTATTGATTACTCCTTTGATTGCCCCATTGGCAAGTCCCATCACTTTATCCACTGTCAAATGGCCAATACCGTAGTCAAATATCATTGCAAACAATTTTGTTATAATGTAATAAAGTTATTAATAATTTTAATGCCTACTAGGACTATTTTATAACTAAACAGAGCAGCAGAAAAACTTATAATTTAGTCGTTTTAAAGCATTTTTCTTATTTTGGGCGACAAATAAGCATCTATGGAAGTTCATCACCCGCACCACCCTACCCATAAGAAAAAATGGTCTGAATACATTATTGAATTTGTGATGTTGTTTGCAGCGGTTACGCTTGGATTTTTTGCAGAGAATATTAGAGAGGGTATTGCAGAAGCGCACAAAAAAGAAGCATTGTTAGCTGCTGTAGTGCATAACTTTAAAACAGACAAGGCAGAAATACAAGCACATCGCTTGATTGTAAAAAAAGGAATAGAAGTAGCCGATAACTTTATAAAGCTGCTTCAAATGGATTACAACCAAGTAAATAAAATTGAATTTTACACAACCGCAGTTAATTATACCGAAAATTTTGAACTTGTTTTAAATGAAAAAACAAGAAACGATGCAGAAGCGAAAGGTTATTTTACAAACGAAGGCATCAGTGAAATGTCGGGCCTACTAAACAAATACAATTATTTCTACAATGATTACAAAGAAATGAGTTTGGCTTGCTTGGAATCCTGTAAACGTTTTTCAAATGATTTAATGATCAATGTACTAGACGCTAATTTAATTCAAAAAGCTAATTTTATTTCCCTAAGCAACGGAAATCCCCAAGACCCTGCATTTAATGGAAAACTAGAAAAGCCCATTGACAAAAAAATAGTTGAGAAAATTATTTTTGATGCCTGGGAGAGAAAAGCATTGTTAAATGGAGAGTTAATTGCTTTTGATTCTTTGGATTTGTATGCCAATAAGGCCATCGCAAAATTAAGTACTGAAAAAAAATAATGAGCTGGTGGTATTAAGTTAAAACGATCTAATGGCGCGGACAGAACGTGGATTAAGATTTTTTGCCTCAGCCTGAACTGTTCCAGTTGAAGAGAAAAAATTTAATGTATAGGCAGTTTTATCATCGGCCTCATTAGAACTCCAAACATAAGTAGTGTTAGTAAACCCCCCTACTACATTTTTTTGTTTAAATAGTAATTGTAGTTCATATATGGAGGGTAAATACCAATCTCCATAATCGCCCCATCCATTACCATTAA
>Ga0194037_1002547_pt1 | contig 11963 bp, 11 predicted proteins | sample JunL306m_MetaG_FD_148653 | JGI IMG/M metagenome (GOLD analysis project Ga0194037, IMG submission 148653) | Anoxic zone freshwater microbial communities from boreal shield lake in IISD Experimental Lakes Area, Ontario, Canada - Jun2016-L304-6m | ecosystem: Environmental > Aquatic > Freshwater >...
CTCCGGGCCATGGGGGGAAATATTCGGCTTATGGACGAGCGTGATCTCTCAGGCGAGCCGGTGGCGGACCTCCTGGTCCGTTCCTCGTCACTGCGGGGGATTGAGATTGGCGGGGATCTGGTTCCCAGGGCCATCGATGAATTCCCGGTGCTTGCCATAGCCGCGGCCCTGGCCGAGGGGGTGACGACCATTCGGGATGCGCGTGAGCTCAGGGTCAAGGAAACCGACCGAATCGCCGCCACGGCGGCCAATCTCCGTGCCGCCGGGGTGAGCGTGGCGGAAACCGATGACGGGATGATTGTTACCGGACGAGGCCGTCTTGACGGCTGCACGGTGGCAAGCCGGGGGGACCACAGGATTGCCATGGCAATGTTGGTGGGTGGGTTGGCGGCCTCCGGTCCGGTCACGGTAACCGACACCGCCTGCATCGCTACCTCCTTTCCCCGTTTTCCCCTGCTCATGGAACAGGTTGCCCGGCGATGAGCGCCTCACGGAGTAATGGTCTGGTTATTGCCATCGACGGTCCTTCCGGCGCCGGCAAAAGCACTCTGACTCGCCTCCTGGCTCACTGTCTCGGCTATATCCATATCGATACCGGCGCCATGTATCGAACCTTGGCCCTCGCGGTCAGTCGCGCCGGAATCGCCATTGATGACGAGGCGGCCGTGGCGGCGCTCTGTCGGCGGGTTTCGATCACTTTCCTTCGTGACGATACCGGCTACCGGGTGATTGCCAACGGTGAGGATGTCTCCGATGCAATCCGGACTCCCGAGATCAGCATGCTGACCTCGCGCCTCTCGGCCCAGCGCGCCGTACGGGAGATTCTTCTGGAACTCCAGCGAAGGATGGGGGAATCCGGAGGGGTAATCCTTGAAGGACGGGATATCGGCACCGTTGTCTTTCCCGATGCCGAGGTGAAATTTTTTCTCTCCGCATCCGCCGAAGAGCGGGGACAACGGCGATTTCTCGAATTACGGGAGAAGGACCCCTCGGCGACCCTGGAAGAGACCATTGTTGCGGTGGCGCAACGGGATGCGCGGGACGCCGCTCGTGAGCTGGCGCCGCTCAGAAAAGCGGATGACGCGCTGGAGATCGACTCCACCGGGGTTCCGGTGGAGACCGTATTGCGCCGGATGGAACAGATCGTAAGGGAACGAGTAAGATCGGGTCGAGACTGATGCTGATGAAAATAACGCTTGCAAAACGGGCCGGTTTCTGTTTTGGTGTCAAACGCGCCACCCAGATGGCCTTTGAGGCCGCCGACCGTGGCGGGCAAACCTGCACCCTCGGTCCGATCATCCATTCCCCTCAGGTCGTGCAACGACTTGAGGAGCTGGGAGTACATGTTATCAATGACGCGGAGGATCTGGAAGGGGGCACGGTCATCATTCGCTCTCACGGGGTCGCTTCCGGAGAACTTGAGGCAGCCATCCGCAAGGAGATGGAGATTATCGACGCTACCTGTCCCTTCGTAAAGAAGGCTCAGGAGCACGTCAAAAGTCTCTCCCATGCGGGGTATGACGTGGTGGTCGTGGGAGATGCGTATCATCCCGAGGTACAGGGGATAGTCTCTTATGCCAGCGGGAGAGTTTTCGTGATCGGTTCCGGGGAAGAGGCGAGCCGCTTGCCCAAAATGGGTAAGGTGGGGGTCGTGGCCCAGACGACCCAGTCATTTGAGAATCTCAAGCAGGTGGTGCTTGAATGCCTCATGAAGGGGAACGAGACCAGGGTATTCAACACCATTTGCGATGCCACGGCGGTCCGTCAGGAAGAGGCCAAGGAGCTGGCCAAGCAGGCGGACTGCATGATCGTCATCGGTGGTTACAACAGCGCCAATACCCGCCGTCTGGCCGAGGTATGCGCTGAACTCCAGCCCCGCACCTATCACATCGAAACTGCTCGGCAGCTTGATCCGGAGTGGTTTTCGGGAGTGGACACGGTGGGTGTCACCGCCGGGGCGTCTACCCCCAAGTGGGTCATTGATGAGGTACTACAGCGGATTAAACAGAGTAAACAGTAAGGGCGACGCTTGCGGCGACCCTACGTAAGGCAGAAAAATCAACAGGGGGTACGGTGGCGATGGAGGAGAACAACATGGCGCTGTCGGATGGAAACATCTTGACGCAACAGGTGGACGAAGAAGAAACAATGGGTGCTTCCGGTGAGTTTGAGGAGTTGTTTAATGAAAGTCTTCGCCAGTTTCAGTCGGGTGAACTCATCAGAGGGGTAGTCGTCAAGGTCGATCAGGATATCGTTCTGGTCGATATCGGACATAAATCGGAGGGACGGATCAACGCCGCCGAGTTCATGGACGAACAGGGAAAGATGACGGTAAGGGTGGGCGACGAAGTCAGTGTCCTCCTGGAGCGGGGCGAAGACGAAAAAGGACACCTGATCCTTTCCCGGCGCAAGGCCGAGCGACAGGCGATATGGGACAAGATTGCCGCCGCCGGCGGAGAAGGGGGTACCATCGAAGGGAAGATCGTGGCCAAGGTCAAGGGAGGGATGACGGTGGATATCGGTCTGCCCGCCTTCCTTCCCGCCTCGCAAGTGGATCTGCGCCCCACGGCCAATCTCGATAAATATCTGGGACAGACCGCGATGTTCAGGATACTCAAACTGAACAAGAAGCGGGGCAATGTGGTGCTCTCCCGCCGGGTTCTCATGGAGGAAGAGCGGGAGACTATGCGCGATCAGACGCTGGAGACGCTGTCCGAGGGGCAGATCGTGTCGGCGGTCGTCAAAAACATTACCGACTACGGCGCCTTCCTTGACTTGGGAGGTATCGACGGACTGCTCCATGTCACCGACATGTCTTGGGGGCGTCTGGGGCACCCTTCAGAGGTCATCAAGGTTGGTGACCAGCTCAAGGTAATGGTACTCAAATACGACCGCAACAAGGGGAAAATATCCCTGGGGCTCAAGCAGGCCCTTCCCGATCCCTGGCTCAATGTAGTAGAGAAGTTCCCGGTGGGTTCGAAGATCAGCGGCAAGGTGGTCAGCCTTACCGAGTACGGCGCTTTCGTGGCTCTGGCGGAAGGGGTCGAGGGACTGATCCATGTCTCCGAGATGTCATGGACCAAGCGAGTGCGTCATCCCTCCGATATCCTCACCGTGGGTGATGATGTCGAAGTTCTGGTGCTCGGGATGGATCTTGCCAACCGGCGGATATCCCTGGGTCTCAAACAGGTGACAGCCAACCCTTGGGCAGAGATACAGGACAGGTATCCGGTAGGGACCAAGATCGAGGGGCAAATCAAGAATGTTACCGACTTTGGCGTCTTCATCGGCGTCGAGGAAGGGGTTGACGGACTGGTTCACGTCTCCGACATCTCCTGGACCAAACGGATTAAACACCCGGGTGAATTTTTCAGCAAGGGGCAGACCGTCTTGGCGGTGGTCCTCAATATCGATCCTGAGAACGAGCGGCTATCCCTGGGGATGAAACAGCTCTCCCAGGACCCCTGGAGCGAGATTCCGGTCAAGTACAAGGCGGGCGCCAAGGTAAAGGGGAAGGTCACTTCCGTCACCGAATTCGGTATTTTCCTGGAGATTGAGGAAGGGATTGAAGGTTTAATTCATGTCTCTGAACTTTCTCGGGAAAAAGTGCCGACCCCCAAGGGATTCGCCACTGTCGGCGATGATCTGGAGGCCATGGTGCTCACCATTGATCCGATAGAAAAGAAGATATCCCTTTCCGTCAAGGCACTGCAGGCCGCCACCGAAAAAGCGGAGATGAACTCCTATATGGATACGGCGCCGGGCGAGGGGCTGGGTAATTTAGGTTCGCTCTTGGAAGGGCTGAAAAAGAGTTCCGAGGAATAATGGATGATCAGTAGCGCCCCGCGATATTGGGCGATGACCCTGCAAGGAGAGACGCATGACAAAGAGTGAACTGGTGGAAACACTTGCCGAAACCCACGGAATGCTTTCTATGAGAGAGGCGGAAGCGGTGCTCAACATCGTCTTTGACGGAATTGCCAACGCACTCAATTCCGGAGAAAAGGTCGAAATTCGTGGCTTCGGCAGTTTTACGGTACGTGAACGCGACGGACGCGAGGCGCGCAATCCGAAGAGTGGTGAAGTTGTCAAGATTCCACCCAAGAAGACGCCGTTTTTCAAGACAGGCAAAGAGCTTCGGGAACGTGTCAACCGCGGAACAGGCTGAGGTCGAGGTAGAGAAAACACCCGGCTTAACCTCAATCTCGACCTTGCTATTGCCCGGATGGCGGAATTGGTAGACGCAAGGGACTTAAAATCCCTCGGTTGCAAAACCGTGCCGGTTCGATTCCGGCTCCGGGCACCACATTACGTTGTATCGCTACTGGAAAGGCCCAACTCATGAGCCATCGTTGGTATGCGCGGAGCTGCGCTGCTTACATTATTGCTGCTCCGATATCAGCCCCACCTGCCGTTCCTCCAACCACGCCTCCGGCGGCGCCTTTTTATACTCTACCGACCGCGCCTCGTTCGGGGTGATAAGAATCAACTTTTTGTCAGCTTGCATGCAAGGTGAGACTATGAACGTACGTACGTATATCCCTATTGTTTGGGGCATTTTTGCCGTTGGGCTTTTGGGGGGATGTGTCAACTTCACCGACCTCCCGACGGGGACAGTCAAGGCATTCGTCTCGCCCGTGCTGGAACGGCGCATCGATTCGGTCTCTCTGGCGGAAATCGAACCGCCTGCTTCGCTTGAGTATGTGATCGGAATCAACGATACCGTCAATGTCACGGCGATCGGCGGGGATACTTCCGGCGCCGGCCGGGTGGACGGCAACGGGAATATCCAGCTTCCCGTTCTTGGCATGGTCAGGGCCGCGGGGTTTACCACGCCGCAACTAGCGAGGAATATTGAGGAACTGCTCAAAAAGAGAAAATTGTACAAAGAGCCTTGGGTGGTGGTACAGGTGACTGAGTTCCGGAGCCAGCCGTTACAGTTGGTTACCGCCGCCGGAGCCAGCAATATTGTTTATATGGATCACCCCATGACCCTCCTTGAGGGGGTCACCAAGGTCGGCATCTCCGCCGGGAGCGGTGTTCTCAAGCGGGCGCAACTGTTGCGCAACAATCGTTTGGTGCCTATTGATATCTACTCACTTGTGGTCAATGCCGATATGCGGCATAACATCTGGCTCAAACCGGGCGATACCATTTTTGTCCCCGAGAAGAGGCCGATACTTGTTTTCGGGGCAGGCGGGGGCTCTTTTCAGTCCGAAGCCAACGGCACACTTCCCCTCGACCGGGTGATGGCCCAGGTCAATCCCGCTTTCATCAAGACGGATCTGACGCGAATCAGGATCATCCGTTCCCTCTCCACGACATCGGGTGAGCTGATTATCGTTGATTTTGAAAAGTGTATGCGGGGTGAAGCTCTTCCGTTCCTGCTGCAGGAGGGAGATCTGGTCTACATTCCTCGTAGCAAAATTGAGACATGGTACGAAGTATTCAACGAAATTACTCCGGTTCTGACGACATTCAGCACCGTGCTGCAACCGTACGTTACGATCAAATATCTGTTCCTGCAATAATACCGTTATGCCTTGTTTTGTATGAACCGAATCATCACTACCTTGAATTTTACCAGCGGGAAGCTTTATGACTGAAGATACTTTACCGGCAGCTCAGGAAAAGCAGTTCCATGATTATTTTAGAATACTTGTGCGCCGTAGGCGTATCTTGCTCCTGATCTTTTGCCTCATTCTGATCGGCACCATTGTTTACACCTACCAGTTGACGCCGATCTATGAGGCGGTTACTATACTGAGAGTCAAGGATGACGCCGGTAAGGGCACTCTTTCGCTGGGACGAGAATTGAGCGGACCCCGTAACAATATTGAGACGGAGATCCAGATTCTCCGCTCCATGACGAATGCCGAACAGACTGCCCAACTCCTCCATCTCACACGGCAGATCGCGGAAACCTCCAAGGGCTTCACTTTTACCATCACTGAGTTTGAGACACCGAACACCTGGGCTCCCTACTCGGTCGAATTGATTTCGGCGGACAGCTATGTTGTAAAGGACAAGGATGGAAACCGGATCGGCATGGGCAAAAACAATGTCCCCATGCAGGTTGATAAATTTCGTCTCTGTATCACCAACATAAAGGGGAAGCTGGGCGACAGTTTCCAATTGAGTCTGCAATCAATTGACGATGTTGCCGGCGGCATCATCGATTCAACGTCCGCCAGCCAAATAGGCACCGACACCGGCATTATCAGGCTCTCTGTCCGGCATCCCAACCCTAGCCGAGCCCGTGACATAACCAATACCCTCGCCCAGGTCTATACCGAGCAGAATGTCTTCTTCAAGGGAGAAGAAGCTCGTAAAAGTATTGAATTCATTGCGGAACAGATGAAACTAACTCATGCCGCGCTGGAAGAAGCCGAAAATCGGGTACAGCAGTTCAAAGCTTCCGCCCATGTCTACGATCTCGGAATGGACACCAAGTCGCTGGTCGACCAACTTGTGGGAATTGACAAACAGAAAGCCAGCTTCTCCCTCCAGAAAAAAATGATCGAGCAATCCCGCTCTTCTCTCAGGCAAACCATGTCCACCGGTAAGGTACTTCTCCCCTCTGTCATGAAAGAAGACGAAAACATGAGCGGATCTCTGGCGGACAAGATCACTGACCTGGAAATCCAGAAAAAGATTCTGCGACTGGAAAAATCAGAAGAGCACCCGTCAGTGCGGGCAATTCAGACCCAGATTGACGAAATCATGCTGAAACTACGTAGTTCCTATGAAACGACCCTGAAAGAGATGTCAACCCAGGAGCGGGAGCTCGACAGGCAGGTGTCGACACTGGAAGCAAAACTGAACCAGCTACCTGATGTTGAACGTCAACTGGCCAATCTTACCCGTGTTGCCACTGTCAACGTGAACATCTACACCTACCTCCTCCAGAAACACGAAGAGTTTCGTATTGCCAAGGCAGCCCTTGTCAGCAATATCCAGGTTATTGATGTCGCCAAACTTCCTCGTGCTTCAGTCTACCCGAACAGGAAGAAGAACATACTTCTGGGGGTACTGATCGGGCTGTTCGTTGGAGGGGCTCTCGCTTTTTTTGTCGACTATCTTGATGACACCATCAAGGATGGTGAAGAGGTACGGTACAAACTCGGCATGCCGATCCTGGCGACCATTCCCTTTATCACCCTGGATACATCCCCTGATGATAATTCCCCCGCAATCCTCTCCCATAGATCCCCCAAGAACGCCATTGCGGAGGCATTCCGTTCACTGCGGACAAGTGTGCATTTCTCAGCCATCAGTAACGCCAAGAAGGTAATTCTCATTACGAGCAGTTTTCCCGGTGAAGGTAAGACCACCATTATCTCCAACCTGGCGGCCACCCTTTCCCAGGCCGGATCACGGGTACTGCTCATAGACTGCGATATGCGTCGTCCGTCACTGCATAAGCTGTTCAACCAGTCGAAGGTACCGGGTCTCAGCGAAATTCTTGCCGGTGATACCGCGGCCGACGCTATCGTTGAGACAGCCGTACCAGGGCTCAGTTTTATTCCAGCGGGGACATCGCCACCCAACCCGTCCGAGCTTCTCAGTTCGAGGCAGTTCGAGGAATTGCTGGAACTCTACAAGACAATGTATGACCATATCCTGCTTGACGCTCCTCCCGTTCTGGCCGTGACCGACGCCCCACTCCTTACAGCGATCGCGGATATCATGATCCTGGTACTGGAGACGGAACGGGTACCGGTCAAGACCGCCCTGAGAACCATGGAAATGCTTGACATGGTTAAAGCGCCTATCGCCGGAGTCGTCCTTAATGACAAAACCGGACAGGCGGAGCGGTACGGATACTACGGCCACAAATACTACAGCTACTCCTACGGATATGGGTACAGCTATTACGGTGAAAAAGATGACACCAAAAAAGAGTCGAGGAAGGGGTGGAAACGGTTTCTCAGGAAGGTGTAATTGTCACTGAAGCAGTGCTGCTTATATCCGGTTTACAATAGTCCGGAGATAGGCGATGAAATCGTCCCGAAACTCCTCCCGCTTGAGCGCCAAGGCCACGGTGGCCTTTAAGAAGCCGAGTTTATCGCCGCAGTCATGCCGGATTCCCTCGAAATGACAGCCATAGATGGCTCGTTCCTTTGAAAGCTTCAGAATGGCGTCGGTAAGCTGGATCTCGCCCCCCTTGCCGGGTGTCTGTCGCTCCAGAATCGGAAAAATATCCGGGGTCAGGATGTAACGTCCGATGATTGCCAGGTCTGACGGGGCATCCTCCTGTTTCGGCTTTTCCACCATGTCCATTACCTCGTAGGTTCGCGGTGCAATGGGGGTGGCTTTCACGCAGCCATACGAAGAGATAGTCTCCATGGGTACCTGCTCCAGCGCCAGCACCGGACCCCCGTAGTAACGGAAAACATCCAGAAGCTGCCCCAGACACGCTTTTCCCTGCCCGTTATCGACGATATCATCGCCGAGGAGAACAGCGAACGGTTCGTCGTTGATAAACTCTCGTGCGCAGAGGATGGCGTGCCCAAGCCCCAGCGCCTGCTTCTGCCGGACATAGAAGATATTCACCAGGTCCGCCAGCGACCTGACCTCGTTTTTTTCGTCCTGTTTCCCCTTCTCCTCAAGAAGGGCCTCCAACTCAAAAGCAATGTCAAAATGATCCTCGATGGAACGCTTGTTCCGGCCCGTCACAAAGAGTATCTGCTCAATGCCGGCGTTGACCGCCTCTTCCACCACATACTGTACCAGCGGCTTGTCGATGAGGTTGAGCATCTCCTTGGGAGACGCCTTGGTGGCGGGGAGAAATCGGGTTCCGAGACCGGCTACCGGAAAAACAGCTTTTTTTACGTGCATGAAAATATCCCTTCACTCGCCGCCTGTCTCTTGGCCGCCTCGACGGTATTCCGGAGGAGCATGGTGATGGTCATGGGGCCAACGCCGCCGGGGACCGGCGTGATAGCCGAGGCCCTTTCGGCGGCCGCGGCGAACTCCACGTCACCCACCAATTTTTTCTCCCCTACCCGGTTAACCCCGACGTCTATGACCACCGCCCCCGGCTTGATCCACGCGCCCCGGATCATCTCAGCCTTACCCACCGCGGCAATGAGAACGTCGGCCTGTCCCACCCGCGCGGCCAGGTCGCGGGTACGGGAGTGGCAGATGGTAACGGTGGCGTGTTCCTGTAGACACATGAAGGCCACCGGCTTGCCGACGATGTTGGAGCGCCCCACCACGACAACCTCCTTGCCGGCCAGGCTGACCCCACTCTCTTTCAACATCACCATGACCCCGTAGGGGGTGCAGGGAAGGAAGAGCTGTTTTCCAATCACGAGCCGCCCTACGTTGTAGGGATGGAACCCATCCACATCCTTGAGCGGCGAAATCGCTTCCAGTACCTTTTCAGTATCAATGTGCTCCGGCAAGGGGAGTTGCACGAGGATACCGTGGATGCGGGGATCGTTGTTGAGTCGCTCAATGAGCGCCAGCAGTTCGGCCTCGGAGGTCTCCGTCGGCAGTTTATGCTCACTGGAAAAAATTCCGGCCGCGGCGCAGGCTTTCTCTTTCATACTGACATAGACCGCGCTGGCCGGGTCTTCTCCCACCAGCGCCACAGCCAGCCCCGGTTGAAACCCCCGATCCGACAACGCCGCGGCGTCGGCCGTTATCGCTGTTCGAAGTTTCGCGGCAATGGCCTTGCCGTCGATAATCGTCGCCATGAAGCAAACCTCCCTGGAAAATATCCGTTGACTATAAAAGACAACCCGTTGTTTGTAAAGAGTCTTCCCTGTTCCGGACAAAAAAATCCTCCACGAGGGAGGATTTGGTTTCATACAGTTATACACAACAAAGAAGCTGTCGGCGCCTCAGGCCGCGGCCGCCGAAGGGCATCCGGCGCACCCGCCACCACCGGCGCCGGCGCATGGCGGCGCCTCCTGCTTGGCGCTATAGCCTTCGTTATGCCAGCCCCCCCCCTTCAGGGTAAAGGCAGTCTGCGAAATCAGTTTTTTCACGCCGCCGCCGCACGTCGGACAGGAGGTCGCGGGGGGGTCGGAAAACTTCTGACGAAGCTCGAATCGGTCTTCACAACTCGTACAGTGGTACTCGTACACAGGCATGTTTGCTACACCTCCCATCATTAGTAGTTTGACGCATACTATAAGGATGGTATCAATGGTTTGTCAAGGCATTACGCATAAAATCAATTCATCGGCATGAAGTGGGGAGGAATTCCCGAAGCCAGTCGTCAAAAATCCTGACTTTCCTCTCCCCGAATCGGGACAATCCCCGGCGCACCTCGTCCACGGATAGTTCCCGGTCGATCCGGTCCGGCTTTTTCGTATAGAATAGATCGGCAAAACAGATAATCCGCTCGGCGGTGGTAACCGGAATCATATCCCGGTGTGGTAGCGGGAGTTCCTGCCGGATGATGTCCTCGGCCGTCAGACCCACACCGATGTGTCGCTCACAGACCAGCGCATGCTCCGGATAGCCTTCGCGCTCCAGTATCTCGCGCCCCAGAATACCATGACAGAGATAGGAGTCGCCACCCCGGCAGCCGAGTCGCGGCGAACCGGTACCAACAACTCCGATATCGTGGAGAAGAGCCGCTTCCTCGATAAACTTCAATGCGCTCCCGGAAAAGCCCTGGGCAATGGCGACTGTCAGCGCCTTGCCGGCGACGAGACGGCTGTGTTCATATACGAGATTGAACCCTGTTTCGTTGCCGTCAAAATATTTTTTCAGGAGAATCAGCGGATTCAATGGTTTACCTCACGGGAGAAGATTGGTAGTATGATGCGGGTTGAAATAACGGCAGCCGTCATCGCAACGGAATATATCTTGAAAAGGGCATAATGAAAACAGAATTTGATCCGGCGGAACTTGAATTTGAATTTTTCCGTGGTTCGGGACCGGGTGGACAGCATCGTAACACCACCGATTCAGGAGTGCGTGTCCGCCACCTTCCCACCGGCCTCGTCGCCCAAGCCACCGAAAGCCGGTCGCAGGTACGAAATCGGGAGTGCGCGCTCCACCGGCTGGCTGAACTTCTGGAACGACGCAACCGGGTTCAGAAAAAACGTCACGCCACCAAGGTCCCCCGCGCCGAGCGAGAACGGCGGCTCATGGCCAAGAAACACCGTTCCGTCGGCAAAAAACTGCGGGACCGGCCCGACCCCGAGTAGCGCCCGCACCCTTCCCCTTTCACCCTTAGCCCTCAGCCTTTAGCCTTTAGCCTTTAACCCTCCTTAGCCCTTGCCCAGACTCACCAGCAGCATCACGTTAAGCCCGATAACGATGGCGGCAACGAGCCAGAGGGCGATCTTTTCCGGTAGAGGGTTGGCATAGCGCCCCATGACCTTTTCCGAGGAGGTGAGCGTGATCTGGGTCACAATGGTGACGGGAAGCTGAATACTCAACAGCATCTGGGAAATGATGAGCCCCCGGAACGGATCGCCGACGGTAAAGATCAGGAGCACGGCAATGCCGATGGTCACCGCGGAGCCGCTCATGGTGTATCGGTCGCGGATGTCGTACTCGCGGCCGAAGATCCCGGCATAGATGCTGCCGCCGGCCATGCCGGCGGTAATACTGGAAGAAAGAGCGGCGAAGAGGAGCGCCAGAGCAAATATTGACGCGGCCCCGCCGCCGACAAGGGGCCGCAGCATCTGCTGCGCCTGTCCCAGTTCATCGACCTTTAAGCCGTTCCGGAAAAACGTGGCCGCCGCGAGGATGATCATGGCGCTGTTGATGGCCCACCCCACCAGCATGGAGGTCACGGTGTCGAGAATCTCGTAGTTGAGCTGCCGCCGGATGATCCGGTCGTCCTCCCGGTTCCAATGGCGGCTCTGGATGACTTCCGAGTGGAGAAAGAGGTTATGGGGCATCACCACCGCGCCGAGGACGCTCATGATGATCAGCATCGAACCAGGGGGAAAGTTCGGCGTAACCCACCCCGACAGCGCCCGGTCCCACTC
>Ga0194037_1002549_pt1 | contig 11961 bp, 7 predicted proteins | sample JunL306m_MetaG_FD_148653 | JGI IMG/M metagenome (GOLD analysis project Ga0194037, IMG submission 148653) | Anoxic zone freshwater microbial communities from boreal shield lake in IISD Experimental Lakes Area, Ontario, Canada - Jun2016-L304-6m | ecosystem: Environmental > Aquatic > Freshwater >...
GAATGGGTATAAATACCTGAGCGATATTGCGTTCCCCTATCATTACCCTGCCCCATACCCTGAGTTGGATTATGCACCGTCCAAAACAAATCTAGCAAATCTCGATAAGCACAGATTTCAGGATCAAACATAACCAGCACCACTTCATTATGCCCAGTCATACCGGTACAAACTTCTTCATAAGTCGGATTAGGCGTATAGCCACCAAGGTAACCCACAGCCGTACTCACTACACCAGGTTGTTGCCAAAACTTTCGTTCCGCCCCCCAAAAACAACCTAAACCAAACACTGCTTGTTGGAGATGCTCAGCAAACGGAGGTGCTATGGGTTGTCCAGTTACAAAATGTTGATTATTAATAGGCATTGGTGTTTGACGACATGGCAAAGCCTGCTCTACTGTTGGTAATATTAGCTTTTTTGATGACAAATTCATGACTTATGGTATTTTGTTGATAATTAGAGAGTTTGAGTCTTAGCTTACTGGAATTCTTATCTTACTCAAAGCATAGGTTTTAATAGGTATCACATGATAGAACAAGATGTATTACGCCGTTTTATATTCGAAGATATCGGCGTAAGAGGTACGTGGGTCAATTTAACGCAAAGTTGGCAATCTGCAAAACTTCATCAACAAGGCCCTGAAATTGCACAATTGCAATTAGGCCAGGCCTTAGCTGCTGTAGTTATGTTGTCTTCTACCATTAAATTTAAAGGCTCCATGATCTTACAAGCGCAAGGTGATGGCAGTCTTAAAGCCCTAGTAGCGCAATCAACAGATGATCAAAAAATACGCGGTTTACTGCGTAGTGAACAACACGTCCCTACCGGCACTTTAGAAGACCAGTTCGGGCAAGGCCGATTAGTATTAACCATAGAACCCGATGACGGCAATCCTTATCAAGGCGTCGTGCCTTTACAAGGTCAAAATTTAGCTGCCGCGGTACAAACTTATTTTGAACAATCAGAACAACTCAATACTCGGCTTTGGTTATTTGCCAATGAAACATCAGCGACTGGCTTATTGATACAAGAACTACCTGCACATAACGGAGAGCTTGCCGACTGGGAGCGCATCGAGCTATTTGCCAACACCATCACCGAAAAAGAAGCTCTTAGCTTAGACTGTGAAGACTTATTGTATAAATTATTCAATGAAGAACACTTACGTTTATTTGATGCAGAACCGGTAGCCTTTCAATGCGCTTGCTCAAAACAGCGCATAGAAAGAACTCTCCGAGCTTTAGGTCGTGAAGAACTAGAAAGTATATTGCTAGAATTTGGTCATATCGGTGTTGATTGTGAATTTTGCAATGAACACTACGATTTTGATAGTGTTGATGTAGAGACTTTGCTAGCTCAAGAAACTTCTTTAAATACCTCTGAAACTAAACATTGATGGGTCAGAGGCAGGCAAAAGACTAAGGGCTAATGGTTAAACCTATTTTATGAGTTTTGGGTGGACTAGCTCACATAGGAATGTAGTTCGGGTTAGCGACAGCGTAACCCGACATAATCGTATGTGTGTGTTGGGTTACGGCTAGCGCCTAACTCGACTAGGCAATATTTTTTTAAAACGCTGAATACTACTTGACAAACAACTAACCAATGACTTAACGATTATAGCAATGACTTGATATTAAATGATAAACTCATTGCTGACTGTAAAATGATTTAGGCTACCTTGGTACAATCCCAATACTTGAAATCCTGCTATGACAACATCCTCAGATTTACAGAGCACCCTAAATCCTAAAAAGCCTAACGGCTATTTTTCTAGCTTTCTAACGATCATTGCAATGGCTGCAGCTTACCTGATCGCTGGTAAATTAGGTCATGCATTGGCTTTCATGTTAGGTCATTATGCCTCACCGATTTGGCCTCCTGCAGGCATTGCCTTGGCTGGGGCTTTAATCTATGGCAAGCGCGTTTGGCCTGGCATCCTGCTAGGGGCATTTCTTATTAATGGCCTTAATCCCTTAGTTGCAAGCTTTAAATCAGGAGAATTCAATACCTTATTAATAACACTAGCTATTAGCAGCGGCGCTACCTTGCAAACTTTGGGGGGAGCTTATCTTTTGGAGCGGTATGCTAACTTTCCTAACGCACTTATGCGTAAAAAAGAGATCTTTTGGTTTGTGTTATATGCTGGCGTATTAAGCACACTAATTAATTCAACTTTATCTGTATCAGTGTTGATCGGCACTGACAAAATCCCCCTAGCAGACGCACTCAACAACTGGCTAACATGGTGGACTGGCGATCTATTAGGGGTCATTATTTTTACGCCATTGACATTGGCTTGGATACAAAAAAATACTGATGATTGGCGTCATCGACAACTTGCCATTACTCTCCCTATCATTTCAATGCTTGCACTCACAACAACGGCTGTTGTGTATGAAGCGCAATCCAGTAATCAACGCATACAGTTAGAGTTTGAGCAACATATTAAGGATCTTAACAATTCACTAAAAATAGCCATTGATAATGATGTCCATATTTTAGGTGCTCTGAAAAGCTTTTTTTTACACTCAGCAGAGGTTAACAGAGAAGAATTCAAGCTTTTTACAGAAGATCTATTAAAAGATTATCATGACATACAGTCTATGAGCTGGGATCCTCTTATTCATAACGCTGACCGAGTAGATTTTGAAAAAAAAATCCAACAAGAAGGTTTTCCTAACTTTCAAATATTCGAATTAGATACTAACCGTCAAGCTGTGCGCGCCAAGGAAAAATCTAGCTATGTTGTTGTGACTTATACAGAGCCTTATAAGGGTAATGAAAAGGCCTTAGGTTACGATATTTCATCAAATCCAACTCGATTAGCAGCAATCAATATTGCCACCGATAGCGGCGAACTAACGATTACCTCAAGAATCAAGCTCATACAAGATAAAAGTCAATTTAGCGTACTGGCTTTAATGCCTGTTTATTCTAAGACTCTTGTTCAAAACACCTTAGAAGAAAAGCACTTAGCCATTTTAGGTTTCGTCGTTGGCATCATTAGAACTGATAATGTCATTATTTCTGCTCTTAAAGACTCAAATACCCTAGGCTTATCTTATCGCTTGCTCGATAGCACTGCACCAGCAATGGAACAAATACTGTATAGCAGTGATGAGTTATTTCCAGAAGCCTTAGTCATCCAACAGCAAACTTGGTACAGCGACAAGAAAACCTTAAACAGCAGCGAAGAAGTTAATTTGGGTGGTCGAGTATGGAAATTTGAAATCGTACCTAATCAAAACTACTTTGCCACACATTATTCAGGTCATGTAAGACTAGTAATGTCACTAGGTTTACTATTGACCAGTCTAATCACCCTCATTTCACTGTTAGCCTCTGGGCGTACCCGATGGCTAGAGCAAGTAATCAACGAAAGCACCAAGGAAATTAAGCAGCAACATGCACAGACCTTGTCGCTAATGCATGAAACAGAAAACCTCCATGAGCGCTTAAACTCAATACTTAACGCAACTGGCGAAGGTATCTTCGGCATTGGTCTTGACGGCGTTTGCGTATTTATCAACGCCTCAGCCTTAACCATGCTAGGTTTTGATTCGCAACAAGAGGTTCTAGGAAAAAATTGCCACAAACTTTTTCATTACGCTCATGTTGATGGATCTGACTATGAGCTTGAGCACTGCCCCATATACAAAGCTTTGCAGGGAGAATCAAATTCGCTAATAGATTCAGAAGTTTTCTGGCGTAAAGATGGCTCTAGTTTCCCTGTTCAATACCAAGCGCATCCGATTATACAAGAGGCAAAAATCATCGGCAGCGTAGTCAGTTTTACGGATATCACCGAACGTAAACAAAAAGACAGGCTATTGCTGGTCGCTAAAGAACGCGCAGAAAACTTAGCTAAAACCAAGTCGCAGTTTTTAGCTAATATGTCTCATGAAATTCGCACGCCCATGGCTGCTATTATCGGTTTTTCTGAGCTTGCTTTACTTCATGATATGCCAAAAAAAGTGGGCGATTTTTTAAAAAACATCAACACCGCATCTAATAAACTGTTAATTATACTGAATGACATTTTAGATTTATCTAAACTCGAAGCTGGAAAGATGCAACTTAATCTGAGCCCTTTCAGTCTGGATGATCTGCAAAATACCTTATATAACCTATTTATAAACTCTGCAAACAACAAAGATTTAAACCTCACAATTAACGTTGCAAACAATGTACCTGAATACCTGATAGGTGATAACGTCCGAATAAGACAAGTACTCATTAATTTGCTAGGTAATGCCATCAAATTTACCAACCAAGGTGAAGTAACTCTCAACATTAGCTTGCAACAACTCGATGAAACTCAAGCGCTAGTATTATTTGCGGTCACTGATAGCGGAATCGGCATAGCCCAAGAACAACAAGATAAATTATTTTTGCCCTTTAGTCAGGTAGACGATGGATACGCTAGAAATTATGAAGGCACTGGCTTAGGCTTAGTCATCAGTCAAGACTTAGTAAAAATGATGAACAGCCTCATTAAAGTTGACAGCCATTTAGATTTAGGCAGCTCTTTTAGCTTTGAATTAATGTTACCCCTAGTGCCTTTATCAACGCTAGAAACCATTAAAACTGGAGCTAACCCTTCAAGCTTAATTACAGAAACAGAAGCTTTGAAAGGCATAAGAGTTTTAGTTGCAGAAGATGATGCCTTCAACCAGAAGATAATCAAACAAGTCCTTAAACGCCTAGGCGTTAGCATTATTGTACTAGCCAACAATGGTTCTGAAGCTCTCAGAGCTCTAGAACAAGACGATTTTGATGTAGTGTTAATGGATTTACACATGCCCATCATGAATGGCTATGAGGCCAGCACCGAAATCCGTAAAAATCCTCGCTATGCACAATTAGCTGTGATTGCTTTAAGTGCCAGTGTCACCGAGGAAGATAGACAGCGCAGTTTAGCAGCCGGCATGAATGATTTTATTAGCAAACCTATCAATGTAAATACCTTACTGTCTACCGTGCAAAAATGGCTAAATCGAGAGCCCTTGAGCACCTTGTAGAACACCTTGCCCTGACTAACTACACACACATTCTGGCAGTTCATTTGGCATTAATCGTCATAAACTGCAAGTTTATAGTGTAGGGGCGACAGAGACTGTGAAAGTATTATGATTTTAGCCTCACCCTTTGTAAACATAGGGTTCTACACAAATAATGGTTAGCATTACCACGCGCGAACAATAACATTGCGGTGAAGATCGTAGGGGCGTATTGCATACGCCCTTATAAAATAAGCTCTATAACATTGGACTTTCGATATTGGGCGTATGCAATACGCCCCTACAACCGCTCTCTTTTAAAATCAAAACCGTTCTTTTTATGTTTACCTTCGGGAATATTTACTTGTATTGATACCTTTGGACAAGTGGAAGATAGGGAGGGTGGGCATTAAACACAGACCAGTCCATGCCAAAAACGCTTTACTCGCTTTCGCTCGCAAAGTCTTATTCCAGCCTACCGCTTTGAGCATGCACATGCATTTCTAAACAGGGTAGAGTTGCATGACATTGAGTACAGACTTAAAAATTGCTTTTATCCTCAGATAAACATTATTTTTGGCCCGTAATCACTTTGAACTAGCCAGTGCATTAGAAAATTGTGGCCTTACACATCAATGGGTTTTCGCTCCCCTCAAAATCCTGATATTTTAAACGCCGCCCCTAATTACCTTGACAAAAATATACAACGCCTTATAGTCAACCTAACACTAAAGAACTGCCGACCAATATTTGTAATTCTACCGAGTCATCTTATGCAACCAAAACTATTACTTAACTTTGATCGCCTAAACGAAGCCGATTTATTAGCCAAAATTGGTTCAATTATCTATGCCCTTAGTAATAATCCAAACTTTCCAGAGCCCTGGCTACCCCAATTAGCCACGCTAGCCCAAATAAGCGCAGCCTATGACACTTACCTTGAAGCTTATCATGCGGCTTTAACAGGCGACAGTCTTAAAATCAGCCTGCGCAATACTGCTAGAGCAACGGTGACAGATTATATTAAAAAATTAGCGCCTTATCTTGAAATCCTAGCTCATGGAGAGGCGACTGTACTAGCTAGTTCAGGCTTCAATTTATGTAATGAGAGTACCCACAACAATGCCCCCTTACCAGCTCCTAGCAATGTAACAGTGACTCATGGTCTTAAAAAAGGCTGTATAAACATTCATGCCAACCCTTTAAAAGGCGCTAGTAGTTATGAAGTACAGACCACGCATATCAACCCTAGTGTAGAAACCAATTGGCAGCATCAACTAAGTTCATTGACTAGCTCCCATATTGCTATAGAAGGTCTAACTCCAAGAAAAAACTATTGGATAAGACTGCGTGGCATCAGTCGACTAGGCGCAGGCACTTGGTCAGAAGCAATCATGACGATTATTGACTAAACTATTGATCAAGCCACTCCCGCTAACAACACCCAGCAGTTACGAGCTTTAAAAATAAAAATAATCAAGGAAATGCCGTTAGATATAGTCGTCAGCAGCATCTTGGCTGCGCAGTTTTTCTTAATAATGATTAATGTAAGGTTGTACATCCTATAGTGGTTTTGGCTAGACACTTAGATTGCTAAAACAATGGATTCATTAGCTATCATCTTAACAAGGGACAAAGCGCTTGAGACTATGAAAGTATTATGATTTTAGCTTCCCCCTCTGTAAAAGGGGGAATGAGGGGGATTTTTTGTGTTACAGGCTACTAATGTTTAATGATTATTTTTGATAGACCCAATCTCCCCTAGCTCCTCTTTGCTAAAGAGGGGAAATAAAAAGAATACATTCACAGTGTCGCTTGAGTCGGTCGGGTTACGCTAACACTAACCCAACCACACCTTTATTGGTAAGGGCGAATAAATTCGCCCCTACTGGTATTAAATCAATTTCATGTACAACCCTTAGCTTAATATAATGTATTTTATATTGGTCTCCAGCCTCTAAGACATACCATGCTAAAGCAATGAATTAATTTAAAATCGATGTACCTTTAATCTGTACAAATACCAACATACCAATTTTCAAGCCTAGCAACAATAAGGACTTGCGAGTAATATGTGCTAACAATAATTGCTGACCTACCTTTAACTGAACAACTGTTTGACTATCTCGCCCCTCTATTAGCTCAGTAATCACAGCGGGCAACACATTAAGTATGCTAGTTGCACTGGGTTTTATTAAGACAATACTGACATCTCGTGCGTAAATTTGGACTCTTAACACTGCACCAATCTCTGCTTCGATAGCCGCAAGACTCAGCGAGCCGCCTTCAAATTCAACGCGAGTCAGATGATAATCACTCTCATGTTCTATTATTTTTACCTGCCAAACTGTTGCGGCCTCTCTATCTTGTGCCAACGGCAAATCAAGACGACTTTGTGTTTCTGCTAATGGCCCCATTGCTAAGATATGGCCGTCTTCTAAAATAACTAAAGTATCTGCTAGCTGTGCAACTTCCTGCTGAGAGTGAGTCACATAGATTACCGGTATATCCAGTTGCTGATGTAAGCGACTCAAATAAGGCAAGATCTCTTGTTTACGTTTGAGGTCGAGTGATGCCAATGGCTCATCCATTAACAAGATTTCTGGGTTAAGAGCCAAAGCCCTGGCGATGGCTATTCTTTGTCGTTCGCCACCCGATAAATTATTGGGCATACGCGCCAATAAATGACCGATACCTAAAAGTTCAATGGTTTGATTCAGCTTGATCAAGCCTAGATTATTTTTAATACGCTTTAAACCAAAGTGCAGATTATCTAATACCGTTAAGTGAGAAAACAGATTAGCCTCCTGAAACACGTAGCCTAGCGGCCGTTTATAAGTAGGTAAAAATATTTGTCGCTTACTATCCTGCCAAACATGCTCATTGATTTCTAAATAACCGAGTGGTGCTTGTTCTAGTCCCGCTATGCAACGCAGCAACGTGGTTTTTCCTGAACCAGAATGACCGAACAACACAGATACGCCAGTGCTGGGCAATGTTAAATCGACATCTAATCTGAAGTCGTCATAATTAAGCTTAAATCGTGCATTGATAACTGTCATTTAAATTGTTGTGCCATTGGTGGAGATTTAAACTGGGTGTAAAGCACTAACAATACAGTAAATGAAAATAATAACAGACAGCCTGCCAACCAATGTGCGTCGGTATATTCCAATGCTTCAACATGATTATAGATTTGCACCGATACAACACGAGTCTTGTTAGGTATATTACCGCCTATCATCAATACAACGCCAAACTCACCAACGGTATGCGTAAAACCCAAAATAGCAGCCGTAATAAACCCTGGCTTAGCTAATGGCATTACTACACTAAAAAAACTATCTAACGGACTAGCTCTTAAAGTAGCTGCCGCCTCAAGTGACTGCTTACCCACCATTGCAAAAGCAGATTGCAATGGTTGCACAACAAACGGCATGGAATACAGCACCGATCCAACCACTAAACCATAAAAGGTGAAAGGTAATGCTTCGATACCCAGCCAGTGTGTAAACTGACCGATGATTCCAGTCGGTCCCATTAATACCAATAAGTAAAAACCCAATACCGTTGGCGGCAACACCAACGGCAGTGCCACGATGGCATTAATAAGGCCTTTCAAAGAAGAATTTGTTCTACTCAGCCACCAGGCTAAAGGAGTTCCGATTAGTAACATAATAGTTGTAGCAATACCAGCCACTTTAAAAGTCAGCAGCAAGGTATCGAGATCAGCAGAACTTAGCATCAGTGAATTTAATCTTATTGGGCTAAATCATAGCCATATTTTTTGATAATCTCCAAAGCTGGAGCAGATTTTAAATAAACCAACAAAGCCTTTGCCGCTGGATTTTCAGCACCGTTGTTTAATAGCACAACTGCTTGCTTAATCGGTGCATGTAACTCTGCTGGAACAATCCAAGCAGAGCCACTAGTAATTTTACCGTTGTTAATGACTTGCGATAAAGCAACAAAGCCCAGTTCTGCATTGCCGGTACTAATAAATTGATAGGCTTGAGCTATACTTTCACTCTGTACAATTAAAGGTTGTAATTTTTCCTGCAATTTCAGTCCATTTAAAACTTCTATAGCAGCTGCACCATAAGGCGCAAGCTTTGGGTCTGCCAATGCTAAATGCGTAAAGTCACCTGAACTTAAAATTCCCCCTTTATCATCAACATAACCTGGAGTGGCTGACCATAATACTAACTTGCCCACCGCGTATATAAATTGACTACCGGAAACAGCAAAGCCGTCCTGTATCAATTTTTCAGGGCTCTTTTCATCTGCTGCCAACAATATCTCAAATGGCCCACCGTTTTCCATTTGTGAAACAAATTTGCCGGTAGAACCGAACGATAAATTAGCACTGTGACCGGTGGCTTTTTCAAAGCCTGCAGCTATTTCAGTCATCGGCTTACTAAAGTTTGCCGCTACTGCGACTAAGGTTGTTGCAGAATAAGTGCTTTGACTCATCAATAATAAAAAAAGTAGACAAAAACGTATTGAAATATATTTAAACATGTAAGCTGTCTATTATGGGTTGAATGATATTAAGTTCTTTTTGAATATAATAATTATTTAGAATCAAGCTCGTACCTAAGGTTAATTTGAAAGTATCTCTCTACAAACCTAGCTGTACTCATAGAATAATATAAAACAGTTAAATGTTATTAATTATTCAATCTGCAACTAAATTAATAAAGTTAATTAAATTCATAAGCACTAATAAAACTTAGCTCGTGAGATAAAACATGATTAACATAAGATTAAAAAAACTCGACGATATTCCTCAATTAGTCAATCTGTTAAAAGCTTTGTTTAGTATAAAAAACCTTAAATTAAACCCCCATATTGTAAATAGAATAGATTTATCTATACTCCTCATCAAATTAAACTCACATCAACGTATTACACTATACGGATATTGAGCTGTATTACAGTTCTTCTTATTGCTGTGATTATTCATACTTACGTTTGCACTAAAAATGAACTATATACCCTCATCCATCGAATTTTTAAAATCGAGTACTCGGTATGTTTGAATACATTCAACAATACCTGAGTAATAGTACTGAATGGATGCCTGAAGGTTACTCTATCGAATGGACCCCTAGCCTTTTTTGGACTCATGTCTTAACCGATCTTTTAACAGCTGCAGCTTATTATTCAATTCCTCTTTCACTGCTCTATATAGCATGGCATCGAAAAGACCTACCCTTTCGTAAAATTTACTTAATGCTGGGCGCTTTTATAATAGCCTGTGGTACATCGCATTTAATTTCAATTGTCCTGCTATGGAAACCCATCTACTGGCTGGATGCACTCATACACACAATCACCGCCTTGCTTTCACTAGGCACCGCATTTTTTGTCATTCGTCTAATACCGTTATTAAAACAATCGTCTTTACCTACCATGGAAAAAACGATTTATGAAGCCCTACTCATGAAAGGTGACATTGATCTTTCATCAATGAAAGCCAGATTTAATAACACAACACAACTCGCCCCTGTTGGTATTATTAACGTTTCAACAAATAGCGACATACTGGAAGTCAACCCTAAGTTCTGTAACTTCATCGGCTATAGTCATGATGAAATACTCAACATGAATCTTGAGGATATTAGTTGTGAAGATTGTTACTCTCAATACTCCACCAAAATTAGTCAGTGTTTATCAGGTGATATTTCTGAATTTGAAGAGAAATGTCAATATCGACATAAAAAAGGTCATCTTATCTGGGGGGCTCTACACGTAAAATTAATCCGACATAAAGATAGTCGTTTGGATTATTTTATTTTAATTGTAGAAGACATTTCTTTGCAAAAAAACCTACAAGATAACTTAACCATCCAGTCTATGGCTGTTAATCAAAGCCCAAGTCCAGTTATGATTACCAATCTCAATAAAGAGATTAAATACGTCAACCCCGCTTTTTTAAGGCACACAGGTTATTTGTTTAGTGAAGTGATCGGACAAAACTCGCAAATGTTTTTTTCAGAAAAGACCTCGCCAGAAACCTATAGCGAAATGTGGTCTGCATTAATGGAATTTAAGCCATGGAAAGGTGAGTTGATCAATAAAAGTAAGCAAGGCAAAGAAACGGTAGATTTAACTGAAGTTATTCCAATTGCGACTGCAGATGGAATTATTGACCATTATTTAGTTTTAAAAGAAGATATAACTGCCCGTAAAGAAACTGAACTTGCATTGATTACAGCCACTAAAGCAGCAGAATCACTTTTTGAAAGCAAGTCCTTATTCATGGCTAATATGTCACATGAAATACGTACACCTGTCAGTGTCATTATTGGCTTTACTGAACTTGCTTTAATAAAAGACATGCCCGATAACATTCGCGACTATCTTTGCAAAATCAAAACTGCCTCTATGGGCTTGCGCAATATACTGAATGACATTTTAGACTTTTCTAAATTAGAAGCTGACAAAATCACCATTGTTCCAGAATTATTTGATTTGACTTTACTTAAGGACGAACTGTATAGCTTTTTTAAAAGCAGTGCCGATAAGAAAGGCCTTCTATTCACCGCAGACATTGCCGCTGGTACTCCACTACAATTAATAGGTGATGAACAAAGAATAAAACAAATACTCATAAACCTAATCAGCAACGCCATCAAGTTCACTGATTACGGTTATGTAAAACTTAATATTTCAGCACTGAGTAAGGATGCCAAGCAGGCAAAACTTTTGTTTTCTGTTCAAGATTCAGGTATCGGCATTACTGAAGAGGATCAGACACATTTATTCCAAGTATTCAACCAAATTGACAACTCTATCACCCGTCGTTATGGGGGTACAGGTTTAGGCTTATCGCTTAGTAAAAACCTCTTGCATCTAATGGGAGGGGAATTCAAAGTCAGCAGCGAATTGGGTGAAGGCAGTTTTTTTAGCTTTGAGATTGTTATGGATTTACCGACCGAAACAATGGCATAC
>Ga0194037_1002552_pt1 | contig 11951 bp, 10 predicted proteins | sample JunL306m_MetaG_FD_148653 | JGI IMG/M metagenome (GOLD analysis project Ga0194037, IMG submission 148653) | Anoxic zone freshwater microbial communities from boreal shield lake in IISD Experimental Lakes Area, Ontario, Canada - Jun2016-L304-6m | ecosystem: Environmental > Aquatic > Freshwater >...
AAACACAAATCACGAACGTGGATGCCTTTACTCATAGGATTCAAAGCGTCAACTTTGACGTGACCCAGAGCAATGCCGTCCCCGAGCCATCCACCTATGCCCTGCTTTGTATCAGTTTGGGAGTGGTAGGTTATGCCCGGAAGAAGATGAATAAGAAGTTATAGTCATCAAACTCAACATCTATCAATCAGAAGCAAAAGAGCCTTGTCGGTCAACACCAGCAAGGCTCTTGCTTTTCCAGCTACATCAGCTTCACGAGATACACTGCTTCACAGGATAAATGGATAAATGGATAAATGGGGACACTTCCCATATTTCTTTTGCATAAAAACAGGGAAGTGTCCCTGAATCTCCTGAATCTCTGATGTCAAAACTTTAAGCTGCAAGTTTCAAGTTTGCCAGTTCTTCGCGGACAGCCTCTTGAACCAGCTCCTTGAGAGGTTTTTCTTCACGTATGCAAGATCGAAGCGCCTGATTGATCATGGTCTGATAGTTGCCCCCCCCCCCTGAGCGTCGACACGGGCGCGGAACCAGTCAAGGATATCGTTGTCTATGCGGATAGTGATGCGGGTTTTTGCGGTATCCTGTGCTACGACCGAACCGCGAACCGCGGTACTGAAGTCATATTCCTTTTTCATAGCTCATCCTTTCATGGGGCAACGCCTTGCGGAAAAAATGGGGACACTTCCCATATTTCTCTTGCATAAAAATAGGGAAGTGTCCCCATTTTTTTTCCCTTGAACACCCTTACCCCCCCTACTGTACCCGCCAGTCCATCCGAGCCAGTGCCATGCGGGGCTCGGTCTGTTGTTTTAATTGATCATTTCACGGCTCAGCCCCGCCGATTTCAGCTACTGCAGCATTGCCGCCAGATCGGCGTCAATGCTCGCGGGAGTATCGCTCGGCGCATAGCGCTTGAGGACGGTTCCGTCCGGGCCGATGAGAAATTTGGTGAAGTTCCACTTGATCGCTTCAGTCCCGAGCAGTCCCTTTTTCGCGGACTTGAGATGCCTGTAAAGGGGATGCGCATCATCACCGTTGACCATGATCTTGGTAAATAGCGGAAAAGTCACGTTGTAGTTCAGGGAGCAGAAGCTCTGGATGTGCGCTTCGTTGTCCGGCTCCTGATGGCCGAACTGGTTACAGGGAAAGCCGAGGACTACTAACCCCTTATCCCGGTAGCGAACGTAGAGCAATTGTAGCCCCTCGTACTGTGGCGTAAAGCCACACCGGCTCGCAACATTGACGACGAGCAGCGTCTTGCCACGATACGTCTCCATCTTTTGCCGCTCACCGTCAATGGTCGTGACTTCGATATCGTAGATGTTCATGGGCGCTCTCCCGTGAATAATTTCGTCTTTTCAGCATGAGTCATGGCTTTGATCAAGGCTTCCCTGTCGGCGGCTGAAGAACGGCTGTGGTTGTCTTCGAGATAAACTACCTGTAGCGGTTGTCGTCCCCGAAAATACTTGGCGCCGCTTCCGCCGGCATGCCGGCGGAACCTCCGATCCATGTCCGTAGTGATCCCGGTATAGAGAGAGTGATCAGAGCAGCGTATCATGTAGACCTTCAAGATCATTGATCTTTACGCGCCAACCGAGCCGTCGGATTGGTCAGCCTCCCGTTGGAGTTATAATTTTTGATCGCCATCTCCAAAGTCTTGGGTTGACCGATGATAGTCACCAGTCGCTTCCCCCGCGTCACTGCCGTGTGCTATCCTGCCGCTTGCAGGGTGGTTGATTTATGCTCATTCAGACGCCACCGCTCGTAGTGCGTAACATCTCTTCAAAGAGTGACATCATACCATCAACCCCAAAGAATGCGATGCCGAACCTTAAAAAAACCCATGTATTTTAATCTCTCCGGGTACAATTCCCCGAGGCTTGCCTCGTAGGCTTTTGGGATTCGGCAGTAGATACCCCGTGGCTTGCCGCGGGATTGTTCATTGTTCACAGACTAAATGTCCTGATTGGGAAGTTGACCGGTTCACGCGCACGGGGGCTGGTCAACCACGAGTTACCAAGAATATAAAAGCCAGAAAGAACCAAAAAACCAAGAACCGAAGAACCGAGCGCCCTGAAGGACGCAAGAAAACAAATCTTTATACATCTCCTGTTTCATCTTTTGGCTTAGGAAGCCGTTTTTTTGCTTTAATAGTATCAACAACTTTGTCAAAATCCGATTTGAATTCTCTATCTTGTATTATCCTGAATTTATCATATTCCGCTAAAGCATGACGTTCCGCAGCTTCTCGTTTTACTGCACCAAATTTTTTCAGCACGTCGTAAGCGTTGAATTCTAAAAACCCATCTAGGCGTTCAACCCAATCTTTCATAGTCATTGCTTTATGTCTTCTTGCAAAGTTTTCAGCGGCATCCAAATACATACTAACTAATCTATTTAACTCATCAAGCTCTTCTGTGTTTAGGTAGTTTTTTCCAACTGTTACGTCAATTTTTGTTATTTTTCCATGCTTGCCTGAATTCTTGTAAGAATAAAGTCCCATGTTAGGTTTAGATGCATTAGCTCTTAATTCTATCAATTCTGCTGATGTATGACCATGAATAGCGTAATGTAGCTTGTCTTGAACATGAGCGTAAAATTGATGGGTAATCGGAGAATTTTTGTCATAATCAATACTACACTGGCTGTAAATATCTGTTATTTTTTGGTAAAATCTCCGTTCAGATGCACGTATTTCCCTTATACGCTCAAGTAATTCATCAAAATAATCTTTTCCAAACAGTTGGTTGCCTTGTTTCAGCCGTTCGTCATCTAATGCAAATCCTTTGACAAGATATTCTCGCAAAACTGTTGTTGCCCATTTCCTGAACTGAGTGGCCTGATATGAATTAACCCTATAACCTACTGATATTATTGCATCTAAATTGTAAAAGTTAGTCAAGTATGGTTTGTTATCGGAAGCAGTTACTCGAAATTTTCGAGTAACTGCCGTTTCCGCCAACTCATCGGAATCAAATATATTTTTAAGGTGGTAAGTGATAGTGTTTGATTCCACATCAAATAATTCTGCCATCCCCTTTTGTGATGCCCATACGGTCTCATTCTCCACAACAACCTGCACCTTAATTGACCCATCAGAAGAGGAATAGAACAAAAAATCTGTTTGTAGCGGGACAATGGAAACGCTAGTGTTCTCCTCGACTTGTTCAACATCGGAAGAATCCAAAGGCATAGATGGCGCATGGATAAAATCATCTGATGTCAAGGTTATGTCTCTCTCAGAAGCTAAGGACAATAATATGGTGTGCCATTTTACGGGTATTGTGCCGACTTTCACCCAATATCCGACAGTACTTTGTCTTTTTCCTATAAGCTGTGCTAATACTGATTGACCGCCAAACTTTTCTACGATAAACTTTGCTGCATTCATAGTGTCACCTCGCAATTATCAAATTTACAATACGCAGTATATCAAAAATTTTGTTAATTGCAAGCAAAGAGCCAGCCACAACTATCAAATATTGTAACCAGGGAAAAATGGGGACACCTTCGAAACGTCGGGTTACGGCTGTCGCCTAACCCGACCTACCACTGAATTCTTGCATTCTCTTGTTACCGGTTGCCAAAGACTTTTTTCAGGAGGTCGGTGGTTTGGGCCGCCGGGTTGGCCCTGATCTTCTTTTCTTCGGCGCCGACCATGTGGAACAGCCCGTCCAACGCCTTGTTGGTCACGTAGTCCGACAAATCCAGAGACGGCACACCGATAAAGCCGGCCAGGGGGAGATCTTTGTAGGAGCCGACCATGGCGTTGTAGGCCCGGACGGTTCCCACCTTATCCATGTTTTGGGTTACCGTGGGCTTGAAGGCGTCGAAAAGCGGGCCTCGCGTTTTCTGCTCAAAATAGGCGGTGGCCGCCGTATCTCCTCCCGTCAAGATCCCCCTGGCATCCTCCACGGTCATCCGCCGGATGGCATCCCCGAAAAACTTGCCGGCTTTGGGCGCCGCCTGCTCCGCGGCCCGGTTCATACTCAATACCAGTTCGTCAACCTCTTTTTGATAGCCGACCGTACCGAGGATCTCCGCCGCCTGCCGGAGTTTGTCGGGCAGGAGAATCTTGATGGCTTGGTTGCCGAAGTAGCCGTCAGTCTTGGCCACCGTGGTGATGGCCCGTTCGGCGCCGGTGGCCAGAGCTTCCTTCAGCCCCTTGACAATGGTACTGTTATCCAAGGCTGATGGTCCGCTCCTGTCAGGCGCTACCTGACGGGCCAGATCTTCCAGAAGATTGGCTTGGACGGACGAAGTCAGGAGCAGGAGGGTGACGACAAGCGCAACGGGAGTTTTCATGGTGAGACCTCCAGGAATATTTGGTTCCGATAGACTTGACAGAATGACATAATACAACCATAATGGTTGCATTACGGTTGGAGGTTGCCATGCCTACTACGCTCACTCTCAAGAACATTCCGGACGTCGTATATGACCGGCTGAAACTTGCCGCGACAACTCATCGCCGCAGCATGAATAGCGAAGCAATTGTTTGCCTGGAGGCAGTACTGCTACCGGCCAGGGTGACACCCGCCGAAAGGTTAGCCCGTGCGAGGGAACTGCGCGCGACCTTGCCCAAGGGTCAATTCCGAGCGCTTGACATTGATAAACTGAAACGCGAGGGACGACCATGATTGTGGTGGACTCCAACGTGGTGGCATATTTATACCTGCCAGGCGAGCGAACCGCTGATGCCGAGGCATTGCTTGAGCGAGATCCGGAGTGGGCGGTTCCCGTTCTTTGGCGCAGTGAATTTCGTAACATTCTGGCCGGCTATACACGGCGGAAGACGCTCACCTTTGACCAAGCGTGCCGTCTGCAAAGCGAGGCGGAAAGCCTGCTGTCGGGATCGGAGTTTGAGGTCGACTCGCGTACGGTCCTAGAGCTGGTACGCGACAGCGACTGCTCGGCGTACGACTGTGAATTCGTTGCGTTAGCAATCAAACTCACTACGAAATTGGTGACCGCCGACAAGAAGCTGTTACGCGCATTCCCTCCTTACACGATGGCGCTGGTAGATGCCGCGGGCTCCCCGGCAACCGTCTGAAACCGCCCGGTCCGAAACCCTTCATAGATTAGGTGATTCACAACAATAAGAATACCATTCATTCCCCCCTCAATCCCCCCGTAAACGGGGGGAGGATTAAAGCGGCAATACCCTCGCCACCTGGGACGGGATCACCGCCCCTCAATCCCCCCGTAAACGGGGGGAGGATTAAAGCTCCTCCCCGTTTACGGGGAGGTTGGGAGGGGAAAAGCTTTGGTATATTTATTTTGTGAAATCACCTTATCCCCGGCATGATCCCCTCAAAGCCCTTTTTCACAACAAGGGGACAATTTGATGGGCTGACGTCGTTCGCTTCCTGATCTTGGTGGGCGACGACTCCTTCTGTGCCCGAATACGCTCCAGCAGAACCGCCGCCGGTTCGTCGGTCGGGTCCTGCTCCACCAGTTCCCCCCGAAACGCCTTGGCAAGGAGTGACGGGGTCAGTGTCTCTACCTGGGAACGGGCGGCAGTATAGCGGGCCTCCATGCGGTCGGCAAAGGCGAAGAGCTTTTCGACGCGGCGGACGATTTCGTGTTGTTCGGGGAGAGGGGGAAGGTTGAAACTAAGTGCTCTCAGCTCGTCACTGTTGATGTTGTTGACCCCGCTTGTCGAGCGTGCGGGAACCTCAATCTGCAGCCTTACTTCATTACATTCCAACGCTAAGTTAAGATATTCAGGCTGTATTTTAGTCTGGTCAGGTCTAATGCGGATAAGATAGCCGGCATAGGCAAAGTCTTTTTCTGTATCGCGTACAATAGCGCTTTTACCGATCAATGAAACGCTACCATTTGATCGAATGACAAGGATATCACCAAGTTGTAACCTCAATAGCTCAAATTCATTCGCAGGTAACTCAGCATATTTGATATCATTGTGGCTTACGACTCTTTCACCGATATTGGGTATACGTAAAACAGGTACACCTTTATTCTCGTATGAGCACTTTTGTGACGTCCCGTATTTCAGACTGCTACTGACCGATTTCACTTGCGAAATTAGCCACCCCTTCGGCAACCCTTCGTCCTCTTCCCGACCCCGTAGGGGCAATCCTTGTGATTGCCCTTGGCTTTCTGGATCGATTCCATCTTGTACGACCTCATTTTGGGCGTCGCCATGTTGGGCGAACACAAGGTTCGCCCCTACATGCTCCCGATTATGCTCCCGCCAATCTTCCGTCAACGCCCCCGAGGTGGCGGCGGCAAGAACCGCCTGGCGGAAGCGTTTGAGGATGAGCGGCGCCCGGTCCAGCCGTTCACGGCACGTATCCACCCGTTTCAGCAGGGAGTCGAGTTTGTCGGCGATGCGCTTCTGTTCGTTGAGGGGGGGGAGGGGAATCTCACAATTCAGCAGGAAATCCTTAGGGATACGCTTATGACCGACCGAACCGGTCATTGTTACTGCACCAGTCTGCAAAAACTCCTTGGTCTTAAAGAACGCCAGCAAATACTTAGGCAACACGATGTCTAGTGGTCGACAAACAAAATATTCTGTACTGCCTGCGCCCAATCCGTTTGGAAGATCTCTTGGAATACCAGCCTTTCCGTTTTCAAAGCAAGGAGTTATCTTAGCAAGTAAAACGTCATTATCCGCAAAATGGGTATAGCCTTTTCGGACATCTTGCCATTTCCGGTGCTCATATTTCGGTGATTCGAGGTAGTTCATGCCTAGAAGTTGCATTGGCATAAACCCTACTTCTAAATGTTTTTCGCACTCATTTTTTGGGTTCAGGGTGATCAGGTTGCCGATTTTGGCATCCTGCCACCCCTGCGGAAGCTCACTCACGCCTCCACCTCCGCGCCCAACTCCTCCAGTATCCCATGCAATTCATTCATGGCCGCTTCCAGTTCTCCCAATGCCTCCTGGGCCAACAAGGCCGGTTCGGGCAAATCTTCCGTCGCGGTGGCGCTGTCGTCCTTGAGCCAGGAGATGTCGAGACTGTCCCCCCTCTCGGTAATCCAGTCCCGGCTGAATTTGCGAAAGCGCCCCTGCTCGCCGGTATCCACCCGCTTCGCCAGACTCTCCGGACTCCCAAGAGGATCATCCCCGAAGGCAGCCTCGAACTCGGCAAAGGTGGCGTGAGTCAGCATCGTCCGCTTGCCGAACTGGGGCATGTTGGTCCGGAGATCATAGACCCAGACCTCTTTGGTATTCCCCTTGTCGGTCGTGCCACGCCGGAAGAAGAGGACGTTGGTCTTGACCCCTTGGGCATAAAAAATGCCGGTAGGGAGTCTCAGGATCGTGTGCAGGTTGCACTTCTCCATCAGGTCGGCGCGAATCTGCTTGCCGGTGTTCCCCTCGAAGAGCACGTTGTCCGGCAGCACTACGGCGGCTCGACCTCCCGGCTTCAATCCCCGGTAGATGTGCTGGAGAAAGGCCAGTTGCTTGTTGCTGGTGGGGTAGGTGAAGTCGTCACGGGTCGGCATGCCGCCCCCCTGCTTGGTGCCGAAGGGGGGATTAGTCAGGATTACGTCGGCCTTGGGGAGCGCGGCGCCATCCGGCGAGAGGGAATCACCCGACAGGATGTCTCCCTCAATGTCGTGGAGCATGGCGTTCATGAGCGCCAGCCGGTGAGTGTCCGGGACCAGCTCCATCCCGTAAAAGGCCAGTTTTTTCTGAAAAGTCTGCGCCTCTTCCGGCAGGTCGTAGAGATCGTCGGTCCGCTCCTTGATGTAGCGGTCGGCCATGATGAGGAAGCCACCGGTCCCGGCCGCCGGGTCTTGCACCATCTCCCTGGGCTGGGGCTTGACCAGGTTCACCATGGTCTCGATGAGCGGACGCGGGGTAAAGTATTGGCCGGCCCCAGACTTTTTCTCGTTGGCGTTTTTCTCCAGAAGCCCTTCGTAGAGATCACCCAGCCCTTCCTGACGGGCGCTGTACCAGTCCAACTCGTCGATGTAATCCACCAGCTTCTTGAGGTTGCGTGGCTGGCGCAGGGAGGTGGAGGCATCAACGAAAATCGCCTGCACCCGTCCGGTGGTTTTGGCGCCGAGATGGATCAGCAACCCCCGGTAGAAGGTCAGTTGCTCGATCCCTTCCTTGGATTCAATGTCGTGCCAGCGGTATCCGGTGGGTATCTGCTTCTCCGTTCCGGTTTCCTGGGCCATCTTGAGAAAGAGGAGGTAGGTCAGCTCGGTAACGTACTCGTGAAAGGTGATGCCGTCGTCCCGCAGGACGTTGCAGAGGTTCCAGAGTTTCTGAACGATATCGTAGGTGGTGGGCATGGGGTCTCGTTTTGTTCGTGGTGTGATTATGCCGCATCTTGCCAGAGATCGTCGGATATTTCATCAAGTACCTGTTCCAACTTCCCCTCAAAAACCTTGTTGAGCCGGGTAAAGCCACCTTCATCCTTGAAGCGCCCTTTGTCGAATGATGCCCGATCCACGATGGTCTCAGCCAGAAGCTGCTTGCCGATCCGCTCCAGCCATTTCCGCTGGGTTGAGGTCCAAGGGTGGCGGGCCCGCACCTTGGCGAGGGCGGCCTTAACCCGCTCTTCGTAGGCAATCAGCGGTGATCCCAGGGCCATTTGCCGGATAAAGCCGATGATGGAGGCGGCTATATCCTGGTTGGTCATCTCCTGCCAGGCGACTCTCAAGCTGGTTTCGGTGTAACCGGCGTTGTCCAGAATAAGCTTCAGCTCCCGGAGCTGCCGCCGGGTCAGTTCGCACGGTCTGGTGGTAACAATTTTCAGGGCCGGAATCAGGTTCATGTTGTCCCGCAGGAATGCCTTGAACCCCTCCAGGTAGTCTTCCGGCTTCTTCGCGGCGCCGTACCCACGTTCGACGCTGTGGAGCGCGTCTTCATGACGGGAAATGATGAGCAGCGGCCCCGGTCTGTCCGCCGGACGGTCCAGGATGGCGGCAACCGCCGGGTGAGCGGAAAACCATGTGGCTCCCCCGGCGCGGAGCCGCCTGATGAAATCACCGGGCTGGATACCGGTTGCCGTGACGAAATCATCGCGGTTTTTGCCGTCAAGCCGCTTCATCCGCCGCTGAAGCTTGGCCAGCAACTGCTCGAACACCTCCCGCCGCGAGGTCTCGTCACCGACGCTGGTCAGTTCCTGTACCAGTTGCGTGAAGGAAATCTTCGGCGACGAGACCGGCTTCATCGAGGTGAACGGCTCGATGGCCGCATAGAGGTCAACCGCGTCGAAGATCCGAAAAAGCTCCTTGCCGATTGCTTCGCAGAGCCGAGTGGCCCGGCCCATCATCTGCTCATAGAGGATGCGGCTCCGGACTCTTCGGATGTAGACCAGATTGACGATCTCCGGCACGTCGATACCGGTAGTCAGGAGATCCACCGTAACCGCAACACTGGGGAGTTGCTCGTTCTTGTAGCGACGGATCTTCTCCAGGGGCTTGTCGGCGGCGCCGGTGATCTTCATGACGGCATTATCGTCGATCTCGCCGTAGAGAAGAGCGAACTCTTCCTTGAGGATCTTCACCACCAGGTCGGCATGGCTGTCAGTAGCACAAAAGACCAAGGTCTTGCCGGGGAGGCTGGGGTCGATATACTTGACCAGTTCCTGACAGACCACCCGGTTGAATGGTTCGGTGATGACGGACTTGTTGAACTCATCGATCTCGATATTTACCTCGTCCTCTACCTGGAACAGTTCCACCGCTCCGGTACTGGAGCGGTAGACTTCCATGTCGTCCCCTTGGCGCCAGGTCATCCCGTTTGTGGCGAGCTGGGTGACAATCCGGATGGGAGGCTCATGATCGATGAGGAAACCGTCGATGACTGCCTGCCGGTAACTGTACTCAAAGATCGGTTTGCCGAAAATCTCCGTGGTGTGCAGGGCCGGGGTCGCGGTGAGGCCGATCTTGACCGCGTCAAAGTGGTCGAGGACACGGCGATATTTGGAAATGTAATCCTGCTCGCTCCTGAAGGTAAGTTCGGCGTCGCTCATCTCCTTGTCGAGGGTGTATCCCCGGTGACATTCATCCACGATGACGCAGTCGTACTGGTCGACCGGTAATGGCCTGGACTCATCGGAGGGGTAGAGGAGCCTCCGCATCATCCCCTGAATGGTGGCAATCTGCAGACGGGTGTCCGCCTCGGGCCGGATGTCCCCCAGCTCCTTCACATCGTAGATATCAGGGAAGGTTTGCAGGCTCTCCAGCCGGACATCCTTGAAGGCGTTGGTTGTCTGCTCACCGAGAGAGGTGCGGTCAACGAGCAGCAGTATCCGCCGAAAACGTTTGGCCTTGATGAGGCGATAGGAAAGGGCGATGCAGGTACGGGTCTTGCCGGTGCCGGTAGCCATGGCCAGGAGTATCCGCCGTACTCCTTTGGCGAGTCCTGACTCAACGGCCCGGATCGCCTCGTAGTGGTACCCACGGAGGTTCAGGTAATCAGTCGGCTCTTTCTTCAACTTTCCGGCGGCCTCCTGCTCGTTCATCTCAAGCAGGGCCATAAGTCCTTCAGGGGTGTGCCAACCATTCAGGGGGCGGGGGTGATTGGTAGCGATCCGACTATCGAGAAACCAGATGCCGCTCTTGGTCTGAATTTGCGCCAAGTACGGCCTGCCGTTGGTGGCATAGAGGAACGGCACGTGATACGCGCCCCACGGCCCGCCGGGGGAAAGCTGGTCGTTCTGAAGAGTATAGCCCCGGCTATACCGTTTTGCCTGCTCAATAGAGCCGGGAACATCCTTGGTCTTGCGTTTGGCCTCAACAACTCCCAAGGGCTGGAGACCGGCAAAAAGCAGATAGTCAGCCGGCCCATTGGCGGTGGGCCACTCGGCGATGGCGATGTTTTTCCCTTTCCGGGGGCGGGCGCCATTCCGGTAGGTAAATTCCTTGCTGTCAGCGTCCCAACCGGCTTCACGCAATTGAGCGTCGATGAGCGTACGGGTATCAGCCTCGCTGAGGTCCAGGTGTTGAGCCGCCGTTTGCGCCTGCCTGACGGTCGCCTCGGTTTCAGGATCGCTCCTGGCGGCGGCCGCGGCCTGGAGCGTCCGGATCTGCTGCTGGAAACGCTCCTGCTCGGCCCGCGACTGCTCTTCGGTCTCTCCGGCCAACTCCAGGGCCGCCGCCATCTCAGTGTAGGCTGCCTTGATCCTGGCTTCAGCCTCCTCTTGGAAGGCTGCCTGCTCGGCGACAGTCTGGTGACGGTATTCGATCAACTCCCGACGTAACCGCTCCAGCTCGACGTGAAGCACACTTTCAGCCCCTGCTGGGTCCGGGGGCGGAACAAAGGGGCCGATCTTGAAATCCGGCTTTTTGAAGGAGCGATGAAACCAGACGGCCAGGGTCCGGGCCATGCGGAGTTGGTAAAGAGCTTCTCTCCTGGCGCCGGTATGCTGATGAACAGCTTGGTTGCCGATCTTGCGGATACCGTGAAAGAGCTGGGCAACCTCCGGTGAAAGGACCCCCTTGCTCTTCAGCCGCTCCAGCAGATCGGTCAGCTTTTCATCAGGTGTGGAGTAGATACCGGCATAGGCGCTGGTCTGCCGGGCAAGAAGTTCAACAAACTGTCGGAGTTTGATAAGGGAGGTGTTCGGATCGGAAAAGAGGTAGGTCTCGGCTTGGGCGGCCAATGTGACCAGGAGGTGATCATGGGATTCAAGAAAGGAGAAGTTGGGTGATTTTATGGTCGTATCCGACATTCTTTGAGGCATGTCACCCGTCCGGAACATTCATATATCAATCGAGAACCATGAATAGTGAAAGTATCATGCATTCATTGCAAGTTCAATTGTCGCTGACACTCTTTTTGACTACCGCAAGATAATCGAAAAGAGTTCGTCGACCGATACCGAAGCTTTTACTTACTTCCGCCGCGGTCTTATCTGAATTTTCGTAAACCAATCTCGCCCGCTCCAACAGGTCCTTGTCGATCCGAGGACGCCCGCCACTCTTCCCCCTGGCTTTGGCCGCGGCCCGGCCGGCGG
>Ga0194037_1002553_pt1 | contig 11951 bp, 10 predicted proteins | sample JunL306m_MetaG_FD_148653 | JGI IMG/M metagenome (GOLD analysis project Ga0194037, IMG submission 148653) | Anoxic zone freshwater microbial communities from boreal shield lake in IISD Experimental Lakes Area, Ontario, Canada - Jun2016-L304-6m | ecosystem: Environmental > Aquatic > Freshwater >...
CTACTACCTGCGGGTGGTCAAGGTGATGTACTTTGATGAACCCATTACCGCCGGACCCGTGGTCGCCAGCAATGGCGTGCGCATGGTCTTGGCGATCAACGGCGCTTTGGTGCTGGTGCTGGGCATCTTCCCAGCCGGTTTGATGGCCTTGTCAGCGCAGTCCATTCTGCAGATGCTGGGCACTTGACCCGCACCTCAGACGTTCCTGTAGACCGCCCCTTGGGCGCTGCCGAAGCCCCACAGGCGCAGCGAGACCCCGCGCCGACCGACGCCCATTTGCGGGAAACCCGTAACAGCAGCCAAGAGCTGTTCAAAGGCAAGTTCCTGCACGCTTTTCGCGACCAGGTCGTGCTGCCCGATGGCCAGATGGCCAGCCGCGAATATGTGGTGCACCCCGGCGCGGTCATGGTCATTCCCATGGATACTGATGCCGACGGCCATGTTCGTCTTGTGATGGAACGCCAGTTTCGTTACCCCGTGGGCCAGGTGATGGTGGAATTTCCGGCGGGCAAGCTTGACGCGAGTGAAACCGTGCTGGCCTGCGCCCAGCGCGAGCTGCAAGAGGAAACCGGCTACCGCGCCACCGCGTGGGCCCGCGCCGGTGTGATGCACCCGGTGATTGCCTATTCCACCGAATTCATTGAAGTCTGGTTTGCGCGCGGTCTGATTGCCGGCGAACGCGCACTCGACGCGGGTGAATTTCTGGACGTATTTAGCGCCAGCCCGCAAGAGCTGTTGCAGTGGTGCTTTGACGGCACTGTGACCGATGCCAAAACCCTGACCGGCGCCTTGTGGCTGCAAAACGTGCTGTCGGGTGCATGGACGCTGGACTGGCAGACGCCACCATGAAGGTGCTCGACCTGCAATGCGCCCAAGGCCACGGCTTTGAAGGCTGGTTTGCCTCGGAAGAAGATTTTGTGGCGCAGAAGGCGCGTTCGCTGGTGTGTTGCCCGCTGTGCGGCGACGCTGATGTACTGAAAAAACTCAGCGCGCCGCGCCTGAACCTGTCCACTTCGCGCAGCGCACCAAGTCAAGAAGAGCCCACAAGCACGTCGGTGGCCCTGGCCCAACCTCAGGCCCCCGAGCACATGGTCGCCTGGCTGGAAATGTCGCGCAAGTTGGTAGCCAAAACCACCGACGTGGGCGACCGCTTTGCCGAAGAGGCCCGCAAAATCCACTACGGTGAGGTTGCCGAACACGCGATTCGCGGCCAAGCCACGGTCAAGGAAACCCGTGAGCTGATTGACGAAGGCATTGCCGTGCTGCCGCTGCTCTTGCCCGAAGGCGCCAAAGGCAGTTTGCAGTAACCCTCTTCAGGGGTACAGGCCGCGCAGCTCGCGCGCCTTCAAAATGCGCGTACAGCCCACGATGAAAGTGGCGGTGCGCAGCGTCACTTGGTGGTCGGTGGCGACTTGCCAGATGGCGGCAAAGGCTTCTTTCATGATGCGCGTCAGGCGGGCATTGATGTCGTCCTCGCTCCAGAAAAAGCTGGAGAAGTCTTGCACCCACTCAAAATAGCTCACCGTCACGCCCCCGGCGTTGGCAATCACGTCGGGCAGCACCAGCACATTGCGCGATTGCAAGATGTCGTCGGCCTCGGGCGTGGTTGGGCCATTGGCGCCTTCAATCACCATGCGCGCCTGAATGCGGTGGGCGTTGGCCGCCGTGATTTGCTGCTCCAGTGCCGCCGGAATCAGGATGTCGCAGTGCACGTCCCAAAAGGCGTCGCTGGGCATGGCTTGGGCCTCGGCAAAACCGGCCACGCTGCCGGTGAGCGCCACGTGGGCGAGCAGGGCGGGCACGTCCAGGCCGGTCTCTTTCATCACCGTGCCGCCGTGGTCTTGCACCGCCACCACCCGGGCCCCGGCCTGGGCAAACAGTTTGGCCGCGATGCCGCCCACATTGCCAAAGCCCTGCACCGCCACCCGCGCGCTTGCAATATCGAGCCCGATGTGGCGCGCCGCCTCAGCGCCCACGGTAAACACGCCGCGCCCGGTGGCCTCGCGCCGGCCCAGCGAGCCGCCCAGGTCAATCGGCTTGCCGGTCACCACGCCAGTGGACGTGGCGCCCTCGTTCATGGAATAGGTGTCCATCATCCAGGCCATGGTTTGCTCGTTGGTGTTCACGTCGGGCGCCGGAATGTCCTTGTTGGGCCCGATGATGATGCCGATTTCGCTGGTGTAGCGGCGCGTCATGCGCTCGAGCTCACCCAGCGACAAGGTTTTGGGGTCCACCCGGATGCCGCCCTTGGCGCCGCCATAAGGCACGTTGACTGCTGCGTTTTTGACCGACATCCAGGCCGAGAGCGCCATCACTTCGGACAGGGTCACGTCTTGGTGAAAGCGCACGCCGCCTTTGCCCGGCCCGCGCGAGGTGTTGTGCTGCACGCGGTAGCCCTCAAAGTGGGCCACGGTGCCGTTGTCGAGCTGGATGGGCACGTCCACAATCAGCGCGCGCTTGGGCCGCTTGAGCGTCTCGGCCCAGCGCGCCAGCGATCCGAGGTAGGGAATCACACGGTCTACCTGCTGCAGGTAAACACCCCAGGGCCCCAGGTGGTCGGCCTGTAAATAGCTGGGCAGCACGTGGGCGGTGGGCGAGTCCGGGTAGCTGGGAGCGGGGGTGTGCGGCATGGTGTTTGGGCGCGTTGTGGCAATGCCCGCAATGTAGGCCTGCGCGCCGCCCTTGTCCAAGGCCAAGTTAGCGGGGAACTATGCGCCAAACGTATAACCCCAAGGCGCCCGCCCCAGGCCAGGGGAGGGCGCCTCTTTCAGGCCAAGCGCCGTGTTAGGCCACAAACACCCGCGCCTTGCGGGGCGTCAGCAGCAGGGTTTCGCCTTCTTGCAAGCCCATCTCGTTGAACTGCTGCGCGGTCATTTGCGCCTCAATGATCTCGTCGCTTCCGGCGGCTGCCCGGTCCAGGGGCAGCAGTTCGAGCCGCGCGATCGGTCCCACCACAATGGCGCGCACCAGCTTGGCCGGGATGCCACCGGCTGCGCCGCTGACAAGCACCTGCGGGTCGGTGGATGGGTAGCGTTGCACGTCCAGGTCGTGCGGGCGCACATAGGCAAAGGCCTTGGCGTCTTGCGCCGCGCTGTGTTCTGGGGTGGCCAGGCGCACGCCACTGTGGCCTTCGCCAATGTGCATTTCGCCCTCGTGGGCGCGGCCATGGAACAGGTTGACGTCACCTAAAAAGCCATAAACAAAGGGGCTGGCCGGGTGGTCCCACACCTCTTGGGGCGAGCCGACTTGCTCGACTTTGCCGCTGTTCATCAGCACCACGCGGTCGGCTACTTCCAGCGCCTCTTCTTGGTCGTGGGTGACAAAAATACTGGTCACGTGCAGATCGTCGTGCAGGCGGCGCAGCCAGCGGCGCAGTTCTTTGCGCACCTTGGCGTCCAGCGCGCCAAAGGGCTCGTCCAGCAGCAACACCTTGGGTTCAACCGCCAGAGCACGCGCCAGGGCAATGCGTTGGCGCTGGCCGCCCGAGAGTTGCGCCGGGTAGCGGTCGGCCAGCCAGTCCAGTTGCACCAGCCCCAAGAGCGCGTGCACTTTTTCTTTGATGACCGCGTCTGACGGGCGCGTGGCGCGCGGCTTCATACGCAGGCCAAAAGCCACGTTGTCAAACACCGTCATGTGGCGAAACAAGGCGTAATGCTGAAACACAAAGCCCACGTTGCGCTCGCGCACATTGAAGTCGGTGGCGTCCTCGCCGCTGAACAAGATGTTGCCCTGGTCGGCAGTCTCTAGTCCGGCGATGATGCGCAAGAGCGTGGTCTTGCCGCAGCCCGAGGGGCCCAACAGCGCGACCAGTTCGCCTGAGCCAATGTCCAGATCGACATTGCGCAAGGCCTTGAAAGTGCCAAAGTCTTTGCTGACCTGGCGTATTGCAATACTCATGGGGTTCTCTTCGAAATAAGGGTCAGACGGGCGCTGGCAGGGGCGCTGGCTCAGGGGGCAGGGCGGCGGCGGCTTTTTCAAGCCGCTCAAACTGCCACTCGACAAAAGACTTGATCACCAGCGTGACCAGCGCCAACAGCGCCAGCAGCGAGGCCACCGCAAAGGCGGCCACCGACTGGTATTCGTTGTACAAAATTTCCACGTGCAGCGGCATGGTGTTGGTCTGGCCGCGAATATGGCCTGAGACCACCGACACCGCACCAAACTCGCCCATGGCCCGCGCGTTGCACAAAATTACGCCGTAGATCAGGCCCCATTTGATGTTGGGCAGCGTCACATGCCAAAAGGTCTGCCAGCCGCTGGCGCCCAGCACCTGGGCCGCCTGCTCTTCTTCGGTGCCCTGGGCCTGCATGAGCGGAATCAGCTCGCGCGCGATAAACGGAAAGGTCACAAAAATCGTGGCCAGCACAATGCCCGGCACGGCAAAAATGATCTTCACGTCGTGCGCCTGCAGCCAGGGGCCAAACCAGCCATGCGCGCCAAACATCAGCACATAAATCAGGCCCGCCACCACGGGCGACACCGAGAACGGCAAGTCCACCAGCGTGGTCAGAAACGCCTTGCCCCGGAACTCGTACTTGGCAATCGCCCAGGCCGCAGCCACGCCAAACACCAGGTTCAGCGGCACGGCGATGGCTGCAGTAACAAGGGTCAGGCGAATCGCGCTCCAGGCGTCGGGTTCTTGAAAAGCTTCCAAAAACGCCGGTATTCCCTTGCGCAGCGCCTCGGTAAACACGGCGGCCAGCGGCAGCAGCAAAAATAAAAAGACGAAGGCCAGGGCAACGCCAATCAGCGACCATTTCACCCAAGCCGGTTCGGTGGTGCCTGATTTGGCACGGCGCACGGTGCGGGTATTGCTCATGAGGACGCTCCGGCGCGTTTGCGCTGCCAGGATTGCAAGGCGTTGATGACCAGCAGCATGACAAACGAGAAGCCCAACATCACCACCGCCACCGCCGTGGCGCCAGCGTAGTCGTATTGTTCCAACTTGCCGATGATGATCAGCGGTGTGATCTCGGACACCATGGGCATATTGCCGGCAATAAAGATGACCGAGCCGTATTCGCCAATGGCGCGGGCAAAGGCCATGGCAAAGCCAGTGAGCAGCGCCGGGGCAATGGTGGGAAAAATCACGTGGAGAAAGGTCTGCCAGCGGCTTGCACCCAGGCAGGCGGCGGCTTCTTCAAGTTCTTTTTCGGCGTCTTCCAGCACGGGTTGCACGGTGCGCACCACAAAGGGCAGGCCAATAAAGATCAGCGCAATCACCACGCCGTTGCGGTTAAAGGCCAGGCTGATGCCATAAGGCTCCAGCAGGCTGCCAATCCAGCCGTTGCTGGCAAGCAGGGCGGTCAGCGATATACCGGCCACGGCGGTGGGCAGGGCAAAAGGCAAATCCACCAGCGCGTCGATCAGCTTTTTGCCCGGAAACTCGTAGCGCACCAGCACCCAGGCCAGCAGCAAACCAAACACTGCGTTGACCAGCGCCGCCAAAAACGAGGCGCCAAAAGTGAGCTGGTAAGACGCGACCACGCGCGGGCTCGACACCGCAGATACGAATTGGTCCCACGTGAGTGTGAAGGTTTTGAAAAACAGGGCCGAAAGCGGAATCAGCACAATCACGCTCAGGTAAAACAGCGTAAACCCGAGCGTGATGTTGAAGCCGGGCAAGACCCGTTTGGGCGTACGCTTTGCCAGCGGCCCGGACACAAGCGCAGCCTGCATTTACTTGACGGTGTACAGCTTGTCGAACTGGCCGCCGTCGTTGAAATGCACTTTTTGCGCCTCAGCAAACGAGCCGAAATAGTCTTCCGCACGGAAGAGGCTGATGGGCTTGAAGGTGCTGGCGTATTTTTTGAGGATGGCGGGGTTGCTGGGGCGAATGGCGTGCTGGGCGGCGATCTCTTGGCCTTCGTCCGAATACAAAAAGTTCAAGTAGGCCTTGGCCTGATCGGACGTGCCTTTTTTGGCCACGGTGCGCTCCACCACGGCCACCGGGTTTTCGGCCACGATGGAGCTGCTGGGGTGAACCGCGTCCACCTTGCCCGCGCCAAACTCCTTGTCCACCGACACCACTTCAGACTCAAAGGTGATCAGCACATCGCCAATATTGCGCTGCAAAAAGATGGTGGTGGCGTCGCGCCCGCCCTTGGCCAACACCGGCACGTTTTTGTAGAGCTTGGCCACAAAGTCAGCCGCTTGGGCGTCCGTGCCGCCTTTTTTGCGCACCTGGCCCCAGGCCGCCAAATAGGCCATGCGGCCATTGCCGCCCGTTTTGGGGTTGACCACAATCACCTGCACGCCGGGTTTGACCAGGTCGTCCCAGTCTTTGATGCCCTTGGGATTTTTGTCGCGTACCAAAAACAGCATGGTCGAGCTGGTGGGCGCGGCGTTGTTGGGGAGTTTTTTGGTCCAGTCTTTGGCCACCACACCGGTGCTGGCCAAAAAGTCGATGTCGGTGGTGGTGTTCATGGTCACCACATCGGCGTCCAGGCCGTCGTTGACGGCGCGGGCCTGCGCGCTTGAGCCGCCGTGGGCCTGGTCAATTTTGATGTCTTTGCCCGTGGTTTTTTTGTAATTGGCAATGAAGGCGACGTTGATGTCTTTGTAAAACTCGCGCGCCACGTCGTAAGAGGCGTTGAGCAGCGTGGTTTGCGCGCTGGCGAGTTGGCTGGCGGTCAGGGCAATGGCGGCCAAGGCCAGTGTGGCTTTGTGTTTGAAGTTCATGGGAATCAGGAGGCCGATAAAGGGCAAAAGAGGGCGCGCAGTGCGCGCGGAGGCGCCATTGTGGGCGATGTTCTTAAGATCAACAAGAAATTGTTTGTTGTTTGTAAATACGCCATAGGGTCTAAAGGATGGACGCAAGGCGCCCAGTTCTCTTGGATGATTTACTTCTTGGTGTAAATCTGGTCAAAGCTGCCGCCGTCGGCAAAGTGTTCCTTGTCGGCCTTTTCCCAGCCGCCAAAGGCTTCGTCAATGGTGAAGAGCTTGATCTTGGGAAACTGGCTGGCGTACTTGGCCTTGGCTTTGTCGGACACCGCCGGGCGGTAGAAGTTTTTGCCTGCAATGTCTTGGCCTTCTTCAGAGTACAGGTATTCCAGGTAGGCGGTGGCCACGGCGCGGTTGCCTTTTTTGTCCACGTTTTTGTCCACCACGGCCACGGCCGGTTCGGCCAGGATGCTCAAGGAGGGTGCGACCACATCAAACTTGGAGCTGAACTCTTTTTCCAGCAGATAGGCTTCGTTTTCCCAGGCAATCAGCACATCGCCCTGGCCGCGCTGCGCAAAGGTGATGGTGGAGCCGCGCGCGCCGGTGTCCAGAATCGGCACATTGGCGTAAAGCTTGGCGACAAAGTCTTTGGCGCGGGCGTCGCTGCCGAACTTGCGTTTGGCAAATTCCCACGCTGCCAGGTAGTTCCAGCGGGCGCCGCCCGAGGTCTTGGGGTTGGGGGTGATGACCTTGACGTCCGGGCGGATCAGGTCGTCCCAGTCTTTGATGTGTTTTGGATTGCCTTCCCGCACCGCCAGCACGATGGTCGATGTATAGGGCGAGGCGTTGTGGGGCAGGCGCTTTTGCCAGTCTTTGGCAATCCAGCCGCCGTTTTTGGCAACCGCATCGGTGTCACCGGCCAGCGCCAGGGTGGCCACGTCGGCGTCCAGGCCGTCAATGATGGAGCGGGCCTGCTTGCCCGAGCCACCGTGGCTTTGCTTGATGGTGACGTCCTGGCCGGTCTTGGCCTTCCAGTACTTGGTGAAAGCGGCGTTGAACTCCACATACAGCTCGCGGGTGGGGTCATATGACACGTTGAGTAGGCTGATGGGCGCTTGGGCCGAGGCACCCCAGGACGCTGCGAGCAAGGCGCCAACAGCGGCAAATTTCAGCAAATTACGGCGCAAGGCGGGGGAAAAAGTAGCGGGACGGGACACAGTGCAACTCCAGTAAAAAGGCAACGCGGTAGTGCGATGGGGTGAATTCTGGGGGGCTTTAGTTAAAACTAAAACGACTGTTTTGTCACTTCTATATACGTAATTCGTCTATATGACCGCAAAACCCGCAGGCTTTGGAGCAAGCGCAGCGACCCATCGGCTGCCGCACAGGGCGTGCTGAAGCGGGCTTGCGCCAGCGCAAACGGGCCCCACTACACAAACCATGATCTTGCGCAAGGCGCTGCGCCGGGTGCTGGCAACAATGGCGTTTTACGATTGCATGGAGGCGAAGAAATGCGAAAAACTTCAGGCGTGATGAAGTGGTTTTTGGTGCTTGCGGTGAGCTCGGTGGGCGTGGCCCATGCCGCAGACGCGGCTGCGCCACTCAGCCCCAAAGCCCAACTGGCTGCCGACAACAAGGCTGCATCGGTGCGCTATGAGAGCGATAAAAAGCTGTGCGCGGATGAGGCCAGCTCGGTGGCGCGCCTGCAATGCCGCCGTGACGCCAAGGACGAATACGACAAAGCCCTGACCGAAGCCAAAGCCCGCATGGCGGTGGCCAGCCAAGCCAATGGCACGGCCGGCACGGTGGCGCCCGCCAAAGCCCCGCCTGCGCCCGTGTGCCTGGACTGCGGCAAGGTGATTGCGGTGGCCGTGACTGAAAAAGCAGGCGAGGGCGGCCCGCTGGGCATGATCGCCGGTGGTGCCGCCGGCGCGCTGCTGGGCCACCAGATCGGCGGGGGCACGGGCAAAGACCTGGCCACCATCGCAGGAGCCGTGGGCGGCGCTTACGCAGGTAAAAAGATTGAAGAGCGGGCCAAAACCCACACGGTCTGGAGCGTGAGCGTGCAGTTTGAAGATGGCAGCAAGCGCAGCTACGAATTTGCCCAAGAACCCGGTTATCGGGTGGGCGATGCGGTGAAAAAGTCGGGCGAAACCATCACCCGTTGATCAAGACTGGTGGGCGGCGGTAAATCGCCGGGGCGCGCCAGGGGCGTGGCGCCCCAGCGATTGATCGCGTCCGCTTAGGCGGTGAACTGCAGCGCCGCCAAATCCGCGTACACGCCGCCACGCGCCACCAGCTCGGCGTGCGTGCCTTGCTCCACCAGTTGCCCGTGGTCCAGCACCACAATCAGATCTGCCTTTTGCACCGTGGCCAGGCGGTGGGCAATCACCAGCGTGGTGCGGTTGCGCATGGCAGATTCCAGCGCTGCTTGCACCATGCGCTCGCTTTCGGCGTCCAGCGCGCTGGTGGCTTCGTCGAGCAGCAGCAGGGGTGGGTTTTTCAGCATGGCGCGCGCAATGGCGATGCGCTGGCGCTGGCCGCCGGACAGGCGCAAACCGCGTTCGCCCAAAAAGGTCTTGTAGCCATCTGGCAGCGCGGTGATGAACTCGTGCGCAAACGCAGCTTCTGCGGCCTGTTGCACTTCGGCGTCGGTGGCGTCGGGGCGGCCGTAGCGGATGTTCTCAAGCGCGCTATTGGAAAAAATAACCGCGTCTTGCGGCACGATGCCAATGCGCTGGCGCAGGTCGCCCAGTGCCAGCTCGTGCGTGGCCACGCCGTCAAGCACAATGCGCCCGGCCTGCGCGTCATAAAAACGCAGTAGCAGCTGAAAAACCGTACTTTTGCCCGCGCCGCTGGGCCCCACAATGGCCACCGTTTGGCCGGCTTTTACGTCCAGGTTGAAGTGCGACAAGGCTTGCTGCGACGGGCGCGAGGGGTAATGAAACTCCAGCGCCTCAAAGCGCACGGCGCTGCCGGCTTGCGGCAAGGGCAGGCGCACCGGTTTGGCGGGCGACGCAATGGGCGACTCGGTGTGCAGCAGCTCCATCAGGCGCTCGGTGGCGCCTGCGGCGCGCAGCAAGTCGCCATACACCTCGCCCAGCACCGCAAACGCACTGGCCAACAGAATCACATAGACCACGGTCTGGCCCAAATCGCCCGCCGTAATGCGCCCGGCCACCACCGCCTGCGTGCCCTGGTACAAGCCCCACAAGAGCGCAGCCGATGTGGCAATGATGATGAAGCCCACCAGCACCGAGCGCGCAGCGCTGCGGCGCACGGCGGTGTCAAAGGCGTTTTCGGTGGCGGTTGAAAAGCGCGAGGCCTCGCGCGCCTCGGCGGTATAGCTTTGCACCACGGGAATGGCGTTGAGCACCTCAGCCGCAATGGCGCTGGAGTCGGCAATGCGGTCTTGGCTGGCGCGCGAGAGCTTGCGCACCCGCCGGCCAAACCACAAGCTGGGTATCACGATCAGCACCAGCACCGCCAGCACTTGCAGCATCACCAGCGGGTTGGTCCACACCAGCACGCTCAGGGCGCCCAGACCGAGCACCATATTGCGCAGGCCCATGCTCAAAGAAGATCCCACCACGGTTTGCACCAGCGTGGTGTCGGCGGATAGGCGCGAGAGCACCTCGCCGGTTTGGGTGGTCTCAAAAAATTCGGGGCTTTGGTGCAGCACGTGGGCGTAGACCGCATCACGGATGTCAGCGGTAACCCGCTCGCCCAGCCAGCTCACCATATAGAAGCGGCACGCCGAAAACACGCCCAGCGCCGTGGCCACGCCAAACAGCGCAAAAAAGTGTTCGCGCATGGCCATCATCTGATCGCCCTTGTCGCCCTGCACCAGGCCGCCGTCGATCAGCATGCGCAGGGCTATTGGAAAAGCCAGCGTGGCCGTGGCCGCCATCACCAAAAACACCAGCGCCAGGCCAATGCGGGCGCGGTAGGGGCGCAAAAACGGCAGCAAGCCGGTAAGAGATTTGGGACTTTTGGATTTGGGACGTTCAGTGGTCATGGGCATTCAGGTAGGGCAGATGTGGCCATAGGCAAGCCAGCAACAGGCCCCTATTGTCGTAGCAGCGCAGGGCGCTCCCCTTGCGCCGTCGCAAGTGCGCAGTTTTTACAGTTTCAGGGGCGCTGCGTAGCCGGTCATCTCCAGATAGCCCCGGCCGGCCAGGCGGGCGCTGCTGTCAAGAAGTTCGCACAGTCCTTCCCAGTACACCGCGCCGGTGGAGCTGCGGCTGTCAAGCTCTTGCGCGTCAAACGCGGCCCGCACCGTGTAGCTGCCGACGGGCGTGCTGACCCGCCATTGCACCGGGTAGCTGGCCTGGGTGCGCGGGCTGCGCCACAGGCGCTCGGGCGCGAACACCACATCGTCGGGCTTGAAGTTCATTGCCACATCGCCCCGGCGAAACGAGCCGCCACCCCACAAGGCGCTGCCGTCTTTGTGCCGCACCCGAAACGCGGTCAGCGCACTGCCGTCTTGCAGGTTGATGCCAATCCAGTCCCAGCCCACGGCGTCGGGGTGCAAGAGCGCGTCGCTCCACTCGTGGTCCAGCCAGGCGCGGCTGCCCGCGTCCAGCCCATAGCGCTGGCCCTTGAGGCGGATTTCGCCTTGCGCCTGGAGTTGCGGGCGGCTGTAGTAGTAGCTGAACTGCGCCGCGTCTGGCCCCTTGCGCGAGCGGCCTTGTTCGCCTTGCAAGAGCAGTGGCTGGGTGTCGGTAAAGCGCAGGTCGAGCGAAAAATCTGCCGCCCGCACCTGGGCGCGCAGGGCGCCTTCGGGCGTGCGCGTGAGCGACCAGTCGCGCAGCACCACGCCGGTGTCCGCCAGGCTGGCCCAGGCTGGGTCGGCCACGTTGGCGCCTTCGGGCTTGCCCGACCAACGGCCAATGCGCTGGTCCGACCACAGCGTCTTGCCCGCCACGTCGCTCACGGCCGCATGCGCAAACAGCAATTGCTTGGCCGCCAACGCCGAATCCAGCGCCTGGGTAGACGCCACCCTGCGCCGAAAAAACGTAATCTGAAACCCCAGCGCCGCCGCCTGCCCTGCCACGTTGGCAAAGCCGGTGGCGTACCACCACTCGGTCTGAAAGTCGGGGTGGGCACCGGCGTCGCGAGGGAATCTCAAGGGCGTGCCATGACTTTCCGTGGCTGCGCGCGCTGCGCCTGGCACCAAAGCCGCTGTGGCGGTGGCCAGGCTGGTTTGGATGAGATGGCGGCGGCTCTGAAGGGGGAGGGGCATGGGGTTGTGTGTCCTAGACAGCAGATCGGTAGGCGCCGCTGTT
>Ga0194037_1002554_pt1 | contig 11945 bp, 8 predicted proteins | sample JunL306m_MetaG_FD_148653 | JGI IMG/M metagenome (GOLD analysis project Ga0194037, IMG submission 148653) | Anoxic zone freshwater microbial communities from boreal shield lake in IISD Experimental Lakes Area, Ontario, Canada - Jun2016-L304-6m | ecosystem: Environmental > Aquatic > Freshwater >...
GCTCTGGTTTACGGAATGCTCACTTTTTTGAAATCGTACCTGCTCAAGAATGGTTGGCGATTCGGTTATGAGGGACTGCTGATATCCGTGTCAAATGCGAACGGCGTTTTTTATAAATACATCAAGCTTTATGAAGCCGACAGAGAGCGTCATCTGTAGCCTCGTTATTACGACCTACAACTCGCCGGATGTGCTTGACCTTGCTCTTCGGAGTGCTCTTGTACAATCGGAACCGCCTTGCGAAATCATCGTCGCCGATGACGGAAGTACGTGCGATACAGCAATGCTTGTTGAAACGTACCGCGTTGCAGCAACGATACCGGTGGTTCATGTGTGGCAGGAAGATCTTGGTTTTCGAGCTGCCACATCACGGAACAGAGCGATTGCTGCGGCAAAGGGCAATTATTTGGTGATTATTGATGGAGACATGCTGTTGCACCGCGACTTTATCAAGGATCATAAACGGATGGCGCTTAAAGGGAGTTTTATTCAGGGATCAAGAGTGCTGTTATCGCAGGAGTACACCCCCATTCGGATTGCGACAAAAAATATTTCGGTTTCGTTGTTTGAAAAAGGGTTTGAAAATCGTAAAAACGCCTTGCGATTTCCTCTTCTGTCTCGTTTATTAGCGTTCAAAAGCAGGTCGGTTGCGGGAATAAGAAGTTGTAACATGTCGTTTTTCAGGAACGACTGTATCCGTGTCAACGGTTTCAATGAGGATTTTGTCGGGTGGGGTCGGGAAGATAGTGAATTTGCTGTTCGGCTTGTCAATAGCGGCATTTTACGGCGTAATGTCAGGTTCAGCGCTCTTGCATGTCATCTCGGGCATCGTGAGAATCCGAGGCAGTCGCTTGCCGACAATGACCGGATACTTGAACAGGCTATTGTCGGCAAGCTGACCACATGCCGGAATGGCATTGATAAGTATTTTGTAAAAGAATAATTATGAAGCTCAGCGCATTTACCTTTATTAAAAATGGGATGATCCTTGGTTTTCCCTTCAGAGAATCAATTTGTTCCGTGCTGCCGATTGTCGATGAATTCGTCGTCAATGTCGGCGACAGTGATGATGATACTCTCGAAAAAATCAGGGAGATCGGCGATCCGAAAATACGGATTATCCAGTCGCACTGGAACGACAAGATGCGGGTCGGCGGGTATGTGTACGGTCAGCAGAAAATGATTGCACAATTCAACTGTACCGGTGATTGGGCGTTTTATCTGGAAGGAGATGAAGTTGTGCATGAGGAGGATCTGCAACATATTGTCGAAGCATGCCGGAAACATCTATCGGATGAGCGTGTTGAAGCGCTGACGTTTGACTACTACCATTTCTATGGTAATGCAAACAGTTATCTTGATTCGCCTGCATGGTATCGCCGTGAGGCCAGGATTATCCGAAATTCGATACGCTCTTATGCGCCCGACGGATTGTATTGGCACGTGCTCACCAGCAAAAGCAAGATTGCCCGTTATCCGAATGCCGCTCATACCGGCGCATCAATCTATCACTATGGGTGGGTACGGAGCGAGGAGGAGATGAACCGAAAATCGGAACATGTGCAGAAGTATTGGAACAAGCACCATAAGCGGATTGACTACGGAGAGATCGACCAGCAGATTATCCGTCTGTTTACTGGTTCTCATCCTGCAATTATACGAGAATGGCTTCCAGCAGAACCGGGAGTTTTTCAGGCAAATCCCAATTATATGCTCACTCGTCGGGAGAAAAAGCATCGGTTTATGTTACGCCTCGAACGCTGGTTCGGTCTGGAATTGAGTAAAAAACATTTCATCGCGATAAAGCCATGAACTCAGGAAAATTCATGGTGCATCGACTTCACTGAAATCCACTTTACATTGTATATTCGCACACTCACTTTAGCCTGATTGCTTTTCCGGGTTCGGGGTACCGGTCAACCATACATCCTGTGTTTATGAACTCTTCCATTGTTTTACTGCCAAACTGGATAGGAGATCTGTTCCTTGCCCTTTCCGTTGTGATGCGATTGCCTGAAAGTCGGCGAACACAGACTACGCTGCTGGTTCCCATGCAGATGAGCGGTTTGGTCAGGATGTTGTGCGATTTGCCAGTGATCGAGTATGGCCGCAGTAATGCAGATGATCGCAAGCGTACCGTGGAAGCTGTGCGTAACGGTAGATTTCATACCATGTACCTGATTCCATTTTCGTTCTCTTCGGCATGGTTTGCAATGAAAACCGGTGTGCCTGTCAGAAGGGGCTTGTCACGGGAAATGAGGCGTTTTCTGTTGACCGATCCGTTGCAAAAAGATGTTATTAATAATAATAACAACAAGTTGCATCACATCACCCATGAGTATGCTGAAATTCTTGATTCGACTTTTTCTGCTCCTGAAGAGTGGACTGGTGTAACTGTTCTCCCCGACATAACGTATCGCGATTCAATTGTTTATTGCCCTGGCGCTGCATACGGTCCTGCCAAGAAATGGCGTCACTTTCCTGAACTGGCAGTGTTGCAGGAGCGCCACAACATTATCATACTCGGATCGCGTGACGATGGGGAATCGGCGCAGGAGATTGTGCGCATGGCTCCCGAAAGGGTGCTAAATTTGACCGGGAAAACGTCACTGCTGGAGGTTGCCACTATCATATCAAGCGCTCGTGCCGTCGTTTCGAACGATTCCGGTTTGATGCATCTTGCCGCTTATATAGGCACCCCAGTTATCGGTCTCTTTGGTTCTACAAGTCCAATATGGACACGTCCCCTCGGTAAAAAAAGCATTGCGCTCAATGTGCCTGAGCCATGTGCACCATGTTTCGATAAGATCTGCCGCTATGAGCACTATCGTTGTCTTGAGAACATTACGCCGAATGCTGTTGCAGTGGCAATGGAAAAGTTATGCGATTAGACGGGAGCGCGTTAGTGAGGCATCCTGAAGTATCAAATTTTTCTGAATAATAGATCAAGCCAATATTTTCTTATAAACTCAACGACCCCGCAGGCGGAGCCACAGAATTGAAAAACTGTCTCCGAAAACAGCAAACCAAAAACGATTTGGGAATGGATCATCATCTTCCCAACATCGCTTCATAATCAGCAGTATATTACCATGCGGACAATCGAAGAGGATACGCTAAATTGAAAAAAATTCCGGAAACTTATATATGGTTTTCTCTATGGCCACTTCGATCAAGCTGGCAAGCCAATCCGAAACCCTTGACAAAGTTCGGGCATGGCGGGCGTCGGGGAAAAAAGTAGTCTTTTCAAATGGCTGTTTCGACATACTTCATGCCGGTCATGTTGAGTACTTGACAGCAGCGAAAAAGCTTGGCGATGTACTCCTTATCGGGTTGAACAGTGATGCTTCAGTCCGCCGACTCAAAGGCCCAAACCGCCCGGTCTGTTGCGAAACGGACCGAGCTGCGGTGCTCTCAGCTCTGCAGGTTGTCGATGCAGTCACCCTTTTTAACGAAGATACACCTGAAGAACTTATCAGCACCTTGTTACCCGACATTCTTGTCAAGGGATCAGACTGGGCGGTCGAGTGTATTTCCGGAGCACGCGCGGTACTTGAACATGGGGGTGCAGTGCTGACCATACCCTTGCTTGAAGGCCGCTCAACAAGCGGGATTATCGAAAAAATCATTCAGCTTTACTCTCAATCATCGGCCTGCAGTGGAACGAATTAAACACTACAGTCTCAAACTTCTCACCGCCTTTCTTGCATTCATGCTTGTGCTGTCGGTTACCTCCCTGATTGTCCTGAACAGCGGAGTACTTGACCGATTTGCCAAACATCTTGCTATCAGCCTCTTTAACGAGAAGCTGTTAGGACGGCTGGAACTGCAGGAGTTGCATTTAAAGTTTCCGAACAATGTCACCCTCATCAATCCCCGAATTTATGAGCCGGGAGAAAAAACACCAGCTCTTGAAGCCCGTTCTCTTTCACTGCAGTTCAACTTTCTCACGCTCCTTCAGCCTGACCTCAAAACACTGTATGTACGTCGCCTTACAGCCGATTCGCTCAGAGCAAGGGTTATTGAAGAGAAAAACGGCAAGCTTAACCTTGAGCTTATTTTCACCTCCCGCGACCCCGATTCAACCAAAGCACCGCTGGAACATTTTTTCTGTAAAAACCTGCGGATTAACAACAGTAATCTCTCTTACTCCAGGAAAATCATCCGTGAAGACAACGTAAACTTACACGCAAAAGAGATAAATCTGGAGCTTTCAGAATTCACGGTCAAAAAAAAACTTTTGAAGGGAACACTCGACCACCTGAAGTTCAACATTCCCCAGAGTCATTTCTTGTTGCAGCAAGCCACAGGAAAATTTCTATTTTCTGAAACCCGTTCTGAGGTTCTTGCCTTGAAAGCCAGGAGCAGTCATGGCCATGCTGAGTTCTCGGCCACTTTTGATCACTTCAATATTTTCTCCCATCAATTACAAAATCAGCTCGCTCTCAGTACCTCCTTCCTGAATATTCAGGAGCTGGCCATACAGAGCGACGACCTAAAACTCTTGCGCCCTGAACTTGTTATCCCTTCAGGTCTCTACACTCTTAAAGGCAACGCCAGAGGGAAAAAAGACAATGTTCAAATCGTCGATGCGCTTCTGACGCACCTCAAAAGCAGAGTAGCTGTAAAAGGAGAACTGCTGAACCTGCTGAACAGAAATGCCTTTGCTTATGTACTGAATTGTGATAGTTCCAAAGTTACAGAGCCCTTTTTTGAGTCACTCATGAAAGAGAATTCGCAAAAGGAAATTGCCCGCAAAACCGGCGACATTACCTTTTTTGGAACTGCCAAGGGTAATCTGAATACCGTAAAGGCAGATATTACGACTCTCTCTGCTGCAGGAAAGGCATCAGTGAAAGCCGAAGCATCCAGGAAAGAATCAGCACAGCTTTCTTGTAAGGGGACGTTTGTCCTGAAGGAATTCAAGCCCCAAATCTTTATGGCACCTGACCCAGGAAAAAGCCTTGTCAATGCTTCTGGCAGTTTTGAGGGAAAAACGGATAACATGAAGGTCCAGCAACTAACACTTGACACGAAAGTAACCGATTCCTTCTGGAAAAATCAGCCAGTAAAAGAGGGCTCCATCTCATTGAATTACAGTAATAACCTGCTAAATACTTCCCTGTTTCTGAAAAATGGCCAGACAAGTCTTACGCTTGACGGCGGAATCGACTTTAAAGATAAAGCTCCCCGTTACCATGCGTCAGGGAAAACAACAAGATTCGATTTTTCAAAACTACTCGATTCAAAAAAGTTTACAACTGATCTTAACGGAGTCTTCTCCATACAAGGTTCAGGATTTGAGCCCGGAATGTTGAACGTCGCTGCGGTTATGCAGTTTGCACCCTCGACAATCAACAGGTTCGAGCTTAAGGAACATTCGAAAGCATCCATCGAAATTGTTCAGAACCCAGCCTCATCCCGTATAAGCATAAACAGCGACTTTCTTGACATTCTTGCTGAAGGCGATTATTCGTTTGAAGAACTGATTAACCTTGAGAAGCTTGCCGTTTCGGGTATTTCAAGGGAAATCGCTGGACAGAATATCTGGCAGGCTGCACTTCCAGCCCCTGTTGCTACTGGGAATACACTTAAGAAGCCATTTACAGTCAACTATCACATCACGGTCAAAGATATCTCGCCGCTATCGCTGTTTTTGCCGCTGCAGAACCTTACCCTGCAGGGCCGGGCTGAAGGACGTGCTGTATACCGTAACGGGCAATGTTTGATCCGTTCTTCAATCAACCTTGCCAGTCTGCACTCTCAGGAAAACTTGTTTCTTGAAAATCTCTCTCTGGAGGCAGGAGTGGAATGCAACAACGACGGAGCTCCGCACGCTTCAGTAACCGGCAAAGCTTCCTCAATAACAATTGCCGGAAAAAAAGCTGGCACTGCAGTTTTTTCGACCAATTATACTCCATCACACCTTGATGCCGCCCTCGACATTGCCATTCCTGATCCTGCACAGAGTATGTCGGTTCAATTTACAGCATCAAAAAGCAACAGCGGCTATGAGTTGCTGTTTAACCACCTGTCGATAAAAGATGCTGCGGGAATATGGCATGCCGCAGAGAATTCACGTTTCATGCTGGGCAAAACATCGGCGAGATTCAACCATTTTACACTAGAAAAAGGAAGGCAACGAGCGGTGTTTGATGGCGAACTGAGTAACTCGCAACCGGGCAGTTTTCAGTGTTCCTTGTCAAATATTGAACTTAACGAGTTGAAGCGGTTTGCCCTTGATCCCACCCTTGACAAGCTTGCTGGCACAATCAATGCGTCGTTGACGGTCAGTGGAAACCCGGCATCGAAAACAAGTTCGCTCACCCTTAACGGACAAGCAGTCCGTTATGGTAAATTCACGATAGGAACACTGCAAGGCCATGCACTTCACCATGGTGATCAGCTTCGTTTTGAGATGCACAGCAACGCGCCTGTACCGGAGAAAATTGCAGAAAAAAACTCCACATCCGTAAACACTATCGATGGAAGCGGCACGATTCCTCTGGTTCTCAACTACTATCCCTTGCAGTTACATACTGCTGAACAACAAACGATAAGCACATCATTCCAATCGGATAATCTTTCTGCGCAGTTTCTTGAATACCTGCTGCCTTTCTTTACCTCCGCTGAAGGCATCATCCCGACAACGCTTAAAATTGAAGGAAAAACACCAAACCCGGACATTTACCTGACCGCTCATCTGCGTAATACAAAAATTAAAATAGAGCCTACGCAGGTATCCTATCAACTCAATGGTGAGGTCTATGTCACCCCGAAAGCCATCGAACTGAGAAATATAACCGTCAGTGACAACCTCCATGGAAACGGAAAAATTAACGGTGAGGTGATGCTTGAAAAGCTGGAACCAAAAAAGCTGAATCTTACCGGCAAATTTAACAAGCTCCTCTTGTTTAACAAAAAAGACAAACAGGATGAAACCTCGTTCGGCAGCATTACCGGTTCAACCAATAATATCCTTTTTCATGGTAACCTCTCCGCACCGGTGGTTGAAGGAGAATTAAGAATTGATGCGACGGATTTCTCGCTCTACCGAGCAGGGGCCAATGAAAGTGCAAAGTATCTTGGCGTTGATAAATTTATTGAATTTGTCCCCCGTTATCCCTCCCGGAGTCCGGTAGGCAGCATTGGAAAAAATGTCCTTCTGACAAAACCGACTGAATTTTATTATTCGCTGATTGATATCCTCCAGATCAATAACCTGCGACTCAGCAGTATTGAACCACTCAAGTATACCGTTATTTTTGACCGCATCAGAGGCGAACAACTTGAAACGTCAATCAACAATCTTTCTCTGATTGTCAACAAAAACAATCAGCAATACCGATTGTTTGGATCGGTAAACATCATCGGCGGTAAATACAAATTGTCCAACACAAACTTTGACCTGCAGAATGGGGGAAAAATCACCTGGAACAATGTTGATATCCGGAGCGGAGTTATGGACAACCTGTACGGCAATAAGTATATAAACGCTTCAAACCAGCAAACCGGTGAACGCGACAATGTTAACCTCCTTCTTGCTATAACAGGAACCCTGAACGACCCGCAGGTTGCCATGGGCTATTACCTGAATGAACAGACACAGCCTTATGCATCAGTCAACATGATCGGCGGTAAATCGAGCCAGATTGACCCTAACGCAGAATTGAACGTCATCTCCATGCTGCTGTCCAGGCAATGGTATATCAAGCCGGGAAGCGGCGGTCAGAATGGAAATATTGCTGTTTCGAGCGTCGGCTTCTCAACTGGATCCGGCATTCTTTCATCGCAGATTTCGAAGGTCATTCAGGATATCGGCGGACTTGAAAGCTTCAATATCAATGTCGGGATGGATAAACGTGGAGCACTGAGTGGACTTGATCTTTACTTTGCTCTCAGTGTTCCTGGCACCGATGGAAAAGTCCGTTTTATTGGAACAGGAGGGTCTGCCGACATCGGGGGCTCAACAACCTCCAATTATTACGGCACATCACAAAAAATTGAATATCGTGTTACTCCGAAAATCTACATCGAAGCCTCCCGCTCTTTCGGACAAGGCGGGGGTTCAACGTCCAGTTCAAACCTGCAAAAACCTTCAGAAACATGGGGTGCCAGCCTTTCATACAAAGAACGTTTCCAAAGCTGGGATCAGTTCTGGAAACATCTGATACCATCATCCGATAAGAAGAGATAAATCCTTGCAGTTTTTGTAAATTATCGGCAAATGCATTCTGTAACAAACTTTGTAATAACGTGTTGAGAGGAAAAAACATCATCATCGGCATCTGTGGCGGCATTGCTGCCTATAAAACACCTTTGCTTGTAAGGCTTTTAAAAAAAAGAGGCGCGAATGTCAGAATCGCTCTCACGGAAGGGGGAAGCCGCTTTGTCAGTGAACTTGCGCTTGCTACCGTTTCAGAAGAGCCTGTATACCGTTCTCTCTTTCCGCCAACACAGAGCGAAGGGACAGACTTTACCACCCATATATCTCTCGGCGAATGGGCTGACGCTCTCATCATTGCGCCTGCCACTGCAAATACTCTGGCCAAACTTGCTGCCGGTCTTTGCGATGATATGCTTACGGCATGTTTCATAACCCTCCGACCCGGCAAACCAGTACTGATATTTCCCGCAATGGATGGCCAGATGTTTCTGTCGCCTTCTGTCCAGAGAAATATAACAACCCTTACCGCCCAAGGGTGCCATCTCATAAGCCCCGAAAGAGGCGAGCTTGCTTCAGGACAGACCGGTCTCGGTCGTATGCCAGAACCTGAGTCTCTTCTGGACTATTTGGAAGAAGAACTTTGTTCTACCAGTCAACGTTCACCGCTCCATGATAAATCGGTGGTTGTTACCGCTGGCCCCACACGGGAAAAAATTGACGGTGTCCGGTTCATCTCCAACTACTCTTCTGGCAAGATGGGATTTGCCATTGCACGCGCAGCAGCAAAGCGCGGCGCCAGGGTCACCCTTATTACCGGACCGGTTCATCTTGAGACACCATTAGGGGTAGAACGTCTTGATGTTGAAAGCGCAGCAGAAATGTATACCGCAGCTCATCGCCTTTTTCAAAGTTCCAACGTTTTTGTTGGAGCTGCTGCTGTTTCCGATTACCGTCCGTTGGCGCCTTACGACGGAAAAATGAAAAAGAATGAAACGGAAATTGTCGTTACCCTTGTAAAAAATCCCGATATTCTTGCTGAATTCAGTATGCAAAAAGCTCCGGGACAGCTTGCCATAGGGTTTGCGCTTGAAACTGAAACTGGTCTGGATAATGCCCGAAAAAAACTGCTTGAAAAAAAACTTGATCTTATTGCATTCAATTTTTTTGATCGCAAAACCTCCGGCTTTGAAGTCGATACAAATATTCTTACTCTAATTAGAAGCGATGGTGTTACAACAGAACTTCCCCAACTGACAAAAGATGATGCCGCTGGAAAACTGCTTGATGCCATAGAAAAATTATGCCGGGAAACTGGTATTAACCATTGAAAATGTAAGCGATTATTTCATGCAAGGTTTTTTATTCGCTGAAAATGAACAGAGCCGACTCGCAGAAAAAAATTCCGTTACGTCATCCGCAGATCTGGCGCTCTTGTTTGATACTGCAAAAGAGTGTCGCAAATGCATGCTTTCTGGAACCAGGCAAAACTTTGTCTTCGGTGAAGGCAATCCTTTAGCAAACCTTGTTGTTATTGGAGAGGCACCCGGAGCCGAAGAGGATGCTTCCGGTCGGCCTTTTGTTGGAAGATCAGGCCAACTTCTTGATAAAATTCTTCAGGCTGCCGGATTTCGTCGCGAAGAGGTCTATGTATGTAATATCCTGAAATGCCGTCCTCCAGGCAACAGGAACCCTCTCGACAATGAAATCAGTAGCTGTATGCCATGGCTGCTCCAGCAACTGCAGATTATCAATCCGAAGGTTATCCTTATGCTTGGTAAAGTCGCTGCCAACACCATTCTCGATAATACTCTTTCGCTGGGCAGCATGAGAGGAAAACTGATAAAATGGAACGGATATGACTGTTTTATTACCTATCATCCCGCAGCCCTCCTGCGTAACCCCAATTGGAAAAAAGGATGCTGGGAAGATATCCAGGCAATGATGCGACATTACACCACAATCTGCGGCAAAGAAACGCGTTAAATAGAGTAACCCGATGATCAAGAAAGCGCCTGTTGCCATAGATTTCAGCAAGGATATTGACTTCACTCAGGAAAGCCGCATTCCACCCTATTCAACCGAAATTGAACAGGAGGTGCTTGCCTGCATTCTGCTTGAGGATGACCCCATTGAACAGGTTATCCAGATCTTCGGCGATAACGGCGAAGAGGTCTTTTATGAAAGACGGCATCAGATTATTTTCAAGGCGATGATGCAGCTCTACCATAAACGGCAGGCTATAGACATTATCACCGTCAGTGAAGAGCTACTGAAAATGAATGAGCTTGAACCTGTCGGAGGAAGGCACTACCTGGCAGAGCTTTCGGGAAAAGTTATCAGCGCCGCCAATATTGAATACTATGCTCGCCTGGCCAAAGAAAAATACCTTTACCGGCGCATGATCTCAATCTCGGCTAAAATTTCCGGTGTGGCTTACAGTTCATCGATGGATATTTTCGATCTTGTTGAACATGCTTCACAGCAGTTCTTCAATATTTCCCAGGCCGGTATTAAAAAGAAGGCCTCATTAATAAAAGAACTTGTAAAAAACGGCATACGGATGCTTGAAAGCCTGAGGGCGTCACAATCATCCGTCACCGGTGTAGGATCGGGATTCTCCGAACTTGATCAGCTTACTGCCGGATTTCAGCCATCCGACATGATAATCATTGCAGCAAGGCCTTCTGCGGGAAAAACAGCATTAGCGCTTGCGGTTGCACGTAATGCTGCCGTGGACTTTGATACTCCGGTCCTTTTCTTCAGCCTGGAAATGGCGGAGGTACAACTGGCCATAAGGCTGATGTGCGCCGAAGCTTATGTTGAATCACAGCTTGTCAGAACCGGTCGTATCACGCCTGAAATGATGGGAAGGATTATCAACAGTATGGACAAGCTTAATGAAGCAAAGCTGTTTATTGACGATACACCGGGAATCTCCATTATGGAACTTGCCGCCAAAACCCGCAGGATGAAACAAGAACACAATATCGGCATGATTGTGGTAGATTACCTGCAGTTGGTAACACCTGTCAGGGATGGCAGAACGAATCGGGAGCAGGAGATCGCGCAGATATCCCGGTCACTGAAGGCGCTGGCCAAGGAGCTGAATATTCCGGTTATCGCCCTTGCACAGCTTAACCGCTCTGTCGAACAGCGCTCAGGCGACAGAAGACCCCAGCTCAGCGACCTCAGGGAGTCCGGTTCAATAGAACAGGATGCTGATGTGGTCATGTTTCTGTCAAGACCGGAAATGTACGGCAAAACAACATTTGAAGATGGCTCATCAACAAAAGATATTGTTGAAATTGTGATCGGCAAACAGAGAAACGGCCCGATTGGAGATATCCGGCTCTTGTTCCTGAAAAATTATGGCCGCTTTCAGTCAACGGCCAGTACCTATGTCAATGCCGGAGAGGGAAATGGAGCTTCCAGGGAAAATTATCAGCCCTCTTTGCCTGAGCATGAAAAATCGAATTCCAGCACATTTATCACTCAAGACGACGCACCTTTTTAAGTATTTATTATGCAAGATAATAAACGGCTAACAAGCTCCGGAAGCAGGACAGAAAAACCGGTAGTTCCTCTCAAAGGTAAAGAAGCAACATATGCAGGAATCGGCGGCTCAAGAGGCATTACCATCGGAGAGTGCTATGCGTTCATCAAGGAGGAGAGTAAACATGAAATCAGGGAGCTGAACGAAAAAAATATCAATGAAGAGATTGAGAGATTTTTTACCGCACTGAACAGATCCGAACATGAGCTAAAGAAAATTGAGCAG
>Ga0194037_1002555_pt1 | contig 11942 bp, 12 predicted proteins | sample JunL306m_MetaG_FD_148653 | JGI IMG/M metagenome (GOLD analysis project Ga0194037, IMG submission 148653) | Anoxic zone freshwater microbial communities from boreal shield lake in IISD Experimental Lakes Area, Ontario, Canada - Jun2016-L304-6m | ecosystem: Environmental > Aquatic > Freshwater >...
TGGATTGTGCCTGCATGGGCGGCAAGCAGTGCCGAATTATCGGCAAGCCTGTCGAGGAATGGGAAGACTCATCGGATTTCACTCGCCTGTTTAACCGGGAATCAATTGCCGACCAACTCATTGATCTGCAGACCCAGGTAGTCCAGCTCCGTTCGGCCATCAACAGGGAGGAGAAACTCCCCTCAAACATCGTGGGCGCATCGCAGTTGTTCCGTAACGCCTACGAATTACTTCTGCTGGCGGCGAAAAGTCAGATAACGGTATTGCTTCTGGGAGAAACCGGCGTCGGCAAGGAGGTATTTGCCCGGACCCTTCATGAGAGCGGAGCACGGGCCAAGGCATCCTTCATTGCCATCAACTGCGCGGCAATTCCTCATGATTTGGTGGAATCAGAATTATTCGGGGTAGAAAAGGGGGCCTATACCGGAGCGCTTTCCGCCCGCCCCGGCCGTTTTGAGCGGGCCGACGGCGGCACCCTTTTTCTGGACGAGATCGGTGATTTGCCCCTTTCGGCGCAGGCTAAATTGTTGCGGGTGTTACAGGAAGGGGAAATAGAGCGACTTGGAGACCACAAAATTCGCAAGGTTAACGTGCGGCTGGTGGCGGCTACCAACATAGATCTGAGACAGTTGGTAAAAGCGGGAAAGTTTCGTTCGGACCTGTATTACCGGCTCAATGCTTTTCAGATCAACATCCCGCCGCTCAGGGAGCGCAAAGATGACATTTCGCCACTCGCCAACAGTTTTCTGGAGAAATACTCGGCCATACACGGCAAGAAGCTCCGCGGGTTTACCGATAAGGCCAAGAGGGCGCTCCTTGCCTATTCCTGGCCGGGCAACATTCGCGAGTTGCAGAACGTGATCGAGCGTGGCGTCATTCTTGCCCCAAGCGGCACACGGATAGAGCAGGAACAGATTTTTTCATCAGGCGTCGACAATCAGCCCGTGGAATTCGGTCTTGACGGCAACGGCAGTCTTGACATCAAGCGTCTTGAATCGGACAAAATTATTCGCGATACGGTCTTGAGCGGCGCCATGACACTTGACCAGGTGGAGGCCATGCTGCTCGAAGCCGCCGTTGACAAGGCCCGCGGCAATCTTTCCTCGGCGGCCAGAATGCTCGGCCTGACGCGGCGTCAGCTTGCCTATCGTCTCGAACGGCTGAACGAAAGTTATCAACAGAACCCGCCATTGCCTTAAATGTCGCGGACCCTGTTGCGAAATTTAACTTCTCTTCTCTTTGACAATCTTTTTCAAGTGTGTGATACTAACAACACTTAATATTAGCTGAGGTGGCTATGGAATATACTATAGAAACTGAGAGAGAAGTTGATGGTCGCTGGATTGCCGAAATTTCAGATCTTCCGGGTGCGCTTGCATACGGTGAAACCGAGGAAGATGCAATGACAAAGGTGGAAGCTCTGGCATTAAGGGTATTGGCGGAACGTCTGGAAACACATGAATGCCGCCCCATTCCGATCCGCATCTGTTTGGCGCATGCATGAGAGAATGGCCTTCGGTAAAAGCCAAAAGGGTGCTATCCTCACTAATGGCAATTGGCTGGAGCATCAAACGACAGAGCGGGTCGCACAGGACTTTGACACACCATGTTTATCCCGATTATGTATTCGCGTTTCACGAAAACGAGGAAATAGGCCCAAGGATGCTAGCCAGAATAGCGCAGCCAAGCACACCGGTTTGAAGCCATCTGACCTTTGATGCGATCCTGAGTTACTGGGAAAACGTCACAATCCAAGGCATACTGTTTTTCCGCGCTACGTATACCCTAAGCCGGAGAAACCGAAACCAAACAGAAAAGACAAACGCAATAAGACAATTTCACACGGATCAAATCTGATGAAATTCGGATAAAAAAATCAGATTTTATCAGATGTTATCCGCGTGAAACGGTTCTGGGTTGTTGGGTTTACTCAGTTCTTTGACTGAAATCACCTTGGCGGGTATCTGTCCTGCGGTTCTGATTCGTGGAGATGCCAGCGCCGCCGTTCGCCGCTCTCCGCCGCCACGGTCAAATTCTTCTGTGGAAAGAACCACTGATAAATGAACTCTTTCGGCGCCTTGGGATATTTCTTCTCTACCGCGTCATCGAGAAAGACCCCGTCATACCCTGCGGTCAAATCCTGTTCCTGCAACTCCCCCACTGCCTTCATTTGCGCCTTGAGTTCCGGTCTTTAATATTTTTCGGGAGTAATGGCGCACTCTGATCTCATCGGTCATGGCCTCCATGATCTTATCCCATTCCGGTGAATCCGACTTGACCTGATAGCCTGCGTCGATATATTGGGATTTTTTCTGGGGCGCGGCTATTGCTTGCGAAGATACCGGTTCGGACGTTTCCATTGGCAACCGGTTTGGTAGTTCTCCCTGCTGATTCATGGCCAGATAGCACGATACGGCATGGGCAGCACGGCGGCGCTGATCGTCACTCTGGTTCTTTTCCCTGAGTTTATCCATGAACAAAACCGCATCCGTTCCGTGGTGTCCTCCTTAGTCAGATGTTTAGCGCAGAAGTCGAGGTAGTAACGAAGCCACTTCAGATATTCCTGGAAAATGGCGCCGTCAACATTATTTTTCGTCAAATACTGAAGATATTGGGCGTAGAGAGCCTTCGGTATGAGCAACATAGTGTGCCGCCATATAAAACAGGAATGGATACCAGGGTCATTATTTAATTCCTTTTGGGTAAATTCCCCGCCCCTTGGGGCGTAGCTTTAAGGTTCTAGCCTCACCATAGCGATGCTGCAATCACAAATGCTGTAACCATACCCCGCTGCTTGCGGCGGGGTAGTTGATTAGAGCTTTTTGCAAAAAGCCCTTCGACAAGCTTAGGGCGAACGGATTGACAATGTAACTTGCTGATATTCCGTTCGTGGTGAGCCTGTCGAACCATGAACGGAATAGTTTTGCAAAAGGCTCCATATTTTGTATCTTCTCAAACATCTTGACTTAGTTCACCAATATGTTAACATTTACTACATGAGACGAATTGACTTTTACAAAACGGTCACCGGTGTTTCACCTGTTGAAGATTTTCTCGACACGCTTTCCGACACCCAAACGAAAAAAGTATTGTGGGTAATGAAACTGGTAAAAGAGCTCAATCCCGTGCCGTCTCAATATTTCACAAAGCTTGTGAATACCGACGACATATGGGAAGTGAGAGTGCAAGTAGGTGGCAATATATTCCGATTTCTCGGATTTTTTGAAGGTGATAGTCTTCTTATTCTTTCCAATGGTTTTCAGAAAAAGACACAAAAGACACCTCGGCACGAAATAGAACTGGCTGAATCCAGAAAACGCGAACACCAAGGAAGGGAGGCAATAAAAAATGGATGATCTCGAACGCTATATTGAAAAAAGGAAAAAACAGTCCGCAGAGTTTACTGAGTCTTTCGACACTGGATACGAAGAATTCAAGATTGGTGCTATGCTCCGTCAGGCTCGAGAGCAAGCTGGCATAACTCAGGAAGAACTAGCTGTCCGTATTCACACACGAAAGTCAGCGATCTCACGAATAGAAAACCATGCTGACGACATCCGACTTTCGACGCTACGCAACATTGCCCTTGCTTTGGGTAAACACCTAGAGGTGAGGGTAGCGTAGCAGGGTTTGAGTAAAAAGTCATAAGAATTAAGAGGCTATTCTTGAGAGCATGTTCAGAGGACAGAGGGGACGTAGTTGATTAGTTAACTAACCAGCTAATTGATAATTTCCCAGCATCCGGTAACGTAACATATGCAAAAAAACAATATGCTTTGGTATAATGGAGAAGTCACATGCCAACTATCTCAATGTTCTTCGGCATCATTATCAGAATGTTTTACCGTGATAACAAGCAACATAACCTTCCCCATATCCATGCTGAATACCAAGGTGAAGTCGCCGTCTTCTCCATTGAAGACGGAAGCATTATTAACGGTTCGCTACCGAATGCCAAGCGAAAGCTGGTTGAAGCATGGATTGAAATTCACCGTGATGACCTGCTTGCCGACTGGCAGCTTGCAGTCGAGGGCGCGACAGTTTTCAAAATAAAAGGACTTGAATGATGAGAAATATCAATACCGTTCGTGCTAATGATGATTGGACGATTGATGTTGCTTTTGATGACGGAGTTGAGCGCCGATTTGATATAAAGCCATTGCTTGACTGCGAAGCGTTCGAACCCTTGCGTAATCTCGATGCGTTCAAAACAATACGCAACCGGGGCTACTTTGTAGAGTGGATAAACGAGATAGATCTTAGCGCAGACACGCTATATCTGGATGGAGTATCATTGTAAAACACAGAGGATGGGGGCATAAGGGTCTACAAAATTCAAAACGAAGAGATGATGATTTTCCAACCAGCGGCACGACCCGCCCGAAAAGACCGGCGGGTCAGCCTTGCGACCGTTAAGCTTTACAGCAAATTGGAGTAATGGAAAAATGTCAGAATCTGATTGGACAAAGCAAGGTGGGACGTTGAGCCACAAAAATGCATGTAAGGAGTTTGGCCTTATAGAAGAAGTAGTATTTGGCGCTATAAAACAAGGAAAATTACAGTACCGACAAAATTCCGCTCACGGTAATCCATATTTTAAGCTACTTCGCGTTGAAGTTGAGTCATTAGCTTTAGATATGCATGGAGCAAAAGGTCTAAAAGAAATTGCGGTAAACCATAAATTGAAAACAATTAGCACGGAAATAAATAGTCTCAAGAGAAAGCTGTCATCTTTGGAAAAACAAAAAATTGAATTACTTGAAACTCAAAAGAGTGCAAAAGTCTAACTGGTTTCCTACATCGGAAAGGTGCGTGATGTCGGAACTCGTAACATATTTAAACCAGATGATATTCTGTGAAAGTAAGATATAGACTATGCTTGCCTGCGACAACAATTTATACCATCCTTTTTGATATACTTTAAATGATACTATACGTAGGCTCGTCAATACGAGGTTTACGGGGGGCAAAATTAAGGAGTATTTGCAACGGATTCCTGACGTAGCGGGGGTATGCGACGCAACCTTGTCGACCCGTGAGCGGGAAATCCTGCAACTGATCGCCACCGGCAATAGCGCCAAAGAGAGCGCCTTTGCGCTGCATATCAGCGTCAAGACTGTTGACGGACTGCGACACAACCTCATGGCCAAACTCAGTCTTTACAGCATGGCCGAACTGACCAAGTATGCCATCCGCAAAGGCTTGACATCGCTCACGTAGCGTCCCGCAACAAACCCCTCCCCGCAGAATATCGCTCCCCTTCAGGGGGAAATAATGGTTTGCAAACCGGAAAAACGAGAATCACAGAGGAAATCAATTCGTTCGCCCGGAGTCTGTCAAAACCAAATTAGGATAAAAGAACCGCGCCCATCAGATATTTCTCCCTGGAACTTCCGAAACGCCTTGTAGACCCGGCCCTTTTCTTTCACCATACTGCCACTCAGGAGGACGTTATGAGAAAAGAAGAACAGATTAACGCCACCATTGACCGGACAACCGGCGCCGGGATGGCCAGGTGATTATCGTGGAAATCAGCGGCCATGCGGTCTTCAGTCCTGATGGGGAGTTCCTGTGCGTATCTGGGGGTCACCCGGGATATCTCGGCCCGTAAACAGGTCGAAATGCTGCTGACCACCCACAACAGCCATCTGGAACAGCAGGTGGCGGAGCGGACCACCGAATTGACCATGATCAATGCGAGCCTTACGCACGAAATCGGGGAGCGCGTGCGGATTGAGCAGGAGCTTCTGGAGCAGCAACAGCGTCTGCGGGAGATGGTCCAGGAACTGGCGCTGACCGAGGACCGGGAACGGGATCGGATCGCCTCCGAATTGCATGATCAGGTCAACCAGCGTTTGGTCTTGGCCAAAATGCAGGTAGAGGCCCTGGGGCGCAATCGGGCGACGCCCGCCCTGGAAAAGAGCACCGCGGGGATTTGCGACCTGCTCGCCCAGACCATCGAGGACACCCGGACGCTGACCGCGCAAATCCGGCCCCCCTTCCTGGCGAATGTCGGTCTGGAGGCGGCGGTGAAGTGGCTGGGGGATGAGTTGCATGAACAGTACGGTCTCCTGATCGAGATGGGTGATGACCTCGAACCGAAAGCCCTGCAATCTCTACAGCACGGCCGAACTGACCAAGTATGCCATCCGCGAAGGCTTGACCTCGCTCAACTAGCCGAACGCATCTGAACCGAAAAGAGGCTCACCATGAGCAACACGACGGACCGACTTGCATACATCCCCGCGCTCCGCCGACAGGCTGAAGAGCTTTACCGGGAACAAGGAGTGCGAACGCCGGAACAGTTTGACGACCTCTCGGCCGAGGAGACGGTGCGGACGCTCCACGAACTGAGGGTGCATCAGATCGAGCTGGAGCTGCAAAACGAGGAACTGCGGCGCACCCAGATGGAACTGGAAGCCGTCCGGTCACGCTATTTCAACCTGTATGACCTGGCGCCGGTGAGCTATTTTACGGTCAGCGAGTTGGGTGTGATCGTCGAGGCCAACCTTACGGCTTCAACCCTGTTGGGGGTGCCGCGCAGCATGCTGACCAAGCAGCCGTTGACCCGGTTTATCCTCAAGGATGACCAGGACATCCACTATCTGCGAAGCAGACAGCTCTTTGCGACCGGCGAACCGCAGGAGTATGAGCTGCGGATGGCAACCAGCGCCGGGACGACGTTCTGGGGGCAGGTGACGACGACCGCCGCCCGGAACGACAGCGGCGCGGCCGTATCCCGCATGGTGGTGAGCGACATCACGAAGCGCAAGAAAGCAGAAGAGCGCCTGGCGCTCCTCTACCGCACACTGCACACCATTCTCGATAGCGCTCCGGTCGGCATCTGTCTGACCATCGCGAGTCGGCTGAAATGGGTCAACCGGAAGATCGAGGAGCTGTTTTTGTATCGCCGGGAGGAACTGGAGGGGCAGACCACACGGATGTTGTACTCTACTCAAACCGCGGGTGAACAACTGGATGCGGCCGCCGCGCCTCTCCTGGCCCAAAAGGGGGAGTACGAGACCACGCAGGAGGTGGTCCGCCGGGACGGCGCCCGGCTCTGGGTCCGCTATCACGCCAAGGCGGTTGATCCGACCAACCAGCATGAAGGCGCGATCTGGATCATCGAAGATATCACCGCGCACAAACAGGCGGATGAGTCACTGCAACATGCCAATCTCTGGCTGACCGCGCTCAAGGACCGCAGTCCGGTGGGCATCCTGGTCACCGCCCAAGACCGGGTGATTATTGACTGTAACCGCTCCTGCCGCGAACTGCTTGGCTATGATGCCGAGGAACTGGTCGGCCAAGACACCCGGATCATGCATCTGTCGGAAGAGACGCGCCGCGAGTTCGACGAGCAGTATCTGCCCCTGATCCGGAGCGGTGAACAGGTGCAATGCGAATGCCGGATCCGGCGGAAAAACGGAGAGCTGTTCTGGGTGGCCATGGCGGGGCAAGCGCTCAAACCGGATGAGCCGACCCACGAGATCATCTGGGAATTCTGGGACATCACCGAACATAAACAGGCGGAAGCAGCCACCCAGAAAACGCTGTCGCTGCACACGGCCACCCTCGAAGCCACGGCGGACGGCTTGCTGGTAGTGGATCGCGCCGGCCGGTGGACGGCTTTCAATCGGAAATTTCTCGAACTCTGGCGGATCCCGCCCGAGGATGTGGCCAAGGGTGACGATGAGATGATCGTGCAGACCTATGCGCTGCCGCGGCTTGCCGATCCGGAAGCGTTCCTGGCCAAGGTCAAGGAATTGTATCACCGACCGGCGGCCACCTCCTTTGATTCCTTTGCCTTCAAGGACGGCCGGATCTTTGAACGCTATTCCCATCCCCAATTTCTTGAGGATGCCATCGTCGGTCGGGTCTGGAGTTTCCGGGATGTCACCGCGCGTGTCACGGCGGAACGGGAACTGAATGTGGTCCGGGAGGCCGCCGAGACGGCCAACCGGGCCAAGAGCGAGTTCCTGGCCAACATGAGCCACGAGATCCGGACCCCCATGGCCGCCATCATCGGCCTGGGTGACCTGACTCTGGAGATGACGCTAAGTCCGGCGCAACGGGGCAATCTGGAAAAGATCACCTCTTCGGCGCGGTCACTGCTCGGCATCCTGAACGGTATCCTGGATCTTTCCAAGGTCGAGGCCGGGAATCTGCACCTGGAATCAGTCGCCTTTTCACTCCCGGCAAGCCTGGAGAAGGTGGTCGGTCTCATCATCGGACCGGCGGATGCCAAGGGGGTGGAGTTCCGGACGGTAGTGGCCCCCGACGCGCCCCAGGTGGTAGCCGGCGACTCGCTCCGGTTGGAACAGGTGCTGATCAACCTGCTGGGGAACGCGGTCAAGTTCACGCATCAGGGGAGCGTTGAGCTGGCCATCGCCCCGGTGGAGACCTCCGCCGCAAGAGTCGTCCTGGAGTTTACGATCCGCGACACCGGCATCGGTCTGTCGTCGGAACAGTGCGCCGCGATCTTTACGCCCTTCACCCAAGGTGATAATTCCACGACCCGGCGTTACGGCGGGACCGGGTTGGGGCTCAGTATCAGCCAACGGCTGGTGGCCCTGATGGGGGGGGAGATCACGGTGCTCAGCGAACCGGGACAGGGGAGCACCTTCAGGTTTACCGCTTGTTTCCGGCCGGCCGCGGCCGAAGATGTGCCGCCGGCATCGGCGCCGGCCCGGAGCGACCTGAGTGTCATCAGGGGTGCGCGGGTCCTGCTGGTGGAGGACCAGGCCATCATCCGGCAGATTGTCCGGACTCAGTTGCTTCATGCCGAGATTCAGGTCACGGTGGCGACAAACGGCCGGGAGGCCGTGGAGCTGGTCGTTCAGGCCGCCGAGCGCTTTGATCTGGTGTTGATGGATATCCAGATGCCGGAGATGGACGGCTACGAGGCGACCCGCCGTCTCCGAGAGCTGTGGTCTCCGGAAGAGCTGCCGATCATCGCCATGACCGCCCATGCCATGGCCGAGGAGCATCGGAAGTGTCTGGCGGCCGGAATGAACGATCACGTGACCAAACCGATGGAGGTCGAGGCGCTTTACGAAAAACTGTGCCACTGGCTCCAGCCCCGGTCGGGGCTGTCCGGAATGTCGGGAGAATATATCAAAGCCGCGATTTCCGTCGCGGAACTCGCGGAACTTCCCGGTATTCATACCGGAGAAGGTCTGGCGCGACAGGGAGGCGATCCGGCCGTCTACCGGTCCCTGCTCCAACAATTTGTCAGGGAGAACCGTGAGATTGCCGTGCGGTTTATTACTCTGCTGCACGCCGGGGATTTCGCCGCGTGCCGGATGGAGGCGCGTTCCCTCAAGGGGGTGGCGAGCTACCTCGGAATCGAGGGGATCGCGGCCACGGCGGGAAACCTGGAAACGGCGTTCATTCAGGAGGACGTGATGGCCGCCAGCAGGTTGCTGGAGGCATTAATCGGACAAGTGGCACAAGCTCTGGCCAGTGTGACGGAGCTGGAACAATCGTTGCCGGCGGCATGGGGTCAATTCGCCGCACAACAAAACTACCTGAGGGAAGAAGCGATTCCGGAAGGTGACGGAGGCTCACCATGATTGGCAAACTCCTCCATCCTGTGGTACACTACCGGCACGTTACGTATTCTGAAAACTGCATGTGAACCTTGGCGTGGCGACACGAAAATTATTATGGAGTTTGCCCATGGATTTCACCGTTGCTCTGGCCCAGATCAAACCTAAGCTCGGCTGCGTGGCCGATAACCTGGCCCTCATCGAAGAAGCGGTGGAACGGGGAATCAGGGAGCAGGCCGGGTTGGTGGTTTTTCCGGAATTGGCTCTCACCGGCTACTTCCTCAAGGATCTGGTTCCCGAGGTGGCGCGTCCCCTGTATGCGCCGGAGATACGCCGCCTGGCCGATCTCTCCCGTCACATCGGCATTGCGGTGGGGTTTGTGGAGGTTTCGGACGACCACCATTTCTACAACGCCGCCATCTACCTGGAAGAAGGGGAGATACGGCGCCACCATAGAAAAGTCTATCTCCCCACCTACGGACTCTTTGACGAGCAGCGCTATCTGGCTTCGGGAGACCGGTTCCGGGCCTTCGACAGCCGCCTTGGCCGGATGGGGCTCCTCATCTGCGAAGACATGTGGCACCTCTCGGCCCCCTATATCCTCGCCATGGATGGGGCCACAACCCTGATCTGCCTTTCCAGCAGCCCCGGTCGAGGGATTACCGAGGCCGATACCTTTGCCTCTACCGCCTCCTGGCAGAGACTGACCAGCGCCACCGCCATGTTTCTCAACAGCCGGGTTCTCTACTGTAACCGGGTCGGGTATGAGGATGGGGTCAACTTCTGGGGGGGCTCCGAAATTATCGATCCGTCCGGCGCTCTTACCGTCAGGGGGAAGATCCTGGAGGAAGATTTCGTGATTGGCGGCGTCAGTGAGGAGTCGCTCCGTCGAGAGCGGATATCGTCACCCATGATGCGGGACGAAAACCTCTTCATCACCCTCAAGGAGCTGAAGCGGATTGGGAAGGAGCGAAACCGATGAGTGGACTCGCGGTGAACACGGAGCTGCTGCAAAAGGTCCTGGTCGGTTTTGTCCGGGAGGAGATCAGGAAGGTAGGGGTGAAGAAGGCGGTGCTGGGACTCTCCGGGGGGATCGATTCCGCGCTTGTGGCCTATATCGCGGCGGAGGCGCTGGGGCCGGAGAACGTCCATGCCGTCATCATGCCGTATCGGACCAGTAGTCCGGAGAGCGAGGCCCATGCCCGGCTCGTGGGGGAGCGGCTCGGCATCCATTATCAGGTGCTGGAGATATCCCCCATGGTGGACGCCTATTTTGCCCTGTTTCCCGAGGCGACTCCTCTCCGCCGGGGGAACAAGATGGCCCGGGAGCGGATGACGGTCCTTTTTGACCATTCGGCGGCCCTCTCCGCACTGGTGTTGGGGACCAGCAACAAGACGGAACTGCTGCTCGGCTACGGCACCCTTTACGGCGACATGGCCAGCGCCCTCAACCCCATCGGCGATATTTACAAGAGCCAGGTCTGGCTGCTCTCCGAGGCCATGGGGGTACCGATGGAGATTGTGGAAAAAAAACCGTCGGCGGATCTTTGGGCGGGCCAGACCGACGAGCAGGAGTTGGGGTTTACCTACCGGGAGGTGGATGAGCTTCTCTATCGGATGGTGGATCTCCGGATGAGCCGGGCCGAGCTGGAGATTCACGGCTTTGCACCGGAATTCATTGACGAGATTTACACCAAGGTGCAAAATTCCCACTTTAAACGCCGCCTTCCGATTATCGCCAAGGTCTCCAACCGAACCATTGACCGGGATTTCCGGTACGCGCGGGATTGGGGGAAATGAACGGATTGACCGCCGGTACGCTCTACATAGTCGCAACCCCCATCGGGAATCTGGAGGACATGACCTTCCGGGGGGTGCGGGTACTCAAGGAGGTTGACCTCATCGCCGCCGAGGACACCCGTCATTCCCGCAAGCTGCTCGCCCATTTCGGCATTGCCCGGCCTCTGACCTCCTACTTCGACCACAACAAGTCGTTCAAGGGGGAGTATCTCCTTAATCGACTGCGGGAAGGAGCATCGGTGGCGCTTATCAGCGACGCCGGCACCCCCTGCATTTCCGATCCCGGGTATCAGCTCGCGCGGGACGCCCTGGCCGCCGGGATTCAGGTAATCCCGATTCCCGGCGTTTCCGCCACGGTGACGGCGCTCTCCGCGTCGGGGCTGCCGACCGATTCCTTTACCTTTGCCGGGTTCCTTCCCAACCGACAGGGAAAACGGCGGGAGCGGCTGGCTGAATTGCGGGACGAGGGGAGGGTGGTGGTCTATTACGAGGCGCCTCACCGGCTGTTAGCGTCCCTGGCCGATCTCCGGGAGATCTGCGGCGACCGTCGGATCGTGGTGGCCCGCGAGCTGACCAAACTCCATGAGGAGT
>Ga0194037_1002556_pt1 | contig 11936 bp, 11 predicted proteins | sample JunL306m_MetaG_FD_148653 | JGI IMG/M metagenome (GOLD analysis project Ga0194037, IMG submission 148653) | Anoxic zone freshwater microbial communities from boreal shield lake in IISD Experimental Lakes Area, Ontario, Canada - Jun2016-L304-6m | ecosystem: Environmental > Aquatic > Freshwater >...
GCTTTTACATGATTAAGTGGAATGCGTAAATGTCTTGCCAATCCATTTCCTGATCCCATTGGAATCATTCCTAAAATTGATGATGAACCTGTAACATATTTTGCAACATGATTGATTGTTCCATCACCGCCAACGGCAACAATGATATCTTTTTTCTGTTCAACGGCTTGCTCAGCTAAGATTAAGTTATGATTAGCCGATTGTGTAAATTGGATTTCAACATCAAATTTATTTTTATCAATATTGTTCTCTATCAATAAAGGGAAAGTTTCTTTATTGATTCCTCCTGAAATAGGGTTGATGATAAATGAGATTGTTTTTTTCAATTGAATAAATTTCAGCAAAACTAATCAAATGAAATAATTTTGAATGTTAAGTTTATGATAAGAAAAATAGAGGAATTATCTCCAAGGTAATCCACCGATGTATGGCATGTAATGTTGCACGATACCGGCTTTGCGGTTGATAAAACTTGTTGGCCTGTCAGGTGTCCATTTGCGAGGATTTGGAAGACAAGATGCAATCAACGCACTTTCGCGAGAGGTAAGATTAGCAGATGATTTATGAAAATAAAATTGTGAAGCAGCTTCTACACCATAAATTCCTTCACCCATTTCGATGATATTAATATACACTTCAAGAATGCGTTTTTTTGTCCATAACATTTCAAGACAAACTGTGATAAAAACTTCTGGAACTTTTCTTATCCAACTTCTGTTTGGCGTAAAAAATAAATTTTTTGCAGTTTGCTGTGTGATGGTGCTTGCGCCTCTTAGCTTTTTTCCTTTTTTAAAAGCGTGCTCTATCGAGTTTTGTATTTGCTCGAAATCAAAACCATAATGGTGAATAAATTTTATGTCTTCAGAAGTCATCACTGCCATACAAAATTTGTCGGAAACGTAGTCAATGCTTTTCCAACTTTTAGATAATTTTAATGGACGTTCGCTAAAGGATTGTTCTATCAAACGTTCAATATGCAAAGGTGTAAGAGGAACCGGAATCACTCGATAAAATATGATGAACAAAAAAGTAAACTGAAAACCTATCACAAAAATTTGCACAAGAAATCTCCATAGTTTGCTAAAAAGATTTTTTAAACGATTGCTACTTTTTTTTGCCATCGACTGCAAGTTTACTATTTATTTAATTTGATTGATGAGTTGAACTTATAAAATATTTCAACTGCGAATAGTTTTTTATTGATTTATTTTGCGTGCAATATAATCAATCGGAATTAACCCGATTAATCAAATAAATTTTCACATTAATAATATTAAAATGATATACAGACAACTTGGCAACAGCGGACTTCATATCTCAGAGATTAGTTTGGGAACATGGTTAACAGTGGGTATGGGAGTTGATAAACATACAGCTTTTGATTGCATGCAAAAAGCAATTGAACTTGGAGTGAATTTTATTGACACAGCCGATATTTATAATCGTGGTGAATCGGAAAAAGTTGTTGGAGAGTTTTTAAAAACCATCAATAGAGAAGAAATAATTATTGGCACCAAAGCATTTGGTCCAATGAGCGAGCATAACATGACCCAAGGTTTATCACTTCGTCATCTTAGAAATGCTTGTGAAGCTTCGTTGTTACGTTTGAAAACTGATTATATCGATTTATACCAATGTCATAGATACGATGTGGACACACCTTTGGAGGAAACTTGTTATGCCATGCATAATTTAGTTGAGCGCGGATATATTTTATATTGGGGAGTGAGCCAATGGACAGCTGTTCAAATTACAAATGCATTACGAATTTGTGAAAAAAACGGATGGAGAAAACCTGTTTCAAACCAACCGATTTATAATTTATTGAACCGTTCGCTCGAATTGGATGTGATGGATGTTTGTGAAAAAGAAGGATTAGGAATAGTTGTGTATTCGCCACTTGCGCAAGGATTGCTTTCAGGCAAATATTCTCGTGATTATATTCCAACTGACTCGCGTGCTTCAAGTGAATTGATGAAAACATATTTCCCGGTAAAGCGAATGAATGATGATTTTTTTGACAAGATGGATTTGCTGAAAAAATTAGCAAACGATTGGAATATGAGTATGTCTAATCTTGCATTAAACTGGATCTTATATCATTCGCCAATAACTTGTACAATAACAGGTGCATCTAGAGTTTCGCAAGTTGAAGAAAATGTATCAGCTTTAAATTTTAAACTCACAAATGAACAAGTTGAACAAATTGATTTGATCTTGGATAACGCTCCGGTTGATCAATATTCAGGTGTTAGAATTGGTTGGGGAATTGTAAAAAGAGGATATTGATTTACGCAATTTTAAGATTACGTAATTACCAAATTTGATCATAAATATGGATTGGAAAAAATTTTGGAATGAAAAAGGAGAACAAGAAAATCCATTTGCACAAGTGGCAAGGATAGGAGGGACTTTGCAACAAGATGAAGAAATTATCGATGAGATTGTTGAACATATTGTAAAAGTTTTAGAACTTAAAAGTGATGATGTTCTTTTGGATGTTTGTTGCGGAAATGGATTGCTCACTTCAAAGTTGGCAAAGTATTGCAAAAAGGTTGTAGGTATTGATATATCTGATGTTTTAATCAATCATGCTAAAAATAATTTTCCTGAAATTGAATTTATTTGTGCCGATGTTTTAGAGTTAAATGCCTCAACAATTTGTAAACAACATTTATCATTCGATAAAATAAATCTCTATTTTTCATTTCAGTATTTTGAGAGCTTTGATAAAGGAAAAAAAGTGATTGAAAATTTGCTTCCATTTGTTAAAAAAGATGGAAAAATATTTTTAGGAGATATTCCCGACAGCATCAAGTTTTTTGAATATTATAATACACCCTTGCGAATTATTCAATTAGTTAAACAAACCCTTCAACATAAAAACAACATGGGGAAATTTTGGAGCGAAAATGAACTTAATCTCATTTGCGAACAGTTAAAAATTAACGGAAAAAAATTGACTCAACCTGAACAACTTCCTTACTCACATTACCGAATGGATTGGCTGATAAACTTTAAGTAGCTATTACCAATTGTTCATTTAATTTCGCCCTTCATTTAAAAGTAGATACAAAAAAATAATAGTGAGCGAAATATTTCAACTCAAACAATTCATTATTCAGCAAGATAAATCGGCAATGAAAGTTGGCACCGATAGTTTATTGTTAGGCTGTTTTACAGAAATTAATGGAGCAGCAACCATTTTAGATATTGGCACCGGTACGGGCATTTTAGCATTGATGATGGCACAAAAATCAAGTGCTAAAATTGATGCTGTTGAACTTGATGAAGGAGCTTTTGAAGAAGCAACATTTAATTTTAAAGCTTCAAAATGGAGCAATAAAATTAAAGCATATCATACTTCGGTACAACAATTCGAAAGTAAAATTTCTTACGACCTCATCATCTCCAATCCTCCTTTTTATGTGGAGGAAAATAATATCAAGATCACTAATTCGAAACGCGCAAAAGCCCGACAGGATAAAGATCTTCCATTTGATTCATTATGTGATGAGGTGATGAAGAGATTAAGTGATAAAGGGAAGTTTTGGTTGATACTTCCAACTGATGAAGCAGAAGAGTTTTTAGCAATTGCAAAAAAAGCGAAATTGTTTTTACAAGGTGAAATTCTCATCAAACCAAAACCTTCAAAATGCATTAATAGAATTGTAATGTGTTTTGGCAAAACTAAATCAGAAATGTACAGTGATATTTTTACTGTTTATGATGATGCCGGAACTTCTACGGAAGATTATTATGAATTGACGAAAGAGTTTTTATTATGGAAACGTAGATAAAAAAATAAAGCCCACAATTTAAATTGCGGGCTTTATTTTTTTAATAAAGGTACTGACGCGAAATGCGTCTGACCTTTTAGTTACTTGCTTGTTCAGCGTATGATTCAGTTGGCAAACATGCACAAACTAAATTTCTATCACCATAGGTATCATTTATTCTACCAACAGTTGGCCAAAATTTATTTGCTCTAACATATGCAACAGGGAAAGCTGCTTTCTCGCGACTGTATGAATGTTTCCAATTATCGGCAATAACCATTGAAGCGGTGTGAGGAGCATTGTGTAAAACGTTATCTGTTTTATCAGCAATACCTTTAATTACTTCTTCCACTTCATTTCTGATAGCGATCATTGCATCACAAAAACGATCAAGTTCTGCCTTAGGTTCACTTTCAGTTGGCTCGATCATAATTGTTCCGGCAACAGGGAATGAAATTGTTGGAGCATGAAATCCGTAATCCATTAAACGTTTTGCAATATCAGTAACTTCAATTCCTGATTCATGTTTGAAAACGCGAGTATCCAAAATCATTTCGTGAGCACAACGTCCTTTACTTCCAACAAAAAGAATGGTATAATCTTTTTCTAAACGAGCTTTAACATAATTTGCATTTAAGATTGCATATTTAGTTGCAAGTTCTAATCCTTCTGTTCCTAGCATACGGATGTATGCATAAGAAATTAACAGAACTGAAGCACTTCCCCAAGGAGCAGCAGAAACTGCACTCATTGATTTTTCGCCACCCATTTTAACAACTGCATGTCCGGGAAGGAAAGGAACCAAATGTTTTGCAACACCGATTGGACCAACACCAGGACCACCACCACCATGAGGAATGGCAAATGTTTTATGTAAATTTAAATGGCAAACATCAGCACCAATTGTAGCCGGACTTGTTAATCCAACTTGAGCATTCATGTTTGCTCCATCCATATAAACCTGTCCACCATTTTCGTGAATCAAATTACAGATATCAATAATTCCTTCTTCAAAAATTCCGTAGGTAGAAGGGTAGGTAACCATCAAACATGCAAGGTGATCTTTATGTTCGATAGCACGAGCACGTAAATCTTCGATATCGATGTATCCGTTTTCTAAAGTTTTTGTAACAACTACTTTCATACCTGCCATTACCGCACTAGCAGGATTTGTTCCATGAGCAGAAGAAGGAATTAGAACGATATTTCTATGTGATTGTCCAATTGATTTAAAGTATTCACGAATGGTCATTAAGCCTGCGTATTCACCTTGTGAACCAGCATTTGGTTGTAATGATATTCCTGCAAACCCTGTAATTTGTTTTAAGTATTCACTTAATTCAGAAATGATTTGTGCATAACCTTCAGCTTGGTTTATTGGAACAAAAGGATGCAGCATGCTGAATTTAGGTAAGGTAACAGGAATCATTTCGGTAGTAGCATTTAGTTTCATTGTACATGAACCAAGTGCAATCATCGAATGGCAAAGTGAAAGATCTTTTGCTTCCAATTGTTTGATATAACGCAACATTTCATGCTCGCTGTGATAGGAATTGAAAACAGGATGAGTCATGAAAGTACTTTTACGAATAAGGTTTGCCGGCCAGTTTAAATTAACATGTTGATTTGTTGATTTGTTAATTTGTTTGCCTGTTAACACATTTACCAATTCTTCAATATCTTTTTCAGTATGCGTTTCGTCTATAGAAATACAAATATGTTTGTCACCAGTTTGATGAATATTGATTTCAGCATTAAGTGCAGCATTCATCAATTTATTGGCATCAGCCACTTCAAGATAAATGGTATCGAAGAAATTTGTATTCAATTGCTTTAATCCATTTGCATTTAAAGCATCACTCAATTGAGTAGCAAGTCCATGAATACGTCCAGCAATTCCTTTTAGTCCTTCAGGACCATTATACACACCGTACATTCCGGCCATCACCGAAAGGAGAACTTGAGCGGTACAAATATTTGAAGTTGCTTTTTCTCTGCGAATATGTTGCTCGCGTGTTTGCAAAGCCATACGTAAAGCAGGATTGTTTTGAGAGTCGATACTCATCCCAATAATTCTACCCGGCATCTGACGTTTGTAAGCGTCTTTAGTTGCAAAGAAACCTGCATGAGGGCCACCATAACCCATTGGCACACCAAAGCGTTGTGCGCTTCCAACAACTACATCAGCTCCCCACTCACCAGGAGGGGTTAACAATGATAAGCTTAAAAGATCGGCAGCAACACCAACAAGAATATTATGTTTTTTGGCATTAGCCATAAACTCGGAGTAATCATAAATTGCTCCTTGTCCGGCAGGGTATTGAATGATTGCACCAAAAAATGTTTCGTCTAATTTTACTGAGTTATGATCACCAATCACTAATTCAATTCCTACAGGATTTGAACGTGTTTTTAAAATATCAATTGTTTGAGGAAAGCAATCTTGAGAAACGAAAAATTTATGTGCTTCGGAATTCTTAGCTTCAGCATGAAGCATGTGCATGGCTTCAGCAGCAGCAGTTCCTTCATCAAGCAAAGAAGCGTTCGCAATTTCCATTCCTGTTAAGTCAATCACCATTGTTTGGAAATTTAACAATGCTTCCAAACGACCTTGAGCGATTTCTGCTTGGTAAGGAGTGTATGCTGTGTACCAACCCGGATTTTCAAAAATGTTTCTAAGAACTACTCCAGGTGTAATTGTACCATAATATCCTTGCCCTAAAAAATTCTTGTATAATTTATTCTTGTCAGCAATCTCACGTGCTGCTTTTAATAACTCTTGTTCTGTTAAAGCTTCAGGAAGCTTCATTCTTTCTTTCAATCTGATATGAGAAGGAATAGTTTCATCAATTAGTTGATCAATAGATGAAACGCCAATAACTTTAAGCATCGCTTCGGTATCTTTAGCTAAAGGAGAGATGTGACGATTAACAAACTTGTCGTTGTAGTTAGATTTAATTTGCATATATATTTTAGTTTATAAATTGATTTACAAATTTTAAAGGTGCGCAAATTTACTTTTTTTAGTGATTGAAAAAAGAGGATAAATATCATGCATTGAAAGTGTGTTTTTTGTATTTCGAAATAGTTTTATATTCGCTCGGTAAAAGATACGATTATGTTTGGAAAATTAGCTGAAGCTCAACAGAAAGCAGAAGAAGTAAAACAAAAATTAGAAGCAATAACAGTTGAAGGTGATGCTTCAAATGGTTTGGTGAAAGTTGGTTCAACAGGCAATAAAAAGATTTATGAAATTATCATTGCAGACGAATTAATGGCTATCGACAGAAAAGAAGAGTTGCAGGATTTATTAATTATTGCAATAGATAGAGCAATGACCGCTGCCGAAAATGTTTCTCAAAGCGAGATGCAAGCATTGATGAGCACAATGATGCCGGGAGGTTTGGGGAGTTTGTTTGGTAAAAAATAATATTTATAATTCAGGAATTTCAAAGTTTTTTTGATTTTTAGAATTCGTTTTTAGGTAAAAAGTTTTTTTATTTTACATTTGCAGCCCATAAAAAAATAAATGGCGGGGTAGCTCAGTTGGTTAGAGCGTAGGATTCATAACCCTAAGGTGGGCAGTTCGATCCTGCTCCCCGCTACCAGTAAGGGAAGATTGACAAAAAAGTCGTCTTTCCTTTTTTTATGACTTTCCAAAACCCTTGCCTGTTTTGAGATTAGCTCAATCACAGAATTTACTTTAGAAGTTCGATATTCATCTTTTTCTCTATCATACATTACACCCTCAGGAAACACCGTTTTTTGCAGTTTTACTTTTTGGGCATAGTCACCAGAACACCATATTTTATTGATTCTTGAGCATACTTCAACAGAATTATTAATGAATTTTTCAGAGTTCGATAATGTTTCTCCACTGTTTTCTATTTCTTTCTCTATTTGGGATAATTCAGTTCTATATTTCATATTGAATTTATCATAAAGCGAACGATCGATATCTCCCAAAATGAATTTCTCTTCAAGTTGCTCAATCTTTTTCTTCACTACCGTACTTCTTTTTTTAACCGTAGAAATATTTTCCTTATTATTTTTATTTAAAAATTCATAGGTATGCTTAAGTAAAAACCATACAATGTATAGTATCAAGCATACTTTTGTTTGTGAATTGATTAGAAATGGCGCAAGAGAAGTTGATGTAAGACGAATGACAAGGCATAAAACATCAGATGCATTTCAAAAATACATCAGGCAATTTAATGAAGAAAAGCCAGCGGATTTAAGCGAGTTTTTTAAAGAAAAATATTAAAGTAATATTTCCTTACGCCACCTTTTGTTGATACAAATGCTTCTGGAATTCGATGAACAACGAGCTAATATTTGCCACATCACCTAAAATATCTTTTGCATCTTCAAGCGATTGATATTTATTGGTAAGCAAGATTGGCAACTTTTCCTGATCAAGTTCTTCTACACCGGTTTCGATGTATTTGCTTAAAACAAACTCGATGAACTCTTTTTGTTTGTCGTTGAGCAATGCAAATATTGTTGCCTGTGCTGCTGCAACTCTTGTTTCTCTAGTTATCGGTTTAATGTCGCTATTAAAAACATATTCCAGCACATCAAACAAGTCGCTTTTTTCGGCATCAATAAGTTTTTGAAGAGTATTCAATTCATCTTTTCCAAAGCCGGCTTCATCCAATTTTTCTAACAATGTTTTTCTTGTTAACGGATTGCTCCAAATGGTTCGAAGTTCTTCTTCACTTTTAAAAAAGTTAGGAAGTGTACCGAATAAATTATGCAAAAATTCTTCAACAGAAATTGGTTTACCATCAGCACTCCAAAAAGTAGTTGATATCATGAATTGTATGTCACGTTCCTTTCCGTCACGCAATTTTATTTTAATGCGTTTACGTTTTTCTTTTGGTTCACCACCTTCTTGTAGTTCGTTCGAATCTATTGGTGTTGAAGGTTCTTGAGGATAATATTTTAGTGTAATTGGTTCTTCTAAAATGGGTTCACCATCCCATTCAGGATCGGCAAAATGATGGTAGGCATCTACAAAATCATAAATAGTAAAAAACTCTTTGCCATCAAATAAACGTGTTCCTCTTCCTACAATTTGTTTGAACTCAATCATTGAATTTACAGGACGCATCAATACAATATTTCGAATGTTTCTTGCATCAACTCCAGTTGACAATTTTTGTGAAGTAGTTAAAATTGTTGGAATTATTTTTTCGTTGTCCTGAAATTCTCTTAAGAATTGTTCACCTATTTCTCCATCATTTGCGGTAACCCGAACGCAATAATTTGTGTCCTTACTCTTTTTATTTTGATTCACTAAATCACGAACAGCAGCTGCATGATCTTGTGTAGCGCAAAATATAATTGCCTTTTCATTTTGATTGGCTTCATCCATGTAAATCTTTACACGCTTGGCTTCTCTGGCTTTTATTTCAATGATTTTATTGAAGTCTGGTTCAGTGTATAGTTTCCCTTCTTCAATTTCTCCTTCAATAATTTGGTCATCGCTTGTGTAAATATAATCATCAAGCGTGGTTTTTATTCTCCTAACTTTAAATGGAGTTAAAAACCCATCATTGATTCCTTCTTTGAGCGAATAAATATATACCGGTTCACCAAAATATTTATAGGTATCAATATTATCTTTTCGTTTTGGTGTAGCTGTTAAACCTAATTGAACGGCAGGAGAGAAGTACTCTAAAATTCCTCTCCAATTTCCTTCATCATTTGCACCACCACGGTGACACTCATCTATAACAATAAAGTCAAAATAATCGGGAGGATAAGCACCAAAATACGGTGCCGGTTTTCCATCTTTATCAGTACCACTCATAAAGGTTTGAAAGATGGTAAAAAATATACTGCCGTTAGTTGGCACACTTCCTTTTTTACTTATTTCTTTCGGACTAATTCTTACCAACGCATCTTCAGGAAATGCCGAAAATGAATTGTATGCCTGATCGGCTAAAATATTTCTATCTGCTAAAAACAAAATGCGTGGTCGCCTGCTTCCATCACGTTTTAAGTTCCAACGTGTTTGAAAAAGTTTCCATGCAATTTGAAATGCAATTGCTGTTTTTCCTGTTCCAGTAGCAAGCGTTAATAAAATGCGTTGCTCATTATTTGCAACGGCTTCTAATGAGTTTTTAACGGCTAATTCCTGATAATATCTTAATTGCCATGTACCGCTTTTATCTTCAAATGGAATGGCTGAAAATTTTTCTCTCCATACTTCGACAAGCTCAGTATGACAATTTTTAGGATAAGTTTTGTTCCATAACTCATCAGGAGAAAGATAATTTGTAACTACTTTTTCTTCGCCTGTTTTTAAACAAATGAAATAAATCTCTTTTCCGTTGCTTGAATAAGTAGTTTCTAAATTGAGTTTTTCGGCATACTGTTTTGCTTGAGCCACACCTTCGCCAACAACAAGATCATCACTTTTGGCTTCGATAACGGCTAACTTAACGCCTTTATAAACGAGTACATAATCTGCCGTTAGTTTTTTTGCACGAACTCCACCGGTTTGAATTTTACCGGCTGTGATATTGAATTCACGAAGGATTTTAGAACCTTCCACAACTCCCCATCCGCATGCTTTTAACTTTGGATCTATAAGTTCGGCTCTTGTTTCGGCTTCGTTCATTTATTGAATTGATAATTGATAGTTGATAATGGATAATTATTTTTTTCTGTTTGAACTTGTCGAAATTCCCGACAAGTTGATTTTTCATATAGTTTGCCTTCTTTTTGAACTATAAGGGATTTCCTTATAGTTGGATTTTCGTCCAATTCTTTTTCCTGATAAATATTTTTGATATGCTCATTTACGGTCATTATATTTTTGTCATACAATTCAGCCATTTGCTTTTGTGAAAGCCAAACAGTTTCGTTTTCAAACTGAACTTTTATTTCAATTTGATTATCGGAGGATTTATATATTTCAATTTCGTTCATATTTAGTTTTGATAATTAAACTATTTCACTTGTTAATCACATAATCATCACATAAAAATCGTATAAAAATCAATGGGTTATATGAATTTATGCTCTGGTAATCACATAACCGTCACATAAGATTTTATCATATCTATTGAGTTTTTATTGAGCAATTATTCATTTTCTTGCGCATTTTGCTCAATAGAATATCTTGCCCATCTATTTATTCCTTGAACACTCAATTTACCAGCATCAACCATCTCTTTTATAATCCTTCTTACCTTGAGGTTATTAATTTATTCTCCAATTCTTGTTTGGATTTTAACTTCATTCATTGGGATTATTTTAATTCAGCTTTCCACAATTCTATCCTATGGTCAATTTCGTTCTGCGGCAATCTGATATTTAGTTCTTTCAATTCAGTTAGTTTATTGATTGCATGTTTGACAGTTATTTTTTTCTGCTTTTTCATTTCTTCAATAATAAAAATAATTCCTTTCACTTCTATACCAGTTTCGCTTACTTTCTTTCTCAATTTTCCATCACCGGTAATTAATATTCCTTCAAGTTTTTGTGTATAATACCAAACTGAGCAATCTTCAAAACTCAATCCATTGTTAGCTTCTGCAAGATTCAAAATTTCTCTTAAATCGTCATCTGTGTCTGTTGTAATAATTTTTAACTTTTCAGAAGTCAGCAATTGTTGCTGATTCTCTTCTAATTCAGCAAACACAAAATCTGTAGTTTGTAAATCAAATTCCAATGCTAAAAATGCAGCCGTAATATCAAGTTTTATGATATCTATTAAAATGTTGGCATCATTTATTAGCAGCTTCATCTTATATCACATTTAAAGTAAGATTCTCTCTTAACTGCTCTAAATTTATTTTCAATAATGATGATGCTTTACTCATACTTATTGCTTCTTCGGAAACCGAACGGTAAACTAAATTTGAATATCTAAACGACATTTCATGTCCATCAAATCTTGGTTCTTCCAACTCTTTTTTCAATGCCGGATTTGCATTCATTTGTTTGAAAAATGAAGTAGTTTTTTCTTGTGGAATTATTTTTATGTCACCTAATTTATATACAATGGCTGCTATACTGATTCCGTATTTTTCTTGAATGTTTTTTAATTCCTCTATGGTTATACGACTTCGTTTTTTACCAAATTCCATTTTAGCATTTTCTTCTGATAACAACATTTCAGATGCAAAGTGGTTACAATAT
>Ga0194037_1002558_pt1 | contig 11935 bp, 8 predicted proteins | sample JunL306m_MetaG_FD_148653 | JGI IMG/M metagenome (GOLD analysis project Ga0194037, IMG submission 148653) | Anoxic zone freshwater microbial communities from boreal shield lake in IISD Experimental Lakes Area, Ontario, Canada - Jun2016-L304-6m | ecosystem: Environmental > Aquatic > Freshwater >...
TGACAACATCTCTTGAAGCCGGATTCAGTGCGGCTCTGCGCCTGACGGCTGTGATGAGTGCGGTCGGCTTCCTGTTCTTCTTTGGTATATTGGCAACACTCTACATCTTTTTCAACCGTACCATCGTCAAACAGATTTCTGAGCTTTACCAGCAGGTAGGAGATCTGGCCGGCAGTGAAGGCGATCTGACCAAGGTGGTGCAGATCCGGACCTCCTGCGAGATCGGTCGACTGGGACAGGAGGTCAACAAGTTGACCGAAAAGATCCGCATAACATTTGTCGATCTGTATGCACAAACCTGCCTGATCGGGTCAAACGTGTGCGAGCTGGCTGACGGTACCGAGCGGACGCTCAAGATGACTCAGGACCAGAAGGACCAGGCCTATACGGTGGCTTCGGCATCTGAAGAGATGGCCCAGACGCTCGGCAATGTCACCGAAAACACCCATCGGGCCGCTGCGCTGTCAAATTCGGTCGATAGTGCTGCCAGCATCGGTATGGCCGTTGTGGAAGAGACCTGGACCTGCATGCAGCAGATCAATGGCAGTGTGGCCAAGACCCTGGCCATCATCAATGAACTGGAAGCGGCATCAGTACACATTGGGGAAATGGTCGTCCTGATTGAAGATATCGCCGATCAGACCAATCTGCTGGCGCTGAACGCCTCGATTGAGGCGGCCAGAGCCGGCGATGCCGGCAAAGGCTTTGCCGTGGTGGCCAGTGAAGTAAAAAACCTGGCCGAAAAAACCACTTCATCTACACGCGAGATCGAGAAGGTGGTAACCAGCATCCAGAAAACCAGCCGCAATGCTGCCGCCATGATTAACACAGAAAGCGAATTGGTCCGGATCGGTCTCAGTAAAGCGGAAGAAGCGCGCAACAGCCTGGAAAACATCAAAAACCATGCCTCTGAATCCAATCGCATGATTGAACAGATCGCGACCGCTTCAGAAGAACAGAACGCCACCATCAACCAGATTACCGAGATGATTCAACTGATATCCCAGAGCTCTGACAAAACCAACACGATGATGCTGACAACCAGTTCTGCGTTCTCTACATTTTCAGAAGTAGTCGAGAAGATTTACAGCGCAGTCGGCAAGTTTTCCGTCGGCAACTACCATGACACGGTCAAGACCTATATAAAAGAGATGGAAATCCAGGTTCTGGTTGCTATCGAAAAGGCTCTTGCTGACCGAACCATCACCATTGAGGCTCTTTTTGACCGAAACTACCTGTCGATTGCCAATACCACACCGCAGAAATACACCACCCGCTTCGATACGTTTTTTGACCGGTTCATATCTCCGATCCAGGAACAGATCATCAGTCGTGACAGCAAGGTTCTTTTTGCCATCTGTGTCGACAACAACGGCTACTGTCCCAGCCATAACCTGCGCTATTCAAAGCCACTCACCGGCAACCCGGACATTGACAAGAACAATAACCGCACCAAACGCATTTTTGATGACAGGACCGGCATCCACTGCGCTCGCAACACCAACGGTTTCCTGCTGCAGACCTACCGCCGTGATACGGGTGAAATCCTGAACGACATGTCAAAAGCACTGATGATCAACAACAAACATTGGGGTGGAATACGGATCGGCTATCTGGCGCCGAAGTAGATGCAGTTATCTCTCTGCGGTCATTTCATCGACGACCCGGACGAGATTGGGAAGGTCAGGTTTGGAGAGGATATGGTCGGCTCCCAGACTCAGCCATTTGCGCTTGTTGTCTTCTGAAGCCAGGGAGGAGAAGATTGCCAGGGGTAGATCTTTGAGTGAATTTTCTGCACGCACCAGATGCGTCAGCCGCAGGCCGTCGATCTGCGGCATCTCGATATCGGTGATCAGCATGCTGATATGCGATCTGAAGTCCGTACCATCCTCCTGACACTGTTTAAGCCGCTTCTGAATGATATCCCAGGCAACCGCACCGTTTTCCGCCTCAATGACGGTATAACCGGCACTGCGCAGCACTGCGCAGAGTGCCGAACGGATAAACATCGAATCATCGGCCACCAGAATTGATCTGCTTCTGCGAGCATTGCATTCGATCGCGCCGGCCAGCATCGTCACATCTTCAATCGATTTAAGGGCACTTTCGTTACAAAGCTCACCTACTATTTTCTCAAAATCAAGCACCAGTATAATACGGTCATCCATCTTTACCAGGCCGGTCACCTGTTCGCTATGCACCGAGCGGGAGGGGGGCTCGACGTCCGTCCAGGATATGCGGTAGATGCGCGATACTGATTGAACCAGAACTCCGACCATCAGGTTGTTGAACTCCAGTATTACAATCCGGTCTGCAACCATGTCACCGGTATTTTTGCCCAGCACCTGCGCAAGGTTGATGATAGTGATAACCTTGTCTCGCAGTCGGATCATCCCTTCAACACCCGGCTTGGCATTGACCATGCGTGAAATATTCGACATGCGGATAATTTCACGCACTTTAGCCACATTGACGCCATAGTAGCAGGGTATCGAATCGCCGTGGCAATCCAATTCATCTATTCTGAATTCGACAATCTCAAGTTCATTGGTGGTACTGTCCAGAAGAATATTGGTATTGTTCATGGTGAGCCCTTCCCTTTTATCGCACTCATGCCAGCCTGAATTTCCTCACCAGATCCTGCAGTTCATGTGCGTTCATTGCCAGTTGTGAAGAGGCAACAGCGGTCTCACTGGCGCCACGGGCCGTCATGCAGACCACCTCGGTAACCTGCTGAACATTCTGAGTGATCTCGCAGGTAGTCGCGGTCTGCTGTTCTGCAGCTGTGGCGATCTGGTTGATCTGGTGCGTGACTTCATTGATCTGTTCGAGTATTTCTGCCAGCGCCTGCCCTGATTTTTCAGAACTGGCAGCTCCTTTTTCCACTTCAGAAACGCCCTCTTCCATGGCCCTGACCGCCGCTTTTGTTTCATGCTGGATGGTTTTGATCATGTCAGAGATCTCTTTTGTAGCCCGTGTAGTGCGTTCGGCCAACGCTCTGACCTCATCTGCCACAACAGCAAACCCCCGCCCCTGTTCACCCGCTCTGGCAGCCTCGATGGCCGCATTCAAGGCCAGCAGATTGGTCTGGTCAGCGATATCTTCAATAGTTCCAACAATCTGACCGATCTGTTCCGAGCGCTGCCCAAGATTCTCGACCGTAGCAGCCGACTGCCTGACCTGATCGGCAATTCTGACCATGCCGTTAATGGTATCCTGGACCACGGCACTGCCCCTGGTTGCTGCCAAGCTGGAATGACGGGAGCTTTCTGCCGCCATGCTGCAGTTGCGCGCTATGTCCGAACTGGTGGCAGACATCTCTTCACTGGCCGTTGCAACGGTACTGGTCTGGGAGGCGACCTCTTCTGCACCGGCAGCGATCTGTTCGGCAGTAGCCCTCAATTGCCCGGATGCAGACGCAATTTGTGAAGAAGTCTGGGCAAGGTTAGATATAATGGCGTGCAGCCGCTCGATAAAAGCGTTAAACCAGTGACTGGCTTCGCCGACTTCATCGCGCCTGCTTGCATCGAGCCGTTTCGTAAGGTCCCCCTCCCCGCTGGCGATATCCTTCAGCATTTCAACCATGCCGTTCAGCGGAACAGTAATGCTCCGTGTTGCCGTTACGGAAAAAATTGCAGCGATAACCAATGCCGCGAGCATAGCCGCTATCAGCCCGTTTCTGGCGGATGAATACGTACTGCGGGCTTCAGTATACCGGAAATCAATCCGCGACTTCTGGTAGGCAGCCATCTCATCCAACTCTTTCGTTAACGTCATATACAGAGCATTAGAACGGGAGAGCAGCAGATCGTGCGCTTCGTTATTCTTGCCGCTCATGGCTAGTTCGATAATGGAGTTATTAACATCCTTGGCAGCTGTGATGGCCTGCTTTATTTTTTCGAGTATTACTCGCCCCTGCTCGCTCTTTTCATTTTCATCGAGTGCCTTGATGGCTGCCTGATAGCGGGAACGACAGGTGTTTATGCTCTCTTTGTGCCGAACCTGGGCAGCCGCGTCTTTATCCTCCAGAACGATCATATCAATAGCCCGGTAGAGTGATGCGACAGAGTCAGATGCTTCCTGTGCAGCGATCAGCTTGACGCTGTTGCCTTTGACAATATGTTCAATCTGTGTTTCCACCTTTGCCATACTGGAGAGACTTAAAACAACTATTCCGACAATCAGCAGGACAATTACTCCAAAAGCGCACCCGAGCCGTACGCCTATTTTCATATTTGAAATCATACCTTAAACCTCCTGATAATTACTCCCACCGTAACGCTGGACCCGTTCAGCGGAGACCCGATTCACCCGGCAAATTTGGCAATTTCAAAACCAATCTGCCCCAGCGGCAGGACTTCATCGGCCACGCCCCCTTCAACACAGGCTTTCGGCATACCGTAAATGGTCGAGGTCGCCTCATCCTGAACAATGGTAACCCCTCCGACCTGCTTCAACTGCTGCATACCTTTGAATCCATCACTTCCCATGCCGGTCAAAATAACACCCAGCATCGCACCGGCCGTGGCTTCGGCCATACTGGAAAGCAGCAGATCAATTGAGGGGATGTAAATATACTGTGGATAAGCACTGGTCGGAGCAACCTTGACGACAATAGTCCCTCCCCGTTTGACCAGACTGGTATGCATTCCGCCCGGAGCAACCAGAGCCAGGCCGGGCTTGAGAATGTCGCCATCGACCGCCTCTCGGATGGTCAGCGAGCATTTGGAATTGAGACGTTCGGCATACGGCCCGGTAAACGCCTTTGGCATATGAATGCCGACCATGATGCCATACGGAAAATTGACCGGGATTCGGGACAGGACTTCCTGCAGAGCCACCGGGCCACCGGTTGAAGCGCCGATGCAGACATAACCGATTTTTTTTCCGGATAACTTGGACGAAAGACGGGCAGGAGTTGCAGCAGTGTAAGGACGCGAAGGATTTACCGGCGATGCAGCGACTGAAGCCGGAGATAAAGACGGACGGTTGAAGCGGGTTCGGACTGCGTCCTTGACCTTGCGCAGCAGTTCGTCGCGAAAAATACTCTGTGCTTCGGGTGAGTCGGTAACATTTTTGGGGATGTAATCAACAGCGCCGGCTTCTAGAGCTTCAAAGGTCGATTTCGCGCCGTCATTCGTCAGCGTTGAGACCATCAGCACCTTGGTAGGGGCTTTTACCATGATCTGTTTCAGTGCTGAGATACCGTCCATACGCGGCATCTCGATATCCATAGTGATCACGTCCGGCTTGAGAAGAATTGCCTTTTCTACGCCATCAATACCATCAACCGCCGTGCCGACGATATCTATTGAAGGATCCTTGGAGAGTACACTGCGGATTGCCATTCGCATGAACGACGAATCATCTATTATCAGCACCCTCGTTTTCGATGACGGTGATAAAAGCATCAGGCCTCCGACGGACGCTTTACGCCGAAGATGGATGTGACCAGCGCCGTTATATCGGTAATGGCGTCATCGAGTTCGTAGCAGAAGCGCTCGACATCCATCTCGGCAAAGTGAGGAGCAAGCTTTTTTAGGATCTTCCACCCCTCCTCTTCCTGCAGGTTGAAGCTGACCCACTCCTGACCACCAAAATCAAGTCCCCGCACTGAGCAGAACAGATCGGCAAGGTTAACTATTGCACACAGAACCGGTTCGAGGACCGCACCTGCAGGAGCATGGTGCAGGGCTATCACTTCACAATAGGCTTCGGGAAAATTCCATTTACGGGCCATACAGAGACCGATCTCACAATGACTGGTACCCAGCTGCTGGATTTCGGCATCCACCAGCATGGTAGGTCTGTTCTTGATATTGGCCAGTAACTGACTGAACGGACCTCGCATATAGGTGCTCAGAAACACTTCTCCGAGATCGTGGAGAATTCCGGCGATATAGGCTTTTTCGAGGTCTTTGTAGCCGACATTTCGGGCAATGATTTTAGAGACCATGCCCACGCCGAAGGAATGTTCCCAGAACGCGTCGAGCTTCAGCGCCCCAGTATCATCTCCAAAAGCATCAATCAAAGATGTCGTCAGTGCAACTTCCCGAATATGACGCAAGCCCATGTAGACCAGCGCCATCTTGAGTGAGGTAATTTCATGTTCCGGCTTGAAAACCGGAGAATTAATCAGCTTCAGTACCCGGGCTGTCATCACCGGATCGCTCAGCATCAGGTCGGCTATCGTTTCTATCTCGGTATCCGGCTGATCAAGTAGCTGCAGCACCTGTGTCGCTACGGCAGGAATCGTCGGTAGGTCGTCGATCTTGTCAACCATCTGTCGGGCTTTTTCTATCAAATCAATTCTATCCATATCACGTAACCTTTCGCGCTATTTCTTGTACGTAAAACCGCCGGGAAAGTGGACGGTCTTGAATTTGTCGTTGACTCCGTGCAGGGACTCGGACTGACCGACGAAAAAATAGCCATAGGGCTGCAGGTTATTATAGAAATGCTGGACAACCTTTGATTTTGAGGCTGTATCGAAATAGATCAGGACATTGGCACAGAAGATAATGTCAAAGGTTTTCATGAAGATCATCTTGTTATCGTCATAGAGATTGAGCTTGTTGAAAGTGACAAATTTTTTGACATCCGGCGAAAGAATGAATGTGCCATTTTCCTCGCGGATGTATTTGCGGCGGTACATTTCAGGGATGTTGCGGACGGAGTAGGCGTTGTAGATCCCCTCCTTGGCCTGGGCAATAACGGTCTCGTTGATGTCGGTGCCGACAATCTCGATGATCCAGTCTTTCAAAAGAGTGGAGCGTTTTTCCAGCAAAATCATGGCCATCGTGTAGGCCTCTTCACCCGAGGAGGAAGCGGCGCTCCAGATGCGCAGCTTGCGGAAGCCCATTTTGTTTTTTACTTCGACGATCTCCGGCAGCAATTTCGTTTCAAGCGCATTGAGTTGGGGAATATTTCGAAAAAAATAAGTCTCATTGGTGGTGATTTCATCCATCAGGTACTTGAGCTCTTCAGCACCGCGCAACGACTTGAGCAACTGGTAGTAGTCGCTGCAGGTTTTAAGCCCCGTAGCCTCCATTCTTCTGGCAAGACGGCTTTCGAGGAAATACTTCTTGGACGAATGGAAGTACATCCCACAGATTGTGTAGATAAAATCCCTGAGACATTCAAAATCTTTGTCAGAAATTGCCATGAGATACGGTTCCCTTAGAGAGTCGAGTGATGCACATCAGGGGCTAACGGCCAGCGCCGTCGCCACCCTCGATGAGACTGACAGGATCAATGATTAGTGCGACACGACCATCTCCAAGGATTGTCGAACCGGCTATTCCGGGGATATTGGCCAGGTATCTGCCGAGCGACTTGATGGCGACCTCCTGCTGCCCCACCAGACGGGTAACCACCAACCCGATCCGCTTTTCCACTGTTCCGACCACAACTACGTAGCAGTAGTCGTTCAGCTCTTCGCGCCGTTCAACGCCGAAGACACGATCGAGTCTGACCAGCGGCAGCACCATATCACGCAGTTTCAGAATTTCCCGGTTACCGATCAGGTGAAACTGACGCTGATCGACCTTCAGCGATTCCAGAACAGATGAAAGCGGGATCGAATAGACTTCGCCTTCCACATCAACCAGTAGCGACTGTATGATGGCAAGCGTCAGCGGCAGGCGCAGGATGAATTCTGAACCTTTGCCTTTCTCGCTCTTGATCTCGATCAGTCCGTTCAATTTTTTGATGTTGGTCTTGACAACATCCATACCGACACCGCGACCGGAAAGATCAGAGGCCTTGTCTTTCGTCGAAAAACCGGGCAGGAAAATCAGGTCGAACAGCTCGCGCTGGCTCATGGAGGCCAACTGCTCTTCCGAGAGCAGTCCCTTCTCGACCGCCTTACGACCGACTCGATCAGTATCGATACCGTTACCATCATCCTTGATGCTGATGATGATCTGGTTGCCTTCATGGGCGGCTGCCAACACCAGTGTGCCGCAGCGCGGCTTACCGGCTGCCATGCGCACATCAGGCGTTTCCAGTCCGTGATCCAGGGCATTCCTGATCAGATGTATGAGCGGATCGCCGATTTCGTCGACTACGGAGCGATCGAGTTCCGTTTCTTCACCACGAATCTGAAGATCAACCTCTTTGCCGAGGTCTCGGGCCATGGTGCGAACGATGCGGGGAAACTTCTTGAAAACCTTGTCCACCGGCAGCATACGCATTTTAAGAACCTGCATCTGCAGTTCGGAGGTGACGAAATTCATACGCTTGGTCAGCTTGCCGAATTCATCATTAAACTCTGCCCGCGCGGCATCTCCCTGTTGAAGGTCCTGATTAATCTGGATCATACGGTTGCGCTCAAGCACAAGCTCACCGACCTGATTCATCAGATCGTCTAGGCGCTTGACGTCGACCCTGATGGTCGTATTATCCGACAGGTCATCGCCCCCCTTCGCTTCAACAGGCTTTGGCGGTGCCAAAACTTTCTTGACCGGCATGTTTCCGAGAGCTTTTTGCGGAACGGCCGGAGGAGTTTCCGGCGGGAGCGGTGGTGGCGAAGCAGATTCAAAGGAAGATTCAGGGACAGATGTTTCGGGAACAGGTGCGGCCAGGGGCTGCTCAGTTCTGACCTCGTCAGCTACTTCAACACTAACTGCTGTCGTCGACTCTACCGGAGCAGGAGATGGAGCGACAACTGGCTGAACCTGGGCGTTTTCAGCCAGTAGCGGAAGCAGTTTGGCAATTGTGCTTTCAATTTCACGATCCTTAATTTCACCCGCTTTGATATCGCTGACCAGCAGTTTGACCAACTCGGTCGCTTCCAGGATAATATCCATGAACTCCGGCGTGACTGTCAGCTCTCTTTTTCGCAGACGATTAAGTACATCTTCGGTCTTATGGGTCACCATGACCAACAGGTCGAATCCCAGAAAACTTGAAGCTCCCTTGACTGTATGTATGGAGCGAAAAATACGGTTGAGCAGCTCCGTGTCTTCCGAAGATTTTTCAAGCGCGACAAGATCGTCGTCAAGCTTTTCCAAAAGCTCGGTCGTCTCGGCAAGAAAACCTTCCAGCAGTTCCTGGTCCTCGCAGTCAATCGGCGGCATCTACATGCTCCTTTAATCGTAACTGATTCAGATCGCTAAAACATCTTCTCCAGATCGAGCAGCACCAGCAGACGCTCCGCCTGATTGATAACACCGGTGATGCACTCCTGATCAACGCCACTGGCAGCTACCGTTGGTGACGGCTGAATCTCACTGCTGGAAATCCTGATTACTTCAGAAACCGAATCGACGATAAAACCCTTTAATTCGCCATCAACCTCCATAACGATGATTCGGGTCTGTTTGTCGTAATCTGAAACCATGATACCAAATTTTTTTCGCAGGGAAATGATCGGGATAACTTTGCCGCGAAGATTAATGACTCCTTCAACATGCGCTGGAGGATTGGGCACCCGGGTAACAACCGGCATACGAATAATTTCGCGAACGCGCAGCACTTCGACACCATATTCTTCTTTGCCAAGACTGAAACTTACCAACTGGATCAGCTCACCGCGAGATTCATCGGCCTTTACCGGTACAAGGGCGTTGCTCATGATTTAGGCTCTCCTTGCCTTGGATGGAATAGTGAGCGGCGCGAGCGACACGACCGCCATAAAAAGAAGAATAGACTACGGGATACTATCAAAAATCGTTGGCACCCTAGCACGCAAAAAAAGTTTAATCAAGCACGTAAGAAAAGATGTGTAAGCTAGAAACGGTGTACAGCAGAATAATGCATAATACAACAACGATATAAGTAAGTTAGTACAACAACGTTTGAGAGAGAGAGAGAGAGAGAGTATTGACATTTCAGTTGAAAGATGATTTTTATAGCGCATGAGAACAGAAAAACAGGGCCGCTATACACGCGTCACCATCGAACCGGGAGAATATTTTTCCTGCGGGCGGCAACGCTACGGTCATCTCCACTCTGCTCGGATCATGCGTTGCCGCCTGCCTGTACGACCCGATCCGCAAGATCATCGGCATGAACCACTTCATGTTAAGCAGTCCCCGCTACTCCCAGGAAATTCCAATCTATGCTTCTGAAGCAGGTCGCTACGGCATCAACGCCATGGAACTTCTCATTAACGACATGATGCTCAAAGGAGCCGAACGCCGTTCACTGCGAGCCAAGGTTTTCGGAGGCGCCAGTATATTCAAAAAGGCTGAATCAGTCGACAACTTCCTCTGTGTCGGACAGGTGAATTCCCGTTTCATCAAAGCCTTTCTCGCTAATGAAGGTATTCCGCTTGAGGCGGAAAACCTGTTGGGTGAACATGGACGCGTGATCCATTTTTCCAATGGCGACTTCTCTGTATACCAACGCAAGATTGGCCTGATCCGGAGTCACAAACTTGCCATGCGTGACCACGAATGCTGGCAGCGGGCTATCAGGATTCAGGAGACGACCCTGCCGGAAGTCGAACTGTGGTTATAATTTTTTTAACGAACCTGCTTGACAACCAGTATTAGCAAGGTAGAATGCCTGATTATTAATTTTCCCGGGATGTATCGGAATCCCAAAGGCCATCATGGCAACGGCGTCTGACAATAGAACAGTTTCTGCCGAGACCGCATCGATCCCGGATCATGTGGCCGGTGTCGAGACCAAGCGACTCGGTTACAGCGTCTACGTCTGGCTTTCTCATGACAAGCGGGAGTGCCGCTGCAGCTATGTGCCGCATGATCAGGGGACCATGATCAGCCGTGATGAACTAACTGCTTTACTGAAAACATCCGGGGTTAAAGAGGGGATTATCGCAGTGGCATTGGAGGATTTTGCCAGCCGTGCCGCTGCCGGTCAGACCCTGAGCATGGTACTGCTGGCTTCCGGCACTGCCGCTATTTCCGGCAAGGACGGCCAACTGATCTACACTGCCCAACCTTCCGTTGTCGCCACCCGTGTGGTAGATGAATCTACCGATGTTGATATGCACAACGTCCAGACCTTTATCAATGTAATGCCGGGGGACGAAATCGGTCGCATCATCCTGGCCGACCCGGGCGTTCCCGGTAAGACCGTCACCGGCTTGACCTTACTGCCCAAACCGGGCAAACCGCTCAACCTCACGATCGGGAAAAACATTGACCGGCAGCAGGAGGGCACCCTGCTGATTGCCACTGCAGCCGGCAGAGTCTGCATTGCCTCCCATGAAATATCGGTTGCCCAGGAGTATATTATTTCTGGAGACGTCAATTTCCGGATCGGTTCTGTCGTCTTCAACGGTTTTGTCGAGGTGCGCGGCGACATTCTGGACGGATTTAACGTAACCGCCGTCAAAGGCTTGCGAGTTAGTGGAAATATCGGCGCCTGTCAGATAAAAAGCGACGGTGACATCGCATTTTGCGGGATGGATGGCCAGGAAAAAGGAACTATTGAGTGTGGCGGTACGCTGACAGCCAACTTCATCCATGAAGCGACCGTCACCGCTGCCGGCAATGTGAATATTGCTATCGAACTGCATAACTGCCACATTAATACGCTTGGACGGATCGTCGTCAATAAGGGTGCCATCGTCGGGGGAAGTTACACAGCACTGGGCGGCATTGAAACGAAAAAAGCAGGTTCGGCAGCATCGGTCAAAACGATGCTCAGAGCCGGTTTCGACTATCGAGACATACCGGATCTTGAACGTATATCAGCTGATCTGAGTGATATCAATTCGTTGTTGGAACAAGAGCTTTCGCCAGAAAAAGGTGACCGGCTCCGACTGCTCCATTCCCAACTGACTGATCAGTTGAAGGCGATCTGGCAACGCTCGCATGAGCGCTCTAACGCCAAAATCAATGTTACATCAATACTGTACGACAATACCTTCCTGCGCCTGGGAATTACGGCCAAAGAGAAAGTGAATGAGCGCACCGGTCCCTTCAGCGTTATTGAGAACAGCGTCGACGGTGGTCTTCGT